>WNFF01002646.1_pt1 | contig 16062 bp, 13 predicted proteins | sample 5400441 | NCBI WGS metagenome assembly WNFF01 (sample SAMN13153345, study PRJNA577476) | soil metagenome | isolation source: 120 cm saprolite under Douglas fir tree site 2 hole 3 replicate 1 | place: USA:California | collected 2015-04-18 | reverse complement strand
CGCCACCCGCATGCGGCGCTGCTTCTGGTCGATTTCATCCTATCCAAGGAGGGGCAGGAGATTTTGCTGGCCGCCCAATATTTCCCGGCCGATCCGAATATCGCACCTTCGGCGATGCTCGCACCGGTCGTTCCCAAGGTCGCAGGCGTGCCGGAAAATTTTGTCGGCCCGGACAAGCTGCTGAAGTATTCGGACAGCTCAGAAGAGATTTTTCAAAAGCTCTTCCGTTGAGACGGATGACGGGTCGAAGCTTCTATGAACCCGGAGCTGCAACACGTGAAACCGGGAACGCTCTCGATGGATCGCCCTGCGCGCGCATGGTGGCCCTTCCGCTTTTCACCGGTTGTCGCAGTGCTTGCGGGGATCCTGCTCATCCTTCTCATTCCGCCGAGCTTGTTCCTCGTCAATGCGAGCCTTCACACCACCAGATTTGACGGCTCATTCGATCAGTTCACGCTGCGCTATTACCACCAACTGTTCACCAGTCGTTATTTCGCGGCAAGTCTGCTCAACACCGTGGTCTATGCGACCGGATCGGCGATGATCGCGCTCGCGTTGGGCATCGTGCAGGCGTTGATCGTCGAGCGGACGAATACGCCCGGGCGCAGTTACGTCTTCCTCGGCGCCGTCATCTCGCTTGGCATCCCGCACGTCCTTTATGTCGTCGCGTGGCTGTTGCTGCTCGGCCGCAGCGGCCCCGTGAATGGATTGATCGAGCATGTGCTCGGCGTCGGCAATGGTGGGCCCCCGCTCAACGTGTACTCGATGTGGGGAATGATCCTGATTGAAGGCGTGGGCTTTGCACCGCTCGCCTTTTTCCTGATGTCGGCGGTGCTCCGGTCGACCGCAGCGTCCTTCGAGGAGGCCGCGCTGATGAGCGGCGCCGGTCCGCTGACGACCTTCTGTGCCATTACGTTGCGTTTGAGCCTGCCGGGCATTGCCGCTCTGCTGCTGCTCATTTTCATCCGTGCCTTCGAATCGTTCGAAGTGCCGGCGCTGGTCGGGCTTGCGGGCAACGTCACCGTGCTGACGACCAACATCTATCAGAGCTCCAAGGTCGTCAGCCCCCCGAACCACGGTGAGGCCGCGGCACTTTCCGTCTGCCTGCTGCTGATCGTCGTGCTGCTGCTGTCGTGGTACGGGCGACTTGCGCGCCACGCGCACCGATATCAGACCATCACTGGCAAGGATTACCGCGCGCGCGTCATCGATCTCGGTCGTGCGCGTTATCTGGCAGCCGCCGTATTGTTGCTGATCTTCGTCCTCGCCATCGCGCTGCCGGTCGCCATGCTGGTATTCACCTCCCTGCAGCCCTTCTACGAAGGGCTGACTGCGGATTCATTCGGACGCCTGACGCTCGAAAATTACATTGCGATCCTGGAGCCGGGGTCCTTTCGCGATTCCGTTGCCAATACGCTCGTGCTTGGCGCCGCCACGGCCACGCTGGTCGTACCCTTTACGGCGCTATGCGCGTGGCTCGCGGCGCGGCGACGGCCGGGTGGCTGGTTTCTCGATCAGCTGGCAACCGCGCCGCTCGTTTTTCCGGCACTCGTGATGAGCGTCGCGTTCCTCCACGTTTTTGTGAATCTGCCGCTTCCGCTCTACGGCACGCTGCTCTCGATCGTCATCGCGTCGGCGGTGCGCTATCTGCCGTACGGAATGCGTTATGCCTATGCGGGCGTGCTGCAAATCCACACGGAGCTCGAGGATTCGGCCGTCACGGCGGGAGCGAGGCCGTCACGCGTCTTCGTCCGCGTCGTTGTCCCGCTCATTGCCGCGGCGCTGGCGAGTTGCTGGCTGTTCGTTTTTCTGTTGACCGTGCAATCGGTCGCCCTGCCGCTGCTGCTGGTCGGACCGGGAACCGAGCTCGTGGCGGTGACGCTCTTCGACTTATGGCAGAACGGACAGGTGACCGAGCTCGCGGCAATGGGCGTGTTGTGGCTCACCTTCATGAGCATGGTGGGCGCCTGCTTTCACCGCATGACGCGCCGATATCGGTTATCCTTGGAAGGATGATCATCGATCCGTCGGGGCAGGTTGATCCGGCCCGGTGTAGCGCAGCACCCAAAGACCCCATTGCTTGTCGGTCACGTAGATGTAGCCGCGCGTATCGACCAGCACGTCCTCCGTCTGGGTCACGAGGTCGCGCGGCAGCGGGCCGGCGCGCTGGCTCGGCTGCGGCGGGATGAACCAGCCGGTCTCCACCGGCAGAAGCGCGTCCTTGATGTCGAAGACGCGCAGCCCGGCATTGAAATAGGTGAGATAGATCAGGTTGCCCGGTTTCTCGACGTCGGGAAGATGGATCTCCTGATTGACGTTGTGCGGGCCGAACCGTCCGCCCTTCTCGCAGAAATTCTTGTACGGCGCTCCCTTCGGCGGCACCGGCAGCGGAAAGAGCGAGATCAGGCGCGGCCGCGCCGGAGTCCGGTTATCGATCAGTCCGGCGAAATTGAGCGCCTCGTTGCAGCGTTCCGCGATCGCCTCGGAGTTCACGTACAGCAAATTGCGGTCCCACAGCGGCAGAACCGTGTGCAGCGATGGTGCGCCGACCGCGACGAATGGCGGGCTGAACGTGAGCTTGCCGATCAGCTTCGGGTTGGCGGGGTCACCGATATCGAGATTCACCACTCCCGGGGAATACGCCATCGACACCATCTTGCCGTCCGGGCTGACATTGGCCGGTCCATGAAATCCCTCCGGGCCTTCCGCCTTCGCCTCCCCCGCCTTCTGGCCCGGCATCCACCACCGGCCGGCCTCCTTAGGGTTAGCCGGATCGCTGATGTCGAGGATCACCAGAATGTTCGAGCTGAAGCCCGGCGCGGATGCCGACAAAAAGGCGTACCTGCCGCCCGGATACGAATTGCGGTGCGTTCCGGTCGCGCCGGTCTTCCAGTGCGAGAGCTGTCGCGGGTTGATCGGGTCGCTGATGTCCCAGACCAGAACGCCTTCTTCGTTCGGCTTGTTGGGATCGCCGCCCCACGCCAGCGACGATTTTTCCAGCGCCGTCACCATGATGTTGTCGTGCAGCGTCATCTGGATCGTCCAGGTGTTTGCGGGACCCGGCACGGTCTTGATGAATTTCGGATCCTTCGGATCGGAGACATCCACGATGGTCCAGCCGTGGTGCCACAGATGGCTCATGTAGAGGTACCAGCGGCCGCCGGCCTTCTTGATGGCCATCTTGAAGGCGCCCTTGCGGTTCTCGAGGCCGCTGTATCCGACGGGCTCCACGTTGCTCGCGTCCCATCCGGGCGGGATGGCATCGGCGTGGCCGCGCGACGGCAGGCCGGCCGCAGCCAGCACGACCGCGCCGACGGCCGCGCATCGGAGACACTTCATCGCGCGCATCTGATTTTTCCTCGGTGCCTGCACACGCGGGACCTCAGTCGACGATCGACCGGTAGACCAGCGCGTCGATGATCTGCCGGTATTTCCAGCGGATCGAGCCGGGCGAGTGCGCCATCCACACCACGACCAGGTCCTCTTTCGGGTCGACCCACCAGTTGGTGCCGCTCGCGCCCGGCCAGGAGAAGTTGCCGATCGACGCCATCGTGCGGGCGACGGACGACGTGCGCACCGCGACGCCGAGCCCGAAGCCGTAGTCGGCGCGCGTCGGGTCGCCGGTGACGCCGATCATGTTCTTCACGTCCGGCGCGAGCTGGTTCGCGGTCATATACTCGACCGTCTTGCGCGCGAGGATGCGCTGACCCGCGTAAGTACCCTTGTTCGCGAGCATCAGGGCGAAGCGCATGTAGTCGCTCGCGGTCGAGGCCGTGCATCCGCCGCCGCAGGCGAACTTCGTCGGCTCCGTCAGCGAGCGCAGCGACTGCTCCTTTCCGGTTTCCGGATCGATCGGCAGCGCCTTGGCGTAACGCCCGACTTTGTCGGCCGGGATGACGAAATGCGTGTCGACCATGCCGAGCGGCTTCCACACGTGTTCGGCGAGGTACTGGTCGAGCGACTGCTCGGAGAGCGACTCGACGATCAGCCCGAGCACGTCGAGGCCGAAGCCGTAGTCCCAGGTCGTGCCCGGCTGGTAGAGCAGCGGCACGCCGCTCAGGCGCTCGAGAAATTCGGCGCCGGTCATCGCGACGGCGGCCTGCGTGCTTCCCACGGGCAGGAGCTTGTGCACCGCCGTCGTGCCGCGCCCGCCGTAGACGAGGCTCGACGTGTGCCGGTAGAGGTCCTGCACCGTGATCTTGCGCGCCGCCGGCACGCGGTCGACGATGGTTTCCTTCTTCGCGTCCATCACCGCGACCTGCATGTCGGCGAATTTCCGAAAATATTTCGACACCGGATCGTTCATCAGCAGGCGGCCCTGCTCGTAGAGCTGCAGCGCCGCCACCGCCACCATCGGCTTCGTCATCGACGCGATGTTGAAGATGGCGTCGGTCCGCATCGGCGTGCCGGCCGCCTTGTCGAGATAGCCGTAGGCCTCGAAATGCACGAGCTTGCCGCGGCGCGCGATCGCGAGCACGCCGCCCGGCAGCTGATCGCGTGCGACTTCCGACTCGATGACCTTGCGGATCAATGCGAGCCGCTCGGACGACATGCCGACGTCTTCCGGCTTGGCGCGCGGCAGCGGGTCGGCGGTCTGCGCCGCGAGCGGAGCGACGAGGGTGCAGAAAAACAGGAGTGCAACGATTCGCCGCGCGGCGCGCATGGTCCATCCCTCACTGTGGGTGCTCTGTCGCGAGAGGATAACGCTTGAGCCGGGAATTTCCAAAGGTGCTGGAGCGCGCACTTCGTGATTGCGAGGGGCCGTTATCGTGGCGGGCGCAACCCGGTTTTCTCGATCACGCGGGCATAGCGCGCGGTGTCGGCTTTGATCCGTTGCACGAATGCCGCCTGGCTGAGCGGCAGGGCATCGCTGCCCACGGTGTGGAGCTGCGTGCGGACGTCCGCAGCCTTGAGCACCTTGGCTGCCTCCGCGTCCAGCTTGTCGACGATGGCGGCCGGCGTTCCCGCCGGCGCGAACAGGCCCACCCACAGCGCCGCGTCGATATCCAACCCCGCCTCGGCAAGCGTCGGCCAGTCCGGCGTGAACGACGGACGCTGCCTGGTCATCAAGGCGACAACCTTGATCTTGTCGGCCTGGATGAGGCCGCCCGCGGAGGACGGCGTCACGGCGCCGAGCGAAACATCGCCCGACGCGACCGCGGTCGCGGCCGGCGCGCCGCCGCGGTAGGGGACGTGCAGCAGCTTGATGCCCGCCTCGATGGCGACGCCTTCGATCGCGAGATGATTGACCGTGCCGAGGCCGGGAGACGAGTAGGCGACTTCGCCGGGACGCGCCTTCGCGGCCGCAACGACGTCCTTCACCGACACCAGTCCGGAACTGGGATTTGCCACCAGCAGGAGCGGCGCGACCGCCAGCATCGTGATCGGAGTCAGTTCCTTGTCCGGGTCGAAGGACATCGGCGGCATGATGCTCGGCGTGGTGATGAAGTCGCCGGTGGTGATCAGGAGCGTGTAGCCGTCCGGCGCCGATTTCGCGACCGCGGCCGCGCCGAGCGTGCCGCTCGCCCCGGTCCTGTTCTCGATCACCAGGCTTTGGCCGAGGCTCTCGCCGAGCTTCTGCGCCACGATGCGCGCGACGGCGTCTGCCACTCCTCCGGCCGGAAACGGCACGATCACGCGCACCGGCCGGTCGGGATAATTTTGCGCCTGCGATTGGCCGGTCGCGAGGCCGCACGCGACGACGAGCAGGCCTGCGACGATCGTAGCGGCGGATTTTCGCATTCCATTCCTCCGCGATGATTTCAGGCCAGGTGAGCGATTGCCAGACGCGACCCTTCGAGCAAATTTCTGACGTCGTCCACATGAAGGCAAGGCTATTCTGCCGATGCGGCGGCGCCGCAACGGCCCCGGCCTCAAATCCGCTCGAGCACGGCGTTGATGAGGCTGATTCTCCGCTCCTCCAGGTTCCGCAGCATGTTCTTGGAGACCGTGGGAAAATCCGGGCCGATCATGATGTGGAGGCCGAGCGGCGGCGGTGTTGCGCTCGCGGCGGCTTTGGTGCGGGCGATATATTGCTCCAGCGCCTCCTCCGTCGTGTCGTGCCAGGCGATCACGCGGAAGCCGACGGCTTCGAGCGTCGCGCGCGTCGTCTGCGGCGCAAACAGGAAGCTGATGCTTTTGTCCTTCGCCCACGGCGTCGGGTAGTACGGCTCGCCGCCCGGCCCGGCCCCGACGTCCTGGATCGCGAGGCGGCCGGCCGGCTTGAGCACGCGGCGCATCTCGCCGTAGAGCCGCTCGCGGTCGGCGATGTTCATCGCCGCATTCTGCGACCATACGAGATCGAAGCTCGCGTCGGCGAACGGCATGTCGAGCGCGTTGCCCTGACGATAGGTCGCCCTGTCGGCGAGCCCGGTGCGCCGGGTCAGCATTTCCGCGGTCGCGATGAATTCCGGCGTGAGGTCGAGGCCGACGACGTGACAGCCGAACCTGCTGGCGAGATAGCGCGAGGGTCCGCCGATGCCGCAGCCGACATCGAGCACGCGCTCCGAACCCTCGATCCCCGCGAGCTGCGCCAGACGCACGGTCGCGTTGCGTTGACCCGAATGGAATTCATCGACCGGGGCAAGATCGTCGGGCGTCAAACGATCGATGTCTTTTCCCGCTGCCTTGAGCGCCGCCAGGATGCTGTCGCCGAGGCCGCTCCGGCCGTAGTGGTCGCTCACCGCTTGTGCCGGGTGGGACAATGCCAGCCCTCGAGTCCGTGGCAGGCAGGGATTACACTGCAATGATCGACGCGAGTATAGGCTACATGCCGTGCTCCTGCTGCACTGCGGTCGCGGGGCGCGAGCGGAGGAAGGCCCGCGGCAGTGCGGCGCATGGTTGACAGGCGCGCACGCTATTGCGCCCACGGGCGGTGCGATCCATGCTTGCGGCAACTCGCCGAGGCAGCGTTTTTGCCCGTGGGCGAGCCAGACAAACATCGTTGCCAATGCGCGGCCGCAAGTGGGCGAATCGAGCCGCCTCACACAAGCCAGAGGGAGATTCCGCAATGAAACGCCGTGAATTCCTCACCGCTGCGGGCGCCGGCGCGGCGATCGCCGCCATCGCCAAGCCCGCCATCGCCCAGTCGGCGCCGACCGTCCGATGGCGGTTGACCGCAAGCTGGCCGAAATCGCTCGACACGATCTACGGCGGCTGTGACACGATCGCCAAATACGTGTCCGAGGCGACCGACGGCAAGTTCCACATCCAGCCCTTTGCGGCGGGCGAGATCGTGCCCGCATTGCAGGTGCTCGACGCCGTGCAGAACGGCACCGTCGAGATGGGCCATACCGCCACCTACTATTACATCGGCAAGGACCCGACCTGGGCGCTGTTCTGCGCGACGCCGTTCGGCCTCAACGCGCGCCAGCAGAATGCCTGGTACTACGACGGCGACGGCACGCATCTGATCGACGCGTTCGGCGCCAAGTTCAACGTGAAATGCATGTCGGCCGGCAACACCGGCTGCCAGATGGGCGGCTGGGCCAACAAGGAGCTCAAGGAGCCGGGAGACTTCAACGGCCTCAAATTCCGCATGGGCGGGTGGGCCAGCAAGACGCTGCAGAAGCTCGGCGTGGTCCCCCAGCAGATCGCCGGCGGCGACATCTATCCCGCGCTCGAGAAGGGCGCAATCGACGCGGCCGAATGGGTCGGGCCGTACGACGACGAGAAGCTCGGCTTCTACAAGGTGGTGAAGTTCTACTATTACCCCGGCTGGTGGGAAGGCGGCACCACGCTCCACCTCCTGATCAACCAGGCCAAGTGGAACGAGCTGCCGAAAAGCTATCAGGCGATCCTTCACGCTGCCGCGGGGTACGCGAACGTCGAGATGCAGGCGAGATACGATGCCCGCAATCCGCAGGCGATCAAGCGGTTGGTCGCGGCCGGCACCCAATTGCGCGCGTTCACGCAGCCGATCATGGAAGCCTGCCTGAAGGCGTCGAACGAGGTCAACGCCGAGACCTCGGCCGCCAACGCCGACTACAAGAAGGTGTGGGATTCGATCGTCGCGTTCCGCAACGACGAGTATCTCTGGTGGCAGATCGCCGAGTACAGCTACGACACCTTCATGATCCGCACGCGGTCGCGGGGCTGAGGGCGAACCGGCTGCAACGAAGCCCGACGTACCCGGATCGACGCTTCGCGCCATCCGGGTGCGTCGGGATTCGCGTAGAAACCCGGAGACGGCACCATGCTGAAGACGCCCCTCTGTGATCTGTTCGGGATCGAGCTTCCGATCATCCTGGCGCCGATGGGCACCTGCACGTCGGCGGAGCTTGCGGCCGCCGTGTCCAACGCGGGCGGGCTGGGAGGGGTCGGATCGCTTTTCCGAGCCACCGCCGCCGTCAAGCGCGACATCGACGTGGTGAAGCGGCTGACGCGCCGGCCGTTTGCGATCAACCACATTCCGCAGACCCTCGACGCTGAGGCGTTTCGCTACACGCTGGAGGCGCGGCCCGCCGTGATCTCCTTCGCGCTCGACGATCCGGGCGATCTGGTGCGGCAGGCCCACGACGTCGGATCGCGCGTGATGCTGCAGGTCACGACGGTCGCGCAGGCCGTGCAGGCGGCCGAGCGCGGCGTCGACGTGATCATCGCGCAGGGCGGCGAGGCGGGCGGCTATTGCGGCGAGGTCAGCACCATGGTGCTGGTGCCGCAGGTGGTCGATGCGGTGTCGCCCATCCCCGTCGTCGCCGCCGGCGGCATCTTCGACGGGCGCGGCATCGCGGCGGCGCTGATGCTCGGGGCGGCGGGCGTCAATCTCGGCACGCGCTTCATTGCGGCCACGGAATCTCCTGCCACGGAGGAGTGGAAGCGGGCGATCACCGACGCCAAGTCGGAGGATGCGATCAAGGTCGACGTCCTCAACGACATCAGCCCGATTCCCGGCACCGTCGGTTTCGGCACGGTGCTGCGCTCGCTCCCGACCGCTTTCGTGACCGAGTGGAGCGGCAAGCGCGAGGCGGCGCGCCGCGAGCGCGACCGCCTGCGCGATCAGATCGTCTCGACCACCCAGGCCGGCCGTCCGCACGAGTGCCTGCTTACGGCAGGCCAGAGCGCGGGAGCCATCCACGAGGTCCTGTCGGTCGGCGAGATCATGCGCCGGCTCGTCGCCGAGACCGAGACGGCGCTGTCGCGGGCGCCGGATCTCGCCGCGCTGACATCGCAGCGGGCACGGACGTCGGCAGCGAGGATGTAATGCTGACGCGCTTTCGCCCGGCCGCGCGGCCATGAGCCAGTTTGTCTCGGAGGCGGCGGCTAGGCCAAACACGGACTCGGGTGTATCGTTCGACCCACAATAATCCGGCCGAACGGCCGCCGAGGGAAACTGAACGTGGGAGGTTCCAATGCTGCGCGCGCGCATCACGCGTCGGACTCTTCTTGAGAAAACCGCACTCGCGACGACCGCTCTCGTCGCCGCACCCTATGTTCGCGGGGCCCATGCCGCCGGCAGGCTGGCGATCGGCTTCTGGGACCACTGGGTGCCCGGCGCCAACAATGCGTCCAAGACCCTTTGCGAGGAATGGGGCGAGAAGAACAAGGTCGAGCTTTCGATCGACTACATCACGTCGCAGGGAAACAAGAACCTGCTGACCATCGCGGCGGAGTCCCAGGCGCAATCGGGCCATGACATCTTCGCCTTCCCGAGCTGGCAGCCGCAGGACCATGCCAACCGGCTGGAGCCGGTGGACGACATCATGGCCGAACTGGTCAAGATCAACGGCAAGGTCAATCCGACGGTCGAATACCTCGCGCGGTCCGACGGTCATTGGGCCGCCATTCCGGCGTGCGTCGGCAGCCAGATCAAGGGTCCGTGCTCGCGCATCGACCTGATGAAGCAACTCGCCGGCATCGACGTGGTCGCGATGTATCCGGCCGACAGCCCGCCCAAGGCCGAAGCGTGGACGCTCGACGCCATGCTCAAGGCGGCTGAGGCGTGCCACAAGGGCGGCCATCCGTTCGGGATCGGCCTCGGCCAGACCGAGGACAACGTCGACACCGCCGGCGCGATCTTCCAGTCGTTCGGCGCGCATCTGGTCGACCCCAAAGGCAACATCACGGTCAAGTCGGACCCGGTGCGCCAGGCGCTCGAATACTACAAGAAGCTGTCGCAATGGCTGCCGCCGGACGCGCCCGCCTGGGACAACGCGTCGAACAACAAGTATCTCGTCTCCGGCAGGGGCGCGCTGATCATGAATCCGCCGAGCGCCTGGGCGGTGGCGAAGCGCGATGCGCCGAAAGTCGCCGAGCAGCTCTGGACGCACGGCATGCCGTCCGGTCCGAGCGGCCGCTACGCGCCGTTCCTGCCGTACTTCTGGGGCATCTGGAAGTTCAGCAAGAACAAGTCCGCGGCCAAGAGCCTGCTGCTCCACCTGTCGCAGCCGTCGGCGGTCGAGAAGATGGTGGTCGCGAGCGGCGGCTACGACCTGCCGTCGTTCGAGAATCTGACGACGCTCAAGGTCTGGGCCGAGGAAGGGCCGCCCAAGGGCACGCTCTACCACTACCCGAACCCGCACAATCACCAGATCCTGTCGGTCGCGGCGCAACCCGCACCGCCCAAGATCGCCGTGCAGATCTATACCCAGGCGATGCACACCAAGATGATCGTGCGGTTCATGCAGGGCGAAGCGCTGGAGAAGACGCTCGCCTGGGCGGAGGGCGAGATCGAAGGCTACATGCGGACCTGAGCCTGGATTGCCCGCCGTCCGCGCAAGCGCGGACGGCGGTTCGCGCGGGGGCCGGCACATGGTCGACTCGGCATTGCAAGGTTCGGCGGCTCCATCGCTCGCGCGCGGCCGCGCGGGCCTTGGCGGGGTGTTGCGGCGCAAGTCGACCATCGCGTTCCTGATGGCGCTGCCGCTCATCCTGCTGATCGCGCTCCTCGTCGTCTATCCCGCGCTCTATTCGATCCATCTCGCCACGCTGAACAAATCGATGGAGCGCTTCGTCGGCCTCGGCAATTTCACCTTCCTGTTCAAGCGCGAGACCTTCTGGATGGTGGTGAGGCAGTCATGCGTCTTCGCCATCACGGCGGTCATCTTCAAGGCGCTGATCGGCTTCATCGTCGCGCATTTCGTGCACAACATACCGGGCAGAGGCCAGCGCAAGTGGCGCGGCATGCTGCTCGTGCCGTGGGTGATCCCGCCGGCGATGAGCTGTCTCGCGTGGCTGTGGCTGTTCGATCCGTCCTACAGCGCATTCAACTGGATCCTGGCGCTGTTCGACGTCGATCCGGTGCCGTGGACCGGCAACGCCAACTGGGCGCGCTTCTCGGTCATCCTGATCAACATATGGATCGGGTCGCCGTTCTTCATGATCATGTATCTCGCGGCGCTCAAATCGGTCCCTGAGCAGCTCTACGAGGCCGCCGCGATCGACGGCGCCAGCTGGTGGCAGCGCATGCGGTACGTGACGCTGCCGATGATGCGCAACATCATCGCCATCACGGCGCTGTTCTCGCTCATCGTGACGTTCGCCAATTTCGATATCGTGCGCATCATGACCGCCGGCGGCCCGATCGACCGCACGCACGTGTTCGCCACCTGGTCGTTCTGGCTCGGCATCCAGGGCAACGACATTCCGCTCGGCGCTTCCGTTTCGCTGTTCATGGTCCCGATCCTGACGGTCGCCGCGGTCTTCATCCTGCGCGACATCAACCGTCGCGGAAACGAGGCGTGATGACGGCGATCGCCACATATCCCGCGACGGCGGCTGCGCGGCGCAAACGCGGCAGCATGAGCCGCGATCGCCGCTGGGCGCTGCGCTGGTCGTATTTCTTCCTCGCGGTATTCGCGATCTTTTTCCTGACGCCGCCGCTCTACATGCTGATCACTTCGCTCAAGACCAGCCAGGAGATCTCGGCGGCCGCCAATCCCTGGTGGGTCTACCAACCGACGCTCGGCAATTACATCGAGCTCCTCGGCTCCTCGCAGTACCTGACGTTCTTTCGCAACTCGGCGCTGGTCTCCGTCCTGGTGGTGACGGTCACCATGCTGATCTCGGTGCCGGCCGCGTTCGCGCTCTCGCGCATGAAATTCTGGGGCTCGGCCGCGCTCGCGACCGGCGTCTTCCTGACCTATCTCATTCCGGAGACGCTGCTGTTCATCCCGCTGTTCAAGATGTTCGCGGTGTTCAATGAACTCACCGGCATCGAGCTCATCAATCGCTGGTGGGTGCTGCTGCTTCTCTACCCGACCCTGACCGTGCCGTTCTGCACGTGGATCATGATCGGGTACTTCGCCTCGATCCCGAAGGAGCTCGATGAGGCCGCGCTCGTGGACGGCGCCAACTACCGGCAGATCCTGCTGCGCGTCTTCATCCCGGTGGCGCTGCCCGGACTGATCGCGGCGACCATCTTTGCGTTCACCGTGTCCTGGGCGCAGTTCCTCTATCCGCTGGCGTTCACCACCTCGGCGGATCAGCTCGTGCTGCCGGTCGGCATCGTGACCACCTTGATCAAGGGCGACGTGTTCAACTGGGGGCAGATCATGACCGGCGCGCTGCTCGGCGCAGCGCCTCCGCTGATCATCTATGTTTTTCTCATGGACTATTACATCGCCGGACTGACCGCCGGCGCGACCAAGGGCTGACGCGGGGGGCGGGAAGTCTCGCGCGCAATGCCGGGTAAATGAGTCGGCCGCACGTCCGTTCACAAAAGTTGCGGCCGGCCCTTGGGGGAGGGCCGGCCGCGCGCGAACCCGGTCTGGGGACGGGGAGGGGTGGGGACGTGACCGGGGACGCGGAGCTCCTTGTTCGATGGTTGCGACGTCAGCGCGCGCTCGCCGTGGCGCTCGCGGGCCGCGGATCGCCGAGCGACACCCACACATTGGGGTCGGCTTGCGACTGGCGTTTGACGAAACGGTAACCGGTGTCGGACCACAGCAGGATGTCGGGCGCCTGGTTGTCGAGGACGTAGTCGCCCTTGTCGGTCTTCACCGTCAGCACGGCGTGACCTTCATCCTTGCTGTCGCGCACCACGGTGATGAGCAGCGCCTCGCGCGGCCAGCCCGCCTGGATGAGCATGCGCCGCTTGAGCAGCACATAGTCTTCGCAGTCGCCGTAGCCGTCGTCCGGATAGGACCACTTCTCGACGACACCCCAATGATCGAGATCGGTCATCGGCTTGATCGTGCTGTTGACCCAGTTGTTGACCTGCACGAGATCGCGCCACGCCTTCGGCGAGAGCACGACGTCGCGCGGCGTGCTGGGCGCGCCCGCGCAGTCGCGCGGATGCTGGTTGCAGAACTCGATCCAGCCGATCGGCGCCCGCGTCTCGGTCGCCACGCTCACATAGGCGAGCCGGTCCGCCGCGCCCGCCGCCGGCGCGCCGAGCGCGCTCGCCGCAGTCGTGGCCGCCAATCCCAGCGCAAGCAGGGTCAGGCGTCGCCTGGCCGGCGCTTCTTGGGAAAAGCAAGTCATGGTGCCCCCTGTCGTCCGTATTGGGGACACTTTTCCCACAAAGCTTTTGCGGCGCCGCTAAATCTCCAAAGTAGATTTGAGTATAAGTCGAGTACAGTTTTCAGAAATATTGTCGAATACTATCGTAAAATGAAATTCAAATGCCGGATAACTCGATTTGATTCAAATTTGAGCTTTAAGGATGCAAAGCCCGGTCAATGCGGGCCGAGCGCTTCGCGCAGCGGTTGGGGCTTAAGGATTCCGGCGCGCCGAGCCCGCCGTTACGGCCGCAAAAAAGCAGCGCGGGCCGCAAGGGCCCGCGCGCTCGATGGCAAAAGTTGAGCGAAGGCGTTTACGCCCCGCAAATGCTCTCTTCGAGGAAGTCGGGGTGCCCCAGCCGCGTGAACTCGACCGCGAAGCCCTCCTCGAGGTGGCGCACCACGCGGCCCTGGACGGTGCCGAGCGTGACCAGGACCCCGACCGCCGGCCGCTCGTCGGTCGCGATCGCGGCGCCGGAGAGCGAAAGGTCGATGATGCGGCAGGTGAGGTGGACGCCGTTCGGCATGACGAGGTGCGTGACCGGCCGGCGCGGAATGATACGGCCGTGCCGGCGGTCTTCCGGCAGGTTCAGGATGTGGCGGTTGGCGAGCCAAGTGAGCTGGGCGGCAAGCTTGTCGCGCTTGCGCGGCGTCGCCGCGACCGTCATCGCAAAGCCGTTCTGATAGAGCCGGGCGATGGTGCCCTCGAGCCGGCCCACATGATCGATATAGGCGATCACGCGCTCGCCTTGCTGGCCGCTCACCGGCGCGATCACGGCCATGCCGCCCGGCGACATGTTGGCGACTTGGCACGGATACTCGCGGCGATCCGCGAGCATGTAGCGGCCGAGCAGATTGATGCGCACGCGCTGAAATCGGCGGCGCTCCTGCGCCAGCGGCAGGATTCTTGGTTTGGCCTGCGGCAGTGCCATCGCGCCATTCGCCCTGTCGGATCCGTCGCAGGGAAGCCTAGGAGGTCCGAGTTAACGGCCCGTTAGGAAACTGCGCCATCGGCGACGGCGTGCGGTGAGCGAAAAGCAACGCTGGCGTTGCGCGTCCGGAGGTAAACGGTCAGCATCGTGACCCGCACGAGGCCGAGCCAGTACGGCACCGTCACCGGGGTGAGCGCGCCGAGGAGGCGCACGTGCCGCTTGCCGCGGTGATAGAGCGGCAACAGCAGCAGCTCGAGGTCGAGGGTCCCTTCCGCGGTGGTGGCGGACGCGTCGGCGACCACGGCGCCCGCCTCGTCGGCGACGATCGCCACCGTCTCGCGCATCATCTTGCGACTCGCCTCGTCCCACAGCGCGCCGAAGGCCTCGCCCTTGAGCTCGTGTCGGAACAGCGCGCACACTTTCGTGCCGGCGAGGCGGAACGGATGATCCGCAGGCGGATCGAACGCGATGATGAAGCTGTTGCCCAGCACATCGCGGATCGCGCCCGGCTCGATGTCGCCGCGCTCGGGCGCAAGCCGCGTGCCGCGGCGCTCGTTCCAGTATGCAAACAATCTACGCGTCGGCGCGGTCTTCACGGGACAGCCCTGTCTCATCTTGGGTTCGCCCGCGCCGCCGATGTCTCCGATCGGGACAGCGGCGCGCGGGTTTTCGCCTTTTGATGAGGAGGGAGCAGAAGCCGTGCCGCGCGCCATGTGCGCAGCGCGTGGCGGTAAGGTCGCGGTAGTTAGCGTTAAGACGCGGCCGCGCTTGGCAGCGCGGCGCGGCGCACCTAGTGTCGCGCGTGACCTCAAGCCGGGGAGGCGAGAGGATGTGACCAAGGGAGGGCCCACAAAGCCCTCCCTTGCTTTATCTGCGCCGCTTTTCTGCGCCTACTGCTGCGGAATGTGGGCGGCCTTCACCAGCGCGGTATTGGCCGCGACGTCCTCACGGAAGAACGCGTCGAACTGCTCGATGCTCATCGCCATCGGCTCGACGCCGAGCGTCACGAGACGCCCGCGCACTTCGGGCGCCTCGAGCGCCTTCGCGGTTTCCCGATGAAGCTTCTCGACGATCTCGCGCGGCGTCTTCGCCGGCAGGTATAGCGCGCTGTAGAACGGATAGACCGAAGTGGGCGGCAGCCCCGCTTCGATCGTGCTCGGCACCTCCGGCAGGATGCTGGTACGCCGCGGCGCGCTGACCGCAAGCGCGACGAGCTTGCCGTCGCGCAGAAGCGGCAGCGTCGTGGTGAACAGCTGCACGCTGAAATCGGCGCGGCCGGCGACGACTTCGGTCACCGCTTCGCCGGCGCCCTTGAACGGAATGTGCTGCGCCTCGAACCCGGCGCTGGCGCGCAGCCGTTCGGCGCCGAAATGCGATGCCGATCCGACGCCCGCGGTGGTGTAATTCAGTGCGCCGGGCTTCGCCTTGCCGGCGGCGATCAGGTCGGCCAGCGTTTTGTAACCCTTGGCGGGCGAGGTCACGATGACGAGCGGCTGCTGCCCGAGCGAGATGACGGGGACGAAATCGTTGAGCGTATCGTAGGGCAGCTTCGAATAGAGCGCATGCGCCGATGCCATCGCGCCGTAGGCGAGGATCGTGTAGCCGTCGGGCGGCGATTTGGCGACCGCGTTGGCACCGATCGTCCCGCCGGCGCCGGGGCGATTTTCGACGATGAACGTGTGGCCGAGCTG
>WNFF01018094.1_pt1 | contig 16065 bp, 13 predicted proteins | sample 5400441 | NCBI WGS metagenome assembly WNFF01 (sample SAMN13153345, study PRJNA577476) | soil metagenome | isolation source: 120 cm saprolite under Douglas fir tree site 2 hole 3 replicate 1 | place: USA:California | collected 2015-04-18 | reverse complement strand
TAGTCGTCTGCGGCCTGAATTACAACACGGAGCGGCCCTACTCCACGAAGGTTAACGACCCGCGGCGCGCATGGGTCTCCCGCTACGCCTGGGGAAATAAGGACTATCATCAGGCGCTGCAACCGCGCCTTAAAGAGGTTGAGGCCGCCATCCAGCAACTTGCATCCCAGCACAACCTGACGGTCGAGACACGCAGCTACGTCGATACAGGGCCCATCGTGGAGCGTGTCTACGCCAAGTATGCGGGCCTCGGTTGGATTGGCAAGAATACCTGCCTGATCCATCCCAAGCTGGGCTCCTTCTTTTTTTTGGGAGTCATACTTACTTCTCTCGATCTCGCGCCAGGAATCCCTATACCGGACCGTTGCGGAAGTTGCACCCGATGCATTGACGCTTGTCCCACGGACGCCATTGTCGCCCCGGGCAAGCTGGACGCCCGCCGCTGCATCGCTTACCTGACAATTGAAAAGCGTGGTGAGATTCCGCTGGAATTCAGAGACCAGGTGGGACACCACGTCTTTGGTTGCGACATCTGCCAGGACGTCTGTCCGTGGAACAACAAGAAAGGTAACGCTCCATTCACCAGAGCGCCCGAGTTTCAGCCTCAGGAGGACCTGTTTCATCCCGATCTGGCACTGCTCGCGGAGATGAACGAAGAGAGCTACCGCAAGATCTTTCGCGAATCACCAATCAAGCGCGCTAAGTACTCCGGGCTCAAGCGCAATGTGGCCGTCGCCATGGGCAACAGCGGACGCCGGGAGTTTATTCCTTATCTGGAAAGGATGGCAGCCGAAGCGGACCCAGTCGCAGGGGAACACGCACAATGGGCCCTGAAGAAGCTGGAATCATCGTAATAACTCCCGCGTTATCAAAGTAATCTTCGCTCTCCCTAAACGCCCGTGTTAGTGTTTGGGTTTTCCTATGCGTAAACTGTCAAAATCCACGACCTTCCGCGAGCATGCCAGGTTCGCCCTGGACCTGCGCCTGATCGTCAGGACAGCCACCAGAATTTACGGACGCACTCGAGACATCAGCGAATCAGGCCTGGGAGCGACTGTACCGGAAGATCTCTCCCTCGGCGACATGATGGAACTGGAGTTCGAATTGCCAGAGGCGCCAGAACCAATAACTCTCATTGCCAGAGTAAGTTACAGGCATGGCTTCCACTATGGGTTTAGATTTGTCAGCCCCACCTCACGTCAAATCCAGCAGATCCGCAGAAGCACTCGCTCGCTCCCTGTTATTCGTTAGATCGGCGGGAACTGTGCTTTGATTCGCAGTCGGGAATCCTGTAGATTCTTGAACAGGAAGAGGTGTTGGGATGTTCCGCCGTGCGGGTCTCCTGCTGTCTGCCGTTCTGCTGTGTAGTCTGGCACCGGCATGGGCGGAAGAACATTGGGTGGACATACGCTCTCCCCACTTCTCCGTTCTCACTGACGGCGGCGAGGACCGCGGACGCGAAGTCGCATTGCAATTCGAGCTGATGCGCTCCGTGTTCTCCCAGCTTTTTCTTCGCGACCATGTAAACCAGTCGATTCCCCTGCAGATTATTGCCTTCAAGAATGCCGAGCAGATCAGCCACTTTGCGCCACAATTTCGCGGCCAGCCACTGACGGTAGCAGGCTTCTTCCAACAGGGACAAGACAAGAACTACATTGTGCTGAACCTGGACGCCAACAACAGTTGGCCCACGGTGTTTCACGAGTACGCCCACCTGCTGCTCCATAGCAACGTCGGAGGCCTGCCTCCGTGGTTCGATGAAGGTTTCGCGGAGTACTTCTCCACCATCAAGATCGGGACCAAAGAAGCGGTGCTGGGCGGCATTCCTGAGTACGCGCTCTCCGTTTTGGGCCAGGAAAAGCTGATGCCCGTCTCTGAACTCTTCACGGTCGGACAAAGCTCGCCCATTTACAACGACGACCGCAACCACCGGACGCTCTTCTACGCACAGTCATGGCTGGTGGTGAATTATCTATTCAGCAATGCGCGGCTGAAAGACGCAATCGCATATTTCAAGTTGTTGGGCGAACATGTCCCAATGAATGACGCCATACAGCGGGCCTTCCACACAGATTCCGCAACATTTGATAAAACGATTGCGGACTTTTACCGGTCCACCGGAGGACGAACGATCACGGTAACGCTACCGATGGGTCTGGAGAAGATCTCATTCGCCGGAATCTCCGTTTCTCAGGTAGGGGCACTGGCCATCCTGGCCGATCTGCACTTGCATGAGCCTGACTACCAGCAGCAAGCAGTAAAGGAGTTTAAGGCCGTTCTGAAACTGGACTCGGAGAACGTAATCGCTCATCGCGGTCTGGGCTATGGCTTCCTGCGCAGCGGAGAATTCGATGAAGCCATGGCCCACTTTCAGAGAGCGGCGGAAAAGGACGCCCGCGACCCGATGGTCCACTACTACTGGGCAGTTTTGATGGCGCAGAAGCAGCAGCCGTCCCTCTGGCCGCAAATGGAGAGAGAAGCACGGCTGGTTACACAACTCAGTCCGGAAATGGCGGACGGCTTTGCTCTTCTGGGGTTCGCGCTGATGAGCGAGCGCCAGACGGACGATGCCGCCAAAGCCTACGAAAACGCGCTACGGCTCTCGCCGGGAAATGAAGGCTATGCCGCAACGCTGGGCGACCTGTATATCTCTCAGGGTAGAACAGAAAATGCGAAATTGATCTTCGTCAGCCTGCAAAACAGCGACCGGCTGTTGATTTCCGCCCTGGCTAGGAACCGGTTGGAGGAGATGGAAGCGGACAGAGCGATCGCCCGCGCATCCGCTGCGTCTAACCAGTCTCCCAGACTCGCTTCCGCCAGGGGAAGGCTCGTGCACGTCGATTGCACGAACTCGCCGAGGGTCACACTCACCATCCTGACCACCACCGGAACATTGCAACTGGTGCTCCCTGATGTGGCTAAGGCTGTAAAAATCACTTTGAGTTGTGGATCGCAAAGCCAGAACGTCGCGGTAAAGTACCTCGACTCCGACGAAAGCCGGCTGGCCGAACTGGTAAGCCTTGAGATCGAATAAAAATCCCCTTGCCAGAGAGCAAGGGGCGTGAACGGGACACTTGTTCCTTTTGGTTTAGCTCGCTCCGCCACGTAACACGTTCGAAGCCAGATAGCCTTTCGGCCCCTTCATGAGCTCGAACTCCACGGTTTCGCCTTCATTCAAGGTCCGATATCCATTGTCCTGGATCGCGGAAAAATGAACAAAGACGTCCTCTCCTGTAGAGCGCTGGATAAAACCATACCCCTTCGCCCCATTAAACCATTTAACTTTTCCCGTTTCTTTCACAGCTGATTGCTCCTTTCACCTCGGCTCCTTCGTTAAAGAACTCTTCCAGGAAAGACACACAGTCCGGTCAACTGCCTGGGGTGATCTCCTGGGAAGTAGGCATGATATTCAGGAACTCTGCATTTTGTAAAGTGGCTTGTTTGCTTCCGGGAAGTTCACAACTGCGGAAGCCCTCGCAGCGCTATTTTTGATACGATCTTCGCAAGACATGAATTCCATTCCTTCCACATCTATCCCAGACGCCATTGCGGCGCCGGAACCGCTGGCCGCGCCACTAGCGGTTCGGCCGCGGAGGCACGTGATTCGGGAGCGCGCGGTTGCGACCCTGCACTATCTTCTGCACACTGAAGTGCACACGTTTGCCTTTTCGGTGGCCGCAAACGCGATCCTCTCGTTCTTTCCTTTTGTGGTGGTAATGAGCTGGCTGGTGCGGGGCCTCTTTCATTCACAGCTGATGTTTCAGGCGCTGGTGCATCTCATACGAGACCAGTTGCCCGCGGGTCAGGACATTATCGTCAACAATCTGAGCCGGGCCAGCCGGCACGTGAAAATTGCCTCGATTGTGCTCTTGCTGATCAGTTCCACTGGAGTGTTCCTGCCGCTTGAAGTCGCTTTCAATCGAATCTGGGGATTCGCCAGGAACCGGTCCTATATTGCCAACCAGCTTGTTTCTCTAGGGCTGGTTTTCGGATGCGGACTTTTGGCTTTACTTTCCACCGCCTTCACCGCGGGGAACGAGTACATTCTGCAGATTCTGCTGACCAACGACAAAAATATTTTCTATCGCGCCGCTCTGTTTCTCGTGTTGAAGCTGTTCGCCATCGTCACCAGCACGACTATTTTCTTTTTCATCTACTGGATACTGCCGAACGGCAAGGTTTCTGCCAGGAGCGTTATGCCGGCGGCCGTGGCTATGGGCGTGCTGTGGGAAGTATCGAAGTATCTCTACATGCTTGCGTTGCCCTGGCTGAATTTCAAGGATGTCTATGGGCCGTTCGTCACGTCGGTGACGCTGATGTTCTGGGCCTTCATCTCCGGCTTAATGGTGCTCGCGGGCGCCAACCTCGCCGCAATTGAGGTTGCGGATACGGCAGCCGCTTCATGGCGTTGTCTTTCTCCTTCAAACTCGCGCGGAAGCTCGCCGCACTGAGGTTGAGGCCTCACACGCGGCTTGCCTGGATCACGCTGTATCTTGCCGGCATTGAAGCCCTTTTACTATTGCTGAATTGGGCGATCCGACTGGCGGGAAAATCGGCCGCCGGAACTTCCCTGCCCGGCTGGACCACATTTCTTGGCTGGGTGTTCGCCTTCTTCTTCCTGATTGTCACAGTGCGTTGGTTCCGCAAGCATGTGATGTGGCGACTGCGCAATCAATTGATCGTGACCTATGTGTTGATTGGAGCCGTGCCTTTACTACTGATGGCGGTAATCGCGATCCGCGCCGGAAGCGCGTTCCTGGGACAATTTGCGAGTTTCCTGGCCGTCGCTGAGATTCAAGCGCAGGTGCAGCGGCTCGCCGCGACCAATAGCTCGGCAGCCGAGCAGATTATCCACCATGGTGCGAAGCCCGAAGAGCTTGTCACCGGTGACCCTTTCTTTCGCGCACGCTCCATCATTACCACCAGGCCATCGGAGCACCCGCCCTGGGTGCGACATGGATTTGCAGGGTTAATTTCGGATGGCCAGCACTTCCATCTGCGGGCTGTACATTTCACTGACACAAGCCGCGGGCCGATCTCTGTAATGTCCACGGTCCCTGTGGACGAGAGGATGCTGGCCATAATTGCGTCGGGATTCGGCCAAGTTACTCTTTCCCACTCAAATCTCAGCATTCACACCAGTCAGAACGCTGCAGCGGACGAGTCCGCAGTGGCGCCGCTCTCCGAGGAGCATCTGACGGCGGGGACCATACCGCCGCCCATAAACTTCCTCGATCGCCAGTTCGATTTCTACGCGCTCGTCCCGGTCAAGGATTGGTCCAGTGGCAGCGACAAGAATGCGCTTCTGGTTGGAAGCACACGCCTGTCAGTCATCTACTCGCACCTTGCCGTCTCGCTCCCTGAGTGGACGGAAGGCACCCGCATCTTCCTGATCTTCCTGGCTTCTGTTTTTGCTGTGATGGTGGCGATCGCGCTCTTCGTTGGCATGCGCCTGACGCGTACGATCACATTGTCCGTCGCCAACCTCTATGAAGCTACGCAACGCATCAACCGGGGAGATTTCACCCATCGGATTCCGGTAAAAGAGCGCGACCAACTGGCAGCGTTGCAGGTCTCTTTCAACTCGATGACTGAGTCGCTGGAAAAGTTGATCGCCGAACAGAAAGAAAAAGAGCGTTTGCAGAGTGAATTAGAAATCGCGCATGAGGTCCAGGAGCAGCTTTTTCCCAGAGTAACATTTGGCATGGCGACCCTGGAAATCCACGGTGTCTGCCGTCCCGCGCGCATCGTGAGCGGCGACTACTATGATTTTCTGCCGAGCGGAACAGACCAGTTGGGAATTGCGGTTGGTGACATCAGCGGCAAAGGCATTTCCGCTGCTCTGCTGATGGCGACGATCCATTCCGCCGTCCGCGCCTACGAGCAGGAGCCATTCATGTATGAAGAGGCCGCGGCTTCACCGGCTCGCGAGGGCTCCGGCTCTGCACTGGCCACACGCCGCATCGCTGCTTCGCCTGCGCATATGCTCACGCTGCTGAACCGTCATCTGTATCGCAGCACCCAACCGGAAAAGTACGCCACGCTGTTTCTGGGATTCTACGATGGCGAAAGCCATCGCATGACCTACTCCAACGCGGGCCATCTTCCGCCTATTGTTCTTGGCGTTGACGGCTCGGTGCGCCGCCTCGACGCCGGCGGCATGGTGGTAGGACTTTTTGACGATGTTGAATACGAAGAGCGCTCGGCCGATTTCAAAGCCGGAGACATATTTATCGCGTTCAGCGACGGCATCACTGAGCCGGAAAATGAGTTCGGAGAATTCGGCGAAGCGCGGCTGATTGAAACAGTTGCGGCCTACCGCCATTTGCCGCTGGTCCGGATCACCGAACACGTCATCGCCGCGGTCCAGGACTGGATCGGCTCGACCGAGCAGCCCGACGATGTCACGCTGGTCCTGGCCCGTCGCCTGTCTTAGTTCCTGTTATTCCCCGTTCCGTTTCAACCGGTGGTCCACACGGCCGTCATCTTGTTGAAGTCAATCTTGTCCACGGTGTCGGTCGGTTTGTGATAGTCAACGTGCACGCCATCAAAATAAAAAATGATCGGGATGCCGTGCTTGGCGTAATTCCAGTGGTCCGAGCGGAAGTAGATGCGCTCTGGATCGTTCGGATCGTTGTAAGAGTAATCCAGCCTGAGTTTCTGGAAATCCGAGTTGGTTTGCTCGCTCAGCTTGTTCAACTCCGAACTGATGCGATCAGCGCCCACCAGGTAAATGGTATGCGCGTCGGTCAGATGCTTGTCCGCCTCATCCGAATCTCCCGGAGGCTTCGAACGGCCAATCATGTCGATGTTCAGGTCTACCACCATCTGGTTCAGCGGCAGGGCCGGGGCAAAATCAGCGTTGTATTCGGAGCCGAGCAGCCCGAGCTCTTCCCCTGCGTGGAACATGATCATCACGGAGCGCCTGGGACGTTGCAGCGACATGGCGTGCGCAATGGCCAGGACCGCCGTGGTTCCGGAACCATCGTCGTCCGCGCCGTGGTAGATCTCGCCTCCGGGGCCGGTCTTGAGATGGTCGTAGTGCGCGCTGAAGGTTACATACTCCTTCTTCAGTTCAGGGTCTGAGCCTTCCAGAAAACCCACGACGTTTTGCGTGGTTACACGCTCCTGGTGCAGACCCACAACCAGCTTCGCGCTCGCGTCCAGCGCTTTTGGTTCAACTTGCTTCTTGTCGTCGTAGGCGGCTTTCAAGTTAAGACCGATGCTGCTAAAGACTTTGTCGGCGGTTTCGGGTGAAAGAGTTACAGCGGGCAACTTGCCTTCAACATCTTTCGCCAGCCGTACCGACTGTCTCTCCCCGGCATGCTCTTTAAACTCCTTCGACTGCATGAAAGGAAGGAACCGGCGTGGCGGCACTTGAATGATGGCAACAGCGCCATGGGCGCGCGCAGTGCCTTGTCCGCTCTCGTTGTCGCCAACTTTGGAAGGATCCACGCCCGGCGCGTTGCCCGGGATGATCAGAACGATTTTGTTCTTCACATCCAGGCCGGCGTAGTCGTCATGTTTCTGCGATGGAGACGAGATCCCGCGTCCGACAAACACAACCTGGCCCTGCGCCTCGCCGTCCATCGAGGCGGGCGAAACATAAATGTCGCCGAAGCTGTAAGTGGCGGTCTGCCCTCCGATGGTCATGGTCAGCGCGGTTTTCGCAGTGTCGGGCCTGGAGGAGATCACGTCAAAGTGCTGCAGGTAATCTCCGTGATCGCCCAGCCCTTGAAACCCATAGGCCTTCAACTGCGAAGCCAGATAGCGCGCCGATATGCCGAAATTCGGCGCCAGGGTAAAGCGTCCACCCAACTCGTCGGATGCCAGAAACTCCAGGTGCATGCGCAATTCGGAGGGAGTAATGGAATCTACGGTTGGCGGCACTGGCGCCAGATTGGGCGGCGCAGTTCCAGCATGCAGAGCAACGGAAAAGACGAGAATCGACGCAAAAACGGCGTGAATGAAGGGCGATTTGAAGTGTTTCACGTAGGTAAATGTAACAGCGCAGCCGACTTGATGACAAATTCAGCTTGCAGCGGCGGAAATGGAATGTGAAGCGCGTTTAACCTTGATTTGCTGCTTCGGATATAGAATCGTACCTTGCGCGAACGCGCTAACCCTGTGAAACAAACCATCATCGTCCTGGAAGACGATCCTGATATAGCGAACCTGGTCCGCTACCACTTGCAGCAGGCAGGATTCGGCGTCTATGTGTGCTCGTCCGGCGACACGGTCCTGGGCCAGGCGCGGGAGCACTCAGCGACCCTCTTTCTGCTGGACATCATGGTTCCCGGGAGCAATGGGTTCGAAGTCTGCCGGCGGATTCGCCAGAGCAGAGATCTGGCCGGCCTGCCCATTATCTTTCTCACCGCCAAGTCTTCGGAAGATGACCGCGTCCGCGGCCTCGACCTTGGCGCAGACGACTACATCGTAAAGCCGTTTAGTCCGCGCGAGCTTGCAGCGAGAGTGCGCGCCGTGCTGCGGCGCTTCGAGCAGCCGGTAACTACCACCATCACCACCCCCGACTTCGAACTGAACAGCGACTCCGTTACTCTTACAGTCCGGGGAAAGCCGGTGGACGTCACGGCGACTGAGTTTCGCCTCTTGCATTTTCTCGGGTCGCATCCGGGGAGGGTCTTCACGCGCGATCAGGTACTCGACTCGGTGTGGCGGGAAACATCCTTTGTCACGCCCCGATCGGTCGACGTCTATGTGCGCCGCCTGCGCGAAAAGATCGAAGAAGATCCCGAAAACCCGAAGTATCTGAAGACTGTCCGCGGCGCGGGCTATAAGTTCGAGGGGAGTAAGTGAGAAACCGCATCTTCCTGAAGATGATGGCGTCCTTTGTGGTGGTGATTGCCGCCGTCACATTGATCCTGGACATCAGCATCCGCAACACCTGGGAGAAGTCCATCAACAACGATCTGCAGCGATTGTTGACCCAGAATGCAACCAGTTTCGCGTTGCGGGTCCAGAATGATTATGAGCATTCGCCGCAGCAATTGGTGGATGAAGAAGCGCGCATCGCGGAAACGCGCGTGACCATCATCGCCCGCAACGGCACCGTCCTGGCCGACTCCGAGGCCAACGCCAAGACAATGGAGAATCACGGCAGCAGGCCGGAAGTGAAGGCGGCCCTGGAAGGAAAAACTGGCAGCTCGGTCCGTGAAAGCGACGCTGCGGGAACAGAATTCCTATACCTCGCGGTGCCCAGCGGGGACAAGATTGTCAGATTGGCTTTACCGCTCTCCGCAATCCAGGGCCACGTCGCGCAGATCAGACAGACTCTGTTGCTGGGAACTTCGGCAGCCACTCTGCTGGCTTTACTGGTGGCGATGCTGGTAGCACAGAATGTTTCGCGACGCTTGCGCAGGATTGTCGGCTTTGCGGAACAAGTGGCATCCGGCAATCTTTCCGCGCGAATTGCCGAGGACAGCGGCGATGAAATTGGCCAGGTGGCCGTAGCGCTCGACCGGACGGCGCGGCGTCTGGAAGAAAACTTTGCCGCCGTTCGCGAGGGACGCGCCGAACTGGAAGCTCTGCTCAACAGCATGGAAGACGGTGTTATCGCCGTCTCCCCTGATCTGAAGGTCAGGTGGGCGAACCGGGCAACGGAGAACATCGTGCGCCAGCCGGTACGCATCGGCGCGCCAGTTACGGAATTGGTCCGGCATCCGGACTTTCTGGCGGTCATCCGCGCCGGGGTGAAGTCACGCCAGCGGCAAAGCGCCATTGCCGCTTCGTTAGCGGGAGGCAGATCATTTTCCATTACCGCGGAGCCGCTTCCCGACGGCGGCGTGGTCAGCGTATTGCACGACATATCCGGCATCGAGCGCGTGGAGAAGACGCGCAGGGATTTCATCGCCAACGTTTCCCATGAACTACGCACGCCGCTCACGTCTATCCGCGGGTATGCGGAAACCCTGCTCGATTCAACTCAAGGTCTCAGCGAAGACACGCAGGAGTTTCTTCAGGTCATTCGCAGAAACGCGGAGCGAATGGGCCGGCTTACGGAAGATCTGCTGGTACTGGCCAGAGTTGAATCCGGCGAAGAAAAGCTGGACCTGCAACCGCACTCGGCGCAGCGGATGATCACAGAAGCCGCTTATGCCATGCAGCAGAATGCGAACGCCGAGGGAGTTGAAATCACCATTGGCGAGGTTTCAGACTTGATCAGCAATGCATTGCGCTATGCCCAGAGCGGCAAGCGGATTGTCCTGGGCGCAATCGACCGGCCGAACGGCGTGGAGTTTTTCATCCGCGACTTTGGTCCTGGAATCCCTTCCGAGCATCTGCCGCGCATCTTCGAACGCTTTTACCGTGTGGACAAAGCGCGTTCGCGCGAAACCGGGGGCACTGGTTTGGGGCTGGCGATTGTGAAGCACATTGTGTTGAACCACGGCGGATCAGTGCGTGTAGAAAGCGCCGTCGGTCACGGGTCAACCTTCTTCTTCACTCTTCCCAAAGAATAATTGCTGCGGCAATTTCGCGAAGAACTGCGCCTTTCTTAAGTTCGCGGCCTTGCCGGATGCTGATTCTGCGGAGATGTCTGCATTATTCCCGAATTCACCTTGAGTTCATCGTTTTTTAATATTCCTGTAACAAATCTCCCCTATAAGGAACGGTTGAACCCATCTCATCAACACCTGTGGAGGTACAAATGCGACTCAAGTGGATTATCGGGCCCATGCTGGCCCTGTGTTTTAGCGGTGCTTTTGCGCAAAAGCTGACCGGAGCGGGAGCGACTTTCCCGAATCCCATTTACCAGAAGTGGTTTAGCGAGTATCACAAGCTTCATCCCAACGTCGAGATTAACTATCAATCCATCGGCAGCGGCGGCGGCATTAAGCAGATACAGGCCCGCACCGTCGATTTCGGGGCCAGCGACGGGCCAATGTCGGATGAGCAACTCGCAGCCACGCCCTTCAAGATATTGCACTTGCCCACGGTGCTCGGTGCAGTGGTCCCTATCTACAATATTCCTGCCGTGAGCCAGGAACTGAAGTTTAGCGGAGACGTTCTGGCCGACATCTTTCTGGGAAAGATCAACAAATGGAATGATCCCAGGATCGCCAAACTGAATCCCGGCGTGAAACTTCCGGACAGCGACATTGTTGTCGTCCATCGATCCGATGGCAGCGGCACTACCTACATTTGGACGGACTTTCTATCCAAAGTAAGCCCCGAATGGAAGACCAAGGTGGGAAAAAACACCTCGGTGAATTGGCCGGTAGGCTTGGGTGGCAAAGGCAATGAAGGCGTGTCTGGCACGGTAAAGCAAACGGAAGGCAGTATTGGATATGTCGAACTGATCTACGCCGTACAAAACAAGATGGCGTACAGCAGCGTTCAGAACCCGGCGGGAAAGTTTGTGAAAGCCAGCCTCGCGTCCACCACGGCAGCGGCAGCTTCGGTGAAAGAAATGCCGGACGACTTCCGTGTCTCCATCACCAACGCCCCAGGTCCGGATGCCTACCCGATAGCCAGCTTCACCTGGTTGCTGGTCCCGGTCAAATGGGACGACGCGGCCAAAAGAAAAGCCACGGTCGACTTCCTGAATTGGATGGTGGACTCCGGCCAGAAAATGACGCCGGATCTGTCTTATGCTCCGCTGCCCAAGGGCGTGGTCGCCAAAGAGAAAGTGGCAATTAAGCAAATTCAGTAGTTGAACGAAGTACCCAACAGAAAGCAAGGAGAACAGCGCTCACATGAAATTGCTCAAGGCAATAGCTTTCGTGTTCCTGGCCGGCGGTCTATTGGTCGGCCAGGAAAGCACCAGCACCAGCCCGGCCCCGGCATCAGGCCCTGCTCAAGGTACCCTCTCCCAGGAAGTGAAGGCACTGCGCGACGCCCTCGCCCAGCAACAGAGAGAGATTGCCCAACAACAGAGAGAGATCCAGGAACTGACGCAACGGCTTGCAACCAACGATAGCTCCAGCGCGACGCCGCGTCTGGTCGATGCTTCTCTCAATACGGCTGGCCCTGTGAATGTGGCTACCCGCCCAATGCAGGACAAACCCAAAGAGTCGCCATTGTCGTTTCGCATTGGCGCGGCTGACTTCACACCCGGCGGGTATGTGGATTTTGAGAACATTTTCCGCAGCACGAATACAGGTAATGTGGCCGGCACGAACTTCTGGGCAATCCCTTTCAGCAACACGGTACAGGGTCACCTCACCGAATTTCGCAGCACAGGACAGTATTCGCGCTTCAACATCAAAGTGCACACCAAGTATGGGGAGAATGACGTCACCGGCTTCGTCGAGTTTGACTTCAACGGCAATGACGCTGCCAACGTGTTCGTTACCAGCAATCCCCACACCGACCGTCTTCGTCACTACTGGGTTGATTTGCGGCGAGGCAAATGGGAATTCATGGGTGGCCAGGGATGGGGCCTTCTGACGCCAAACCGGAACGGTGTCTCGCCTGAGTCGGCGAACGTCTTTACCACCTTCAACGAGGACGCCAATCACAACATCGGCAGCAATTTCACTCGCGCGGGCCAGTTCAGGGCCGCATATCACTTCAATGATCAGTTTGTATGGGCCGTTGCCCTTGAGAACCCACAGCAGTTCACGGGACAGGGAGCGGAAGTCCTCTTCCCAACCGCGTTCAATGCGGCACTGGGATCGCAGTTTGACTCTGGGGCCACTCCTGGAACACCCAACCTTTTCCCTGACATTATTTCCAAGCTCGCCTTCGACAACAAATTCGCCGGCGACCGGCACTTCCACTTCGAACTTGGTGGACTTCTTACCGGAGTAAAGATCGCGAACATTCCTACGCTCGCGGGCGCTACCTTCAGAAGCCACTCGGCAATCGGTGGAGGAATTGAATCGGGACTGAGCGTTGACATCGTGAAGGGCTCAGAAGGCAGATTCGCCCGCTTCGTGGCCAATGGGCTATGGGGGCCGGGTGTAGGTCGCTACCTGATCGGAACCGGGCCACAGGCCGTGGTTGCTCCTGTTAGCGCTAATGGAGCCGTTTGCACTTCGGCTGGAAATTGCGATCTGGCAATTTCCATGGTCCATGCAGGGAACGCTCTCGTTGGTTTTGAACTCGTTCCCCTTAAGGACTCCCAGTTCGGAGCCTACTACGGTGGGGCGTATTTCCAACGTAACGCCTTCCCCGACTTGACCTCTTCTGCCGCTATCAAACCCATTATCGGATTTGGTGGCATCAATGAAGCCAACGCCGGAATCCAGAACCGCTCCATTCAGCAAGCAACGTTCGACTGGACCCAGACGATGTGGCGTAACCCGCAGTACGGGGCCTTGCAACTGGTTACGCAAGCCTCCTACCTGACCCGCAGCCCCTGGTTTGTACCCGCGGGCGGACCCAAGAATGCACACTTGGGAATGGGCTACGTGAGCCTTAAATACGTTCTGCCCTAGTCGCCAACTCGATCCAGGGCGCCGGTCACCCCGGCGCTCTGTTTTTTGAGACAACTGGTTTTCAGTTTATTGGTAACTGTTTCATTTTGTACTGTTTCATTTTGTACTTGACAATTTCTATATAATGTGGTACCACACACAAGCCAAGATGCAGCTATGGATCCAGCCTTCAGCCAATCCGGGAGCCAGGAAACTGATCTGGGGATATCCCCGGGGATCTTTCCGCTAAGTGCTTTAAACGTGGGGATCGAGATACCGGGGGAAAGGGGGACCACCCGCATCGGGGGGACCTCGGCCGCTCCCTTTTAATCACTCTTTAACAATATTCTGTTAGCTTCCAGCCATGCCCGCGCTACCCAAAAACCGCACCCCGGCCAGCCCAACGCCTGAAAACAAGGCGGATGCGGGTACTGCGGGATCCAGCGAGGCCAAAGCGGAGCCAGTCGCTAAGCCCGACAAGCCGCGGATCGGGACGGGTGACAGCGTTTTTGCCGATGCTGCTTTTCGCTCTGCGGTGACGGCCTGCGGTATTGCCATATTGGCTGTAGTCGGGCTCATTTTTTATGAACTGATCCTTCAGTCTCACTTGTCCCTGCAAAAGTTTGGCCTGCGGTTCCTGGCCACGACCATCTGGGACCCTGTCGCGGAGGATTTTGGCGCTCTTCCTTTTATCTACGGGACTTTGGTATCGGCCTTCGTTGGCTTGGCAATTGCCGTTCCACTTTCGATTGGAACGGCTCTCTTCTTGACCGAGATTTGCCCGCAGAAGCTCCGGGCGATTCTCTCGCTCTGTGTCGAACTTCTTGCCGCCATCCCCAGTGTGATCTATGGTCTGTGGGGCATCTTCATTCTGGTTCCGTTTCTACGTGCCTACGTGCAGCCGGCCTTGGCGAAGTCTCTGGGCTGGACCGGGCTGTTCTCCGGTCCCAAGTTTGGCTACGGAATGCTGGCAGGCGGAGTGATTATTGCCATCATGATTCTCCCTATCATCGCGTCTATCAGCCGCGAGGTGATTCTCGCTGTGCCGCGCCAGCAGCGCGAAGCTGCTTTGGCTCTCGGCGCAACAAAATGGGAGACATTGCGAATGGCCGTACTTCGCAATGCACGGCCGGGAATTCTCGGCGCTATCATCCTGGGACTGGGGCGCGCCCTTGGCGAAACCATGGCGGTAACCATGGTGATCGGTAACCGCCCTGAGATCGCGCGTTCCCTGTTTGCCCCCGGATACACGCTGGCCAGCGTGATCGCCAATGAATTCACGGAAGCCACAAGCAATCTCTATCTCAGCGCTCTGGTTGAGATGGGACTGGTGCTCTTCGTGCTTACGCTGGTCGTGAACGCACTTGCCGGTTTGCTGATCTGGAGTGTACGCCGTGGTACGCCGGGAAGGGCTCTTGTCTAGAGCCGCCGGGCACAACATTCAACTGCACCGTCGCATCAGCAACTACGTTGCGCTCGGGCTTATAACCACCGCTGCGCTCATCGTGACGGCGCCGCTGTTCTTGATACTCGGTACAGTTATCTATAATGGCGTCGGCGGACTCAGTCTGGACTTTTTTACCCATTCACCCAAGCCGCCTGGCGAACCCGGCGGCGGCATGGCCAACGCAATCGTAGGGTCATTGATGATTCTCGGCATCGCCAGCCTGATCGGCTTACCTCTTGGCGTCGGCTCCGGCGTATATCTGGCTGAGTATGGCCGCGATAAGTACGGCAATATCGTGCGCTTCACCGCGGACGTTCTGAACGGGGTTCCTTCAATCGTGATGGGTATCGCCGCCTACGCCCTGGTGGTGCTGATCCAGGGACACTTCTCCATGCTGGCGGGTTCCATTGCTCTGGGCATCATGATGATTCCCATCATCGCGCGCACAACCGAAGAAGTTTTGCTCCTTGTTCCACATACGATTCGCGAAGCGGCCCTTGGACTTGGAATACCGCAATGGCGGACCGTAGTCTCTGTGGTTCTTCCCAGCGCGATGTCGGGTGTCGTCACAGGCATCATGCTGGCTTTTGCCCGCATTGCGGGTGAGACAGCGCCGCTGTTGTTTACGGCGCTCGGCAACCAGTTCTGGAACCTGGATGTAAACCGACCCACAGCGGCAATGCCGCTACAGATCTATGTCTATGCCCTGTCCGCGTACGACGATTGGCACCAGTTGGCCTGGACCGGCGCGCTAGTACTAATCGGAATCATCGTAATCACAACGGTGTTTTTCAGATTCGCCACCAGCCGCGGCGTCAAGGAGGCGGGCTAGTTCATGGAAGCGCAAGGTCAAATTCAAATTCAAGATCTGAATGCCTGGTTCGGCACTACCCAGGCGCTCTACAACATCAATTTGGAGATTCTGCCCAAACACACCACGGCGATTATCGGGCCTTCAGGATGCGGCAAGTCGACCTTCGTGCGCTGCATCAACCGCATGCATGAGACCCTGCCGAATACCCGCGTGTCCGGCAAGGTACAGATCGCCGAGCTTGACGTTTATGGCAAAGGCGTCTCGCCGGTGTGGGTGCGGCGGCGCGTAGGAATAGTTTTCCAGAAAGCCAACCCGTTTCCCACCATGTCAATTTACGACAACGTGGCTGCCGGATTGAAACTGAACGGCTACAGCAACCGCCACGAATTGGACAAGATCGTGGAGCGTTCGCTGCGTCAGGCCGC
>WNFF01002139.1_pt1 | contig 16086 bp, 10 predicted proteins | sample 5400441 | NCBI WGS metagenome assembly WNFF01 (sample SAMN13153345, study PRJNA577476) | soil metagenome | isolation source: 120 cm saprolite under Douglas fir tree site 2 hole 3 replicate 1 | place: USA:California | collected 2015-04-18 | reverse complement strand
CCGCCCAGCTGGAACAAGCCAATGCGCGCCTGGCTGATATCAAGGGCCATGTCGAAGTCACGGAACAAAAAGTTGGGATGACCCAAGCCGAGCTTGCACGCGCCAAGAGTCGCGCCGAAACGATCCTCAAAGAACAAACCGCTTCCGATCAAAAACTCACGGCGCAATTGACGCAGGTCCAGAAGGAAAGCGAAGAAAAGATCGGCGCGGTGGCGACGGAAGTGGGTGGCGCCAAGAAAGATATCGAAGCTACCAAGACCGATCTGGAAGCGACAAAGAGCAAACTCGACCGCGCCACAGGCGACCTGGGCGTCATGAGCGGCCTCATCGCTCACAATCGCGACGACCTCGACGAACTTAGGCGCCGCGGCGACCGCAACTATTACGAATTTACGCTGAAAAGAACCAAGACCCCGCAGCGGGTCGGACCGGTCCAGGTGAATCTCACCAAGACGGACCCGAAAAGATCCAAGTACACGATGACCGTTTTCGTGGATGATCGCGCCATCGAAAAGAAGGACAAGACCGCCGGTGAGCCCGTGCAGTTTTATGTGAGGGGCACGCACATGGCTCCTTACGAAATGGTCGTTTTCGACGTCGGCAAGGACCAAGTAACCGGCTATCTCTCGACTCCCAAGGAGACGGGGGCTGCAAATCCGGCCGCCAGCACTGCCAAACCGCAGTCTTAAAAGAAATAAATCTGCCGCTGAAGTAGGCCCTGCTCCGCATTTTGGAAACTCCACGTGGGACAGGGCTTCTGTCTTTTCCGGCCCGGCGCTACGATTTCTTGGCGGCCTATTCTCGGCGGCTTTGAACCCGGGGGGAATCTCGATGAAAATCGCCAGCCTTCGCAAAGTTTTCCTTCTTCTTATCGCCTCGTTGTTCCTCAATTCCGGACGCGCTTCCGCGCAGGCGCCCCTTGAGCCAGTCCAAATGCCTCCACGCACGGTCTTTTATTTCATTTGGCGCGGCGCCCCGTCTTCCAACTCCGCGAAGGCGAACGCTCTGCTTTCGTTATGGGGAGATCCCGACTTCGCGCCCACGCGCACTCTTCTGCTGGATAATCTATTGAGCGGCTCCGAAAAAGACAATTCGCGTCCGGCACCACTCACACGAGAAGGGCTGGAGCAGTACTCAACCCTGCTCGAAAATCCATTTACCTTGGGCTACATCAGCGAGCCGGAGAAACGCACCGATGCGGCCGCCGCGGCGGAACCCTCAAAAACATCCGCGCATACCTGGACCGGCACATTCTTCGTCTACGACCGCACGGGAAAAGAAGCTCTGCTCGCAAAGGCCGTCCTGCGCCTGCGTGCCCAGGAAAAAGATGTGCCGCAGACTTCACAAATTTCCATCGGCGGCGCGCAGGTCTTGAAAGTCGAACGCAAGACCGGCATTACGTACTGGACCGAAACCGGCAAGTATGCCGTTAGCGCGAATGAACGTTCCGTCCTGGAAGAGGTGCTCTCGCGACTGGAAGAAAAAGCGCCCGCGGGCTCGTCTCTCGCGCAAACAGCTGCTTACAAAGAGGCAGCGCCTCTCCTCGGCGGAGGCCTTCTGGAATTTTTTGGGCATGTGCAGGGTTTGAAGAACCTGACCTCAGACGCCAGCGCGTCGGGATTCCGCATTCAGCCGATTCTTGAGGCTCTGAAGATCGAGTCTGTCCATTCCTTCTGCGGCCGCGTGACGCTCGAAGGGACAAAGACTCGCGCGCAAGGCGCCGTGCTTGGCGACGCCGCCCCTGGCACGCTGTTCGATATTTGGGCCGAGGGGCAGCAGTCGCCCGCTTCCCTCTCGTTGGTAACGTCCGGCACCATTTCCTACAACGATACGCAGATCAACGCGCAAGGCGTCTACGACACGGCAAAACGCGCATTTCGCGCTTCTTTTCCGCAGGGCCAGCAAGGCAGCGCTGATTTGCTGGAAACCCTCGCGCAGACGCGCCTGGGCATGCCCCTGCCGGAAGCGCTGGCTCTGGTCACCGGCGAATTTGCTTCCTTGCAAAGCAGCCCGGCATTGGACCCCGCCAATCAGGTCATTTTCCTGGGCATTCGAAAGAAGCCGGAAATTTTGAAACTCATGCGCACGATTTTCGGCGACCAGCTCACTTCCGAGCGCAACGAAGGCGACACAACTTATTTGAAGATCTCACTGCGCGGCGGACAGAACGATGCCGGTGTCGCGCAATGGAACTTCTATAACCTCGCGGTAACTCCGGATGCAATTCTTGGCGCCAGCCGCAGCCAGGCCCTGAGGGATCTGCTCGCCCACCGGACACTGACGCCGGCCGAAGCAGGATTTTCAGTGTCGCCGCAGCTGCAAACAGCCCGCGCTCTGTTTCCTGAAAAGTTGAATGGCGTGAGCTTTTTCGATTTTCAGAAGCTCGATTGGCAAGCGCTAAGAGATCGCTGGATTGCCGAAGCAAAAACCGCCGAAGCCAAGGCTCCCAAGACGGGAGCGAAAACCAGCAATCCTCATGGGCTAGACTGGCTGGAACAAATCAACACCCAGGTTCTCACTCGCCATCTGCACTTCGCCTCAAGCGCCTCGTGGAAGGATGCCAAGGGACTTCACTACGATGGGTGGCTTGAATAGTGAAGTGATGCGGCTGCTGCGCTCCGCCGGGCTGGCGCTGGCCAGTTTTTGCTTCTGCATTCAGGCAAAACCTTCGCGAGCGCAATCGCAGCAAGCGTCTACGTTGCCCCAGGGGGCGATTCGCGTCAGCGTGGATCGCGTCAATGTCGGTGTGATCGTTACCGACGCCCAGGGCCACTTTGTCGAGGGTCTTCACCGGGAAGATTTTCTTGTTCTTGACAACCTCGCCCAGCAGCCGCTCACCGACTTCTCCACGGTGGAAGAGCCGGCCCAGGTTCTGCTGCTCATCGAGGCGGGTCCCGCAGTGTATCTCCTTGAAGGGGGTCACCTCCAGGCCGCTTACTCTCTGTTGAATGGTCTTTCCGCCGGCGACCGCGTCGCGGTGGTAAAGTACGCCGATGTTCCTGCGGCGATTATCGATTTCACCGCTGATAAGCTTGCGGCTGAAAATGCCCTCGGTGAGTTGCGATTCAATCTCGGCTTCGGTTCGCTGAACTTATCCTCCAGTCTTTCGACGGTTCTAGATTGGCTCACGAAGGTGAAAGGCAAGAAGACAGTTGTGCTGCTCTCCACCGGTGTGGATACTTCGCCATCGAACGAATGGGGGGCGCTGCTTCAGCAGCTCAAAACGAGCGACGTGCGGATTTTGGCGGTGTCGCTGATGGGTGAGTTAAACAATCCACAGCCCAACCGGAAGAAAAAAACTCCTACAAATAATTTCCCGTCCGCATCCCTGCAGTTTGACGAAGCCGATCAGATTCTGAAGGGGATCGTCGAAGCTACGGGCGGCCGCGCCTATTTTCCGAAGAGTGCGAAAGAGTTCTCCGCAGTGTACGCGGAAATCGCGCAGCTCGTTCGCCATGAATACAGCCTGGCATTCGTTCCCACGGCGCATGACGGAAAGATTCATTCGATCGAGGTGCGCATCAGTTCCCTTGGCCGCGCGAACGCTTCGACGGCAAATTACCGCACGGACCATCGCCAGGCGTACCTTGCTCCGCCGCCTGATCCACAATAGGCAAAGTTGGGCGGACATTCCTTCCTGCCCTCTTCCGCTCTTCGCGCACTAAATCACAAAGCAGGAAGCAGCTATTCAAACTCTTTCAGTGTCTTCGCCATCTCGCGCAATCTCTCGTCCACAAGCGCAAAGACCGTCGCCGGCTCGAAAGTCCCGTCTCCGTTTTTCTGGCCCGCAGACCTGCCCGTCAAAATCTCGATGCCCTCTTCCACTTTTGCCACCGACCAGACATGGAATTTTCCGGCGTTCACGGCTTCCAAAACGTCGTCGCGCAGCATGAGATCCTCGACGTTCGACGCCGGCATCAAAATGCCCTGCGTCCCGGTCAGCCCTTTGATGCGGCACACATCGAAAAATCCCTCAATTTTTTCGTTAATTCCGCCGATCGCCTGGATGTCGCCCTGCTGATTCATCGATCCGGTTACCGCGATGTCCTGCCGGAGCGGAATCCCCGAAAGCGCCGACAGCAAAGCGTAAACTTCCGTCGAGCTGGCGCTATCCCCATCGACGCCCGAATACGATTGTTCGAAGCAAATGCTCGCGGCAAGCGAAAGCGGCTTATCCTGCGCAAAACGGCTGCGGAGGAATCCCGCGATGATATGCACGCCCTTATCGTGAAAGCGCCCGCTCAGGTTTGCTTCGCGCTCGATATTGATCAATCCCGCTTTGCCGAGAGCCGCGGTCGCCGTGATGCGGACTGGCTTGCCGAACGCATATCCGCCGATCTCCAGTACGCTCAAACCATTCACCTGCCCGACGTGCGTGCCCGAAAGATCGACGAGCAGCGTCTCCTCCTCGATCATCTCCCGGATGCGCGTCTCGATCAGGTTGTGCCGTTCCATCTTGGAATTCAATGCGCTCCGGACGTGGGCGGCGCGCACCACGTTCTCTCCCGCGGCCACGGCGGCATAATGCGCCTCCCTCGCCAGGTCGGCGATATCCACAAATCGCGCCGTCACTTTGTTGCGACGCCCCGCTTTGCGCACGCCGTATTCCAGCATGGCCGCAAACGCGCCTCGATCAAACGGGCACAAGCCTTCCTTTTCGGACAGCGCGCGCAAGCGTCCCGCATACTCGGCAATCACGCCGTCGCTCATCGGCATTTCTTCGTCGAACTCCACGCGCACTTTGAATATTTTCCGGAAGTCTTCTTCGTACTCGTACAGAAGTTCATACATCTGGCGGTCGCCGATCAAAATCACTTTCACATTGATCTCGATGGGCTCGGGTTTCAGCGCGCTTCCGCCAAAGGGATAAAACATTTCGAGCGGCTGAATCTCCAATCGAGCGTGGTTCAGCGTGCGCTTAAGGGCTCGCCACACGCCCATCTCCGAGAGCGCTTCCATCGAATACATGATCAGAAATCCGCCGTCGGCGCGCAGCAAAGAGCCGCCGCGCAAGTCCATGAAGTCGCTGGTCCAGCCGCCGCGCGTGTCGTACGCACGCTGGATGGTCCCGAACAAATTCACGTACGTCGGCGTGGTTTCGAAAATCACCGGAGAAGGATCATCGTCGTTGTGCGCCAGAATCACGTTCACGCCGTAAACGCGAAACGGATCGCGCTCCGGACCAAGAGGCGCCTTTAGCGAGCCGTCCGGGCCCTCGCCTTCCTGCTCGGCTTCGCCTTCGCGCTCCTTGAACGGATCGAGATTATCGAGCAGGTGATGCCGCACTTCCTCCAGATACTCGGAGATGTTCGTTCCCGGATACTTTTCCTTCAGTTCTTCGATGACACCGTCCACCAGCACCGACGCGGCTTCCTGCTCCAGGTAACTCAGCTCGCTGGCCAGCTCGCGCGAGAGCGTCAGCGTTTTGCGGTAGACCACCGTAAACTCCTGACGGAACTGCTCGTACTTGCGCTCAATGTCCTCCGCGACCGGCGCATCGAGCTTTCCTTCATGCACCATTTTTGAAATGTCCTCGATCGGCACCATTTGCCCTTCGAGCACGGGAAAAATTTCCGGCAACGCCACCGCGCCCACTTGCATGTGTCCCAGGGCGAACTGTTCGCGCGCAATTCGCCGCGTGAAGTCATCCATCAACTCTTTCTCGCGCACGGTGAAGCGTTCGACAATCCGCCCTTTCTGACGCTGGAACGGCTCGCCTTCGAACACCTGCGGAATCCTCCGCCGCAGGAAATCGATGCCCGCCTGCACGTCTTTCTTGAAGGAATTGGCCTGGCCGCGCGGCAGCGAGAGCAGCCGCGGGCGGTCCGGCAGATTGAAGTTGTTGACATAGCAGCGGTCGAGCGACGGCTTGGTCTGCGGGTGTACTTCCTCAATCATGCGGGCGATCGTGCCGCCGCGGCTGGTCCCCGCCAGCCCGCAGACGAACACGTTGTACCCTGGCGCGGACAGCTCCACGCCCATTTTCAGCGCGCGCAAGGCGCGTTCCTGCCCGATGAAGCCTTCGCGCGGCTCGGTCTGGGCCGTTGTTTCAAACGGGATGCGCGAAGGCTCACAACGCCAGCGCAGCTTTGCCAGAGGCAATTCTGGGTGTGCCGGAGCGGGTTTGATGTCCTTGCAAATCATCCGAGCCGGGTACTCTAGCACAGGCGCGCCGAGGCGCACGGATATTTGCCTGGCGTGTTACGCACTAGTGCCGTTCCAACCTATTGCTCCGAATTTTGGAGAGCCACTTGGCTCAAATAGTTGGAACGGCACTAGTCGAGGCCAGCTCATCGCGATGTTCCATGTAGACTCGAAACACGCCCATCGCCGCCGCGACGATGGTCGGCCCCGCCACCAATCCCAACAGCCCAAAGACCTCGATGCCGCCAACAACACTGATGAACAGCAGCAATTCATTCAAGCGCGTGCGATTGCGCAACAGCATGGGCCGCAATATGTTGTCCGCCACGGTGGCAACACCGCCGCAGATCAATACCACCACCAGGCCCCTGCCCCAGTGGCCGCTGAATCCCAGCCACAGCGCCCCGGGCACCCAGATCAGCGCGGAACCCACCACGGGCACCAGAGAAAAAAACGCGATCAATACGCCCCAAAATATCGGCGTGGCAATTCCCACGAACGCAAACGCCATTCCCCCTAGAATTCCCTGCACCGCGGCCACGAGCAGCCCAATCGCAACGCTGGCAATAATCAATTCCTTCGATTCGCCCAGCATGTCCTCCTGGATGGACTCGTCAAAAGGCAAGAGATGCCTCGCCGCACGCACGATGCTCTCCCCGTCGCGAAACATGAAAAACAGCGCAAAGATCAGAATGAACAGGTCGACAAAAAACGCAAACAAGTTTTTCACGAGGACGGCAAGTTTTTCAGCGAGGAAAGAGGCTATTTTTTCCGCGCCTTGCCGCAGTGGCTCGGAGATATCCATGGATCGCCAGGCCGCAGGAAGCTGGCTGCGGAACCACGCGACGGCGTGAGCGGGCAGCCCGTGTTTCGGATTTTGCAGCGTGCTCTGCAAACCAGCCGTAGCGTCGATCGCTTCGCGCGCCGTATACAGCAGCACTACTAGGGCAGGAACAATCAGCAACAGCGTTACTCCGAGCGTGCTGACCAGTCCCGCAGGCGTCGGGCCCAGCCGCCGCGCCAACCGCTGATGCAACGGATAAAAGAAAATCGCCAACACGGCGGACCATGCCAGGGACACCAGGAAGGGTTCCACGATCAGAAATACCGAGTATCCGAGGAGCAGCAGCGCCCCGTATGATAGTACGGTCGTTAACTGGTCACTGGTTGTCTTGTTCGCAGCAGATGGTGTATTCATGCGCGGTATATAATGACAAAGGAACAAGCGAGCGTCGACTTCGGCTGAGTCGCGGGCATGCAACTCCAGGTCGTCCAGGACAAACAGAGCAAACCAAGCATGGCCTCAAAGACCATTCCGCTTACGTCCTACCAGTTTCGTCTTCTTGCTGTACTTGCTTTGATCAATTTTGTCAACTTTGCCGACCGCCAGGTGGTGGTGCCGCTCCTGCCTCTTCTCCGCCAGCAAATGGGAGTCACGGACGCGCAACTCGGCTCGCTGCAAACCTGGCTCCTGGTGGTCTTGGCGATTGCCAGTCTTCCATCCGGATTCCTCGCGGACCGCTTCAGCCGGACGCGCATCATCGCCGGCGGCGTCGCATTCTGGAGCCTGGCTACCATCGCATGCGGCTTCGCTCCTACTTTCCTGCTCTTGGTCGTCTTGCGCGCTTTGATTGGCGTGGGGGAAGCGTCTTACGCCCCGGCGGCGCAGTCCATGATTTCGGATTCGTTCCCGCACGAACGCCGCGCCCTGGCCCAATCCATTTTTGCTTCCGGCATGCTCCTGGGCGGAGCCGCGGGACAGGCCTTTGGAGGCGTGGCAGGCGAGCTGCACGGATGGAAATACACCTTCATTATCGTTGGATTCGTTTGCATGATTCCGGGGCTCTTTGTGCTCAGATTACAGGAACCCCCGCGCCGGCCCTGCTGCGAGGTGGTCCCTCTAAAGACATTGCTGAGCGTCCCAGCGTATGTGGCGATGATCATCGCTGGCACGTTCATTACATTCGCGAGTGTGTCGTTGCTCACTTGGGGCGTCGATTTCGCGGTGAACTATAAATCCTTCAGTATCCGTGAGGCGGCTGTGTCGCTTTCGATTGTCGCGCTGCTCTCGCTGTTGCTCGGTGTTCTAACGGGAGGCTTCGTCGCCGACCGCCTTCAGAAGAGATTCGCTTATGGCCGCATAATCGTGATTGCCGCGGCCTTCTTATGCGCTGCTCCCTTTGTTTTGCTGGCAATTCAATCGGACGAAAAATGGGTGGTTCTCGCGGCGCTCTTCATCGCGGGATATTTCATGTCCTGGTATCACGGCCCGGTGACGGCAGTTTTGCATGATCTGACGCCGCGACCGGCGCACGCCACGGCGATCGGCGTGTATATGTTCGTCACGCAACTCGTGGGAGCCTTGGGACCTCAGCTCATCGGCAAAATCTCCGATGTAAGCGACCTTCAGCTTGGCCTCCAGGTTGCCGTGGCAGTGATGGTCGGCGGCTCGCTCTTGATGTTCCTTGTGATTTACTTTATCCGCCGGGATGGTTTGCACCACCCGAGACTCGCTCAATTTCAGGCCGAACCCGGCGACTAAGTCGCCGAAACTTACTTGATGCCCAGTTGCGCGATCAGCCGCAGCACGTCATCGTGCGTCACGTCGTAGAGGGGCCGCTCGTCTTCTTCCTCGAGCCGTTCGCGCAGGTATTCCGCCGCAATATAGCTCACCTCGCGGTCGGTCAAATCGCGTCCGCTGCGCTCACGAAACTTCACAAACGCGGTGTGCGCCAGCCCGACCACCACGGCTTCGCCATCCACAAAAAACTTCGCGTCGATGGTATCGCTGTGACGCGTGGCGATGCCGTTCCACATGTGCGAGAAACGGCATTGATAAACATGCCCGCTCAATCTTGAAGTCACCTCAAAGGCGCCGATGAACTGGCTCATCGCGCCGGTATTCGCCAGAACAGGATAGGTAGGCACGCAATCTCCTTCTTTTTTCTTGCTCGTTACTTCCTTACTTCTTCGCTTCTTTATCGGGTAACTGCCGTCGCTGATTCCGCATGCGCGTAACTGCGGATGGCCGCAGCTACTCCGGCGCCGACAGGCACACGGCAACCCTGATCCTGCAACACCTTTTCAAACGCCGAAAGGAACAGCAATACAAACGGTTTCTGGCTGCAATATCCCATCAGCCCAACGCGCCAAATCTTGCCCTTCACCGGGCCAAATCCGCCGGCGATTTCGATATTGAATTCGTCGAGCAACTGATTGCGAACCTTGGCGTCGTCCACTCCGTTAGGAATCAAAACCGCTGTCACGGTCGGCAGGCGGTCCGCCGGATCTTTCACCAGCAACCCTAGCCCCATCGCTTCGACACCGGCGATCAGGGCAAGCTGATTCATGCGGTGGCGCTCCCACCGCGCCTCCAGCCCTTCTTCGAGAACGATGCGCATGGCCTCGCGCAAGCCGTAAATCAGCGAAATCGGCGGCGTGTGATGATACAGCCGCTCTTTGCCCCAATAGTTCATCGCCGTCGAAAGATCGAAGTACCAGCTCTGGACTTTCGTCTTGCGCTTGCGGAAAACTTCTTCGGCAGTGGGGCTAACGGTAATCGGCGACATCCCTGGCGGCGCGCTGATGGCCTTCTGCGACCCGCTAAAGCAAATGTCAATCCGCTCGCGATCGACATGCACCGGAACAGCAGCCAGCGACGCCACCGTATCCACTACCAGGAGCGCCCCCAACTCGTCGGCAACCTCTCGGTACGCGTCCAGTTTGGTAAGCACGCCGGAAGACGTTTCGCCCTGCGCCAGGCCCACCAACTTGATCTTCTTACCCTTGCCCGCCCGGCGCACGTCCTCCGCGTCCACGGGCTTCCCATACGGCGCCTCTACCTTGGTCACTTTCGTTGTTGCGCGTGTGGCCATCTCGTACATCCGGTCGGAAAATATGCCGTTGACGGCCACAATGGCTTCGTCGCCCTCTTCCAAGGCGTTGACCACCGACGCCTCAATCCCGCCCGAGCCCGATGCCGAGAGCGGCATGGTCAGACGGTTCTCGGTCTGAAAAATCTGCCGCAGCAGCAGTTGCGTCTCGTCCATGCAGCCCTTGAACCATGGGTCCAGGTGGCCCACCAGCGGTGTCGCCATGGCCCTGTAAACGCGAGGGTCCATCGACGACGGTCCAGGCGTAAGCATCAATCGATACGGGGGATTGAGTTCGCCGACGTGTTGCGTCATGACGTTTGCCCTTCTCTCCAGAATATTGTAGCCGCGAGTTCTTGCCCTGAGCCTGCCGAACGGGTAGCTCGCCATTCTTCTTCAGTTTTGCGCTACTGGCGAGCTCGCCTTTCTAGCTCCAGGATCGCCCGCGAGTGCGTTCTCTAGGGACGCTCGGGAGCGCGGCGGGAAGAGCAATTTTCCCGCAATCGCCGGGGTGGCGCAACCGTCAATTTGGCCGGGAACGCCCGTCAGCTTAGAACTCATCTTATTGCAAATGCCGCGCGTCAGGGCACGGCTTCAGCCGTGCCGTAAACCGCGTATGCTCGACGCGGCTTTAGCCGCTGAGGGCATGAACTTGAAGTTCTCACACAGACTCTTTAGCCCTGAAGCGACGCGTCCTTTGCTCCGAACCATTTATGAGACGGTTTCTGGTCCTCTGACTTGCAGCCCACCACCGACGAGGAAGAGCAAGGTGACGATAGCGAGCAAGTAGACCGCAGGAAAGAGTCCCAGGAAGTGAAAGAGGAGCAGGGCGGAGGTACCGGTAGAAGCCGCGCACAGAAGAACAATCCGTCCGCCACGGTCCATCGTACGAGCGAGGAACGCGATGACCACCAGGATAAAAAACTCAACCGAAAAGGCCAGCCACAAGGCCTTCATAACTCCGTCCAGCGGGGGCCGAATGGCGTCCGCCGCGATCCTGTGGAGTAGCCGCGGGTACCCCGTACCCAGTGGGGAAGAACCAGGCCAGTGTCCAATTCCTGACCTTCTGGCCAGTTGTTTCCTCGAAACTCCTGACCTTCTGACCAGTTGCCTCCTCGCAACCCATCGACTCAGACTCTGCTGTGGAGCCAAAGGTAATAGCACCTGTGGGACTTTCGGGTTGCTCTTGGTCGAGTTGACCTCCTTTTCTTCGAACTAACCAAGCGCCGGGGCAGGAAGCTAGGGGGGCGATGAACGTTCGTTTGGGCCTTGTTTTGTTGGTCTTGCTACTCGCAATTGCGAATTTCGGATGTTCCGGACGCGTCGCGGCAACCCTCACCGCGAATGCGGCCTCGGTGGCGCCTTCTATTACGACGCAGCCGACAAGCCAGACGGTTGCAGTCGGTCAGACAGCCTCCTTCAGCGTGTCCGCCACGGGCACCGCCCCGCTCAGCTATCAGTGGAACGAGAACCGCACGGCTATTTCGGGGGCGACCTCCTCTAGCTACACCACCCCCGCGACGACAAGTTCCGACAACGGAGCGCAGTTCACAGTGGTGGTTAGCAACACCGCCGGGAGTGTGACCAGCAACGCGGCCACGCTCATGGGCATCGACGCTACCACGACGACAATCAACGTGACTGCCTACGGCGCGAGCGGTGGTGGATCAACCGACGATACCTCGGCCATCAACAACGCCATCGCGACCCTCACCGGCGGCGCCACCCTCCTTTTCCCCTGCGGCACCTACCTGGTCACGGGCCAGTTGACGATCAATGTCTCGAATGTGACCGTGGACGGCTCTGGTTGTGCCATCATCCGGAACACCGCCTCCGGAAACGTCATGGTGATCGGCGCGGCCGGTAACGTCAGTCCCGACTACGGTCCGGCTGTTGCCTTGAGCGCGACCGCGAACGAACTGGATACAAGCTTTACGACGGTTTCCAACTTGGGAGTAAGCTCGGGAGATTACGTGCGCCTGCAGCAAGGCGGCAAAGACCCTTACGGAGACACAAGCTGTGATCCGTCGGGTTGTCGCGGGGAACTAGTGAAGGTTGCTTCGGTTTCTGGAAACATGGTAACCGTCACCACGGCACTGCACTGCACGACACGTATGACCCCTCGCTGAATGCCGCGACGGCTCAAAAGCTATTAAACCCCCTCACCGATATTACTGTGAAGAACATCACCTTCGACGGAAGCGGGTCTAATGTCTACGGATTCTCCTTGTCCGGAGTCTCCGAATCCACGGTCACCGGCGTGACATCGAAAAACGTACAGGGCGCGGCCATCTTAGATGAGGGTGGCTTTAACGTGGCGTGGAGCAACATCACCGTCACTGGAGCCGGTAGCGCGCAGTGCGGAGATGCCGTATGGTTTCAAAATCTAGGAAACTTGTCTGTGAATGGACTGTCGGTTTCCAACGAGAATCCGGGAGCGCACACCAATAGCTGTATCGCCAACGGCGCCTTCGGATTTGGAATGGTTGCATCCGCCAACGGCACTTTAACCAATGTTACCGTCGACGCCTCCGGAGCTTATGGACGTCCGTTCAAAACCACATCTACCCGCTGGACCACGTTCAATTCTCTGACGGTCAAGAATGGCGTTCAAACCTACAACGGAATTAGCTTGGAGTATTATTCCTCTCATAACACCTACAACGACTGCGTCGTGACCAACAACGGTGCGGGCACAGGTACAGGCACGGGCAACGCCGGGATCAACAGCTTCGGCAACTTCAACCAGTACAACACCTTCAAAAACTGCACCGTGTCCGGCAACGGAAACGTGCAGTTCTACATCAGCGGCTTTGATGCTCTCCGCCTGGCGCAGGACAGCCATAATACCGTCAGCGGCGGAACTTTCACGGGATCCAACAGTTCCGAAGCCGTGCTGCTCATTGAGGGTGACGGCACCTTCATAACCGGCGTGACGATCAGTGGCCCAGGGGCGAAGGGGATCTACCTGGACACGCAAGCCAGCAATGCCTGTGTGAACAACAACGCCTTTATGGCCGGCTCGGGCCTAAGCACGGCGATTAGCGCCAATGGCAGCGGAGATCTTGGTTTGGGCAATATCCTGAATACGCTGGGCAGCAACCTGACGTTGGGCGTCTGCGGGCCACCCCTACCGTAGATTATGTTGTCCGAGTCTCAAACGAGCCCGCTTTTCCAAAGGAATTCGTTGGAGTGACCGCTCTCCGATCCTCGCCCTAAACTCGATCGCCATTTTGCGATCTACCGCTCCGTGGCTGCTTCAAGGCACGCTACGAGTTGTTCTATCCGTACGTCCACCGCAGCGTAGTCACTGACTCTTTTGGCCAACCTTTCTATGTTATTACAAGTTATTACAAGTGGACTTCAAGGTTTGCTGTCCGAGTCGTACCGTTATACGAAGCGGAGATGTTCGCCGAAGTTGTGATGAGAACGAAAGACGTGTTCACCGTGAAGGTCGCGCTTGTGGCTCCGGCGGGAACGGTCACGCTGGGCGGCACGCGGGCCGCGCCATTGCTGCTGGAAAGCGTGACTATCGCACCTCCTGCGGGAGCTGGCCCGCTCAGCGTCACCGTGCCCCTGGAGGATTGCAAGCCGCCAGTGACGCTCGTCGGGTCCAGCGTCAGCGAAGAGACGGTTGGGAGGGGTGGGGGCGTCACGGTGAGAGTGGCCGCATTGCTGGTCACGCTGCCGGCAGAGTTGGTGACCACCACAGTGAACTGTGCTCCGTTGTCCGATGTCGATGTGGCGGGGGTTGTATAGCTCGGCGAGGTCGCGTTGCCGATAGCTCCCCCGTTCCTCTGCCACTGGTAACGGAGCGGCGCCGTGCCGGAGGCGGTCACCGAGAAGGTCGCCGTCTGGCCAGCCGTGACGGTCTGGCTGACCGGCTGCGCAGTGATCGAAGGTGCCACCAGAGCAGGGTTGACGGTGAGCGTGGCCGTTAGGGTCACGCCACCATAGGAAGCGGAGATGGTGACCGGGGTGGATGCAGCCACCGCGCTGGTTCTGACCGGGAAGGTCACGCTAGTGGCTCCGGCGGGAACGGTCACGCTGGAAGGCACGCTGGCCGCGGAGTTGTTGCTGGAAAGGGAGACTTGCGCGCCACCTGCGGGTGCTGCTCCGCTGAGCGTGACTGTGCCGGTGGAGGAATTGCCACCCGTAACACTCGTTGGATTCAGCGAAAGCGAGGAAAGAGAGACCGCCGCGGGAACTGAAGATAGTTCGAAGTCCAAGACTGCGGGATTGGGATCGTTCAGTGAAACCGCCACGAACTTCGAAGGAGACACCATGTAGATGACGGCGTTGCCTCCTGTCCCGGAAGTGACCGTCATGGTTCCCCTGCCATTTGTTGGCGATGGGGATACGGAGTACGTGGCCCTGAACGCTGCCCCCGAGACCGGTCCGCTCGGGTCGCCGATGTCTTCGGCGCCGGTCATGTCGCCCGTGGGGGTGGCGCCGCCCGCGGCGAACTCGCCGGAGAAGACGACCACTCCGAATGCCGCCGGGTTGGTCGTGTAGCCGGCGTACGTACCCTTCAGCGCGCTATTGGTGAACGAGCCCGCAGCCTGCGGTTCGCCGAACCCGAACAAAACATTGGCATCCGAGACGAAGAGGAAAATTTGATTCAAGTTCACCAGGTAGGCAACCAGGCTGAATCCTCCAATCGCAATCGATGTCCGCCCATTGCTGGCCACGCTGTACGTCCCCGGCGCAGCAGTGAAGGAATTGGGCCCCCTGCAGTAGTTCTCATCGTAGGTCAGGGAAAGGGCGCCGCTGCCGTTGGCGGTGAGCAAACCTGCGCCCGCTTTGGGCACACCGACTGTTCCACCACCGCAATTGGAGAGTCCTGTGAGGTAAATCACCATGTTGCCGTTCAGCGAGGCGTTGGAAAATCCCCCCGCGGGAATTTGCTGCTGCACCACGACGCCATTTAGCAGAGGGGTCGCAGTCGTGACCGCGTCCCTCTCCATCGCAAACAGCTTTCTTGAATTCACCACGTAAAAGACGAAGTTCAAGGTGTCCGGTGTTCCGCCAAAAGTAAACGCGAGCTGCATGGTGCCCCGCCCCGTGGCGGTATTTGACACCGTGTAACTCGCTGACGTAAAGGTCATCGGATAATCAGTGCCATAGCCGTTGACGTCCCCCGCTGCGTTTGTGAGAGTGCCTGTCCCGTTCGAAGTAAAACGCCCCTCGATTGCGGCGCGATTATTTGCGTTATCTAAGCCGGCAGCACCAAATGCGTAGTCGCCTGTTATTTTGGCCGTGCTATAAGCAGTAGCGTCCGCTTTTTCGATGGTGCCCGAGCCGATCGTTCCGGACCCTCCCGCGGCGTCGAACTCGATGAACTGGGCGTTGCCGTTGGCCATCATCGCGAAGGCTAGCTTCGCCGAGCTGCCCGAAATATTCATAGTCATCACGCCGCGTTTGTCGGCACCGATTGAATAGGTCCCGGTGAACGATTGAGCGGCCGTTCCGCCACCCGCCGTGTTAGTGTCCAGTTCGCCGTTCGTCACATTGCCGGCCCCGTCCGCCGTGAATCTTCCCACGGCCCCAAAAACCGATGACACGGTCCCATTCCCGCTGATGCCCCTGAAGGTAAATGCATAGTTGCCATTCAGCTCAGCGTTGTTCACCCCAGAGGTCTGGGCTCGAACCGTCGAAGCAAGAACCGCCGCGAAACACACGATCAGCAGAGCATTCCGTTTTCTCATTATTTCTCCTCTACTTGCTGGCTATGCGGTTAGTTAGGGTCGTTTTCGTTGCGCATCACGCAACATGACTACTCCCTGTGGGAAGGCACCCACGTCTTGATTTGGAAGTTGCGCTTGCTGTTGGGACGGGGCCACTCCTTGCTGTTCTTGTCCACCTTCGAAAATGGGTCGCCGCCGCAATATGTATGCTTCACCAGCGACAGGCAATCAATCGGATGAATACCGTAAACCAAGATCGGAAGACACCCTAGGAATTGCCAAATGCCGAGCAGGCTCGACATTCTCTGGACTGTGTAGCGGCCTCTTTTGGAGTGCGGCGCCTGCCCGCCGCAGGCAGGGCTTGACGCCGCTTTCGCAACTGG
>WNFF01006640.1_pt1 | contig 16088 bp, 13 predicted proteins | sample 5400441 | NCBI WGS metagenome assembly WNFF01 (sample SAMN13153345, study PRJNA577476) | soil metagenome | isolation source: 120 cm saprolite under Douglas fir tree site 2 hole 3 replicate 1 | place: USA:California | collected 2015-04-18 | reverse complement strand
CTCTGCTTTCTCAGGTCCGCACCGGGGCGGTCGCCAATACCTGATCAAGTTTGGAAAGGAGAAGCGCCGTGCTAAAGGAATTCAAGGCATTCGCAATGCGTGGCAACGTGCTGGATATGGCTGTCGGTATCATTATCGGAGCGGGGTTCGGGAAAATTGTCACCTCATTCGTCGAGGATGTATTGATGCCGCCGATCGGGCATTTGCTGGGTCACATCGATTTTTCTAACCTCTTCCTCAACCTCTCCGACACTCATTTCGCCACAATCTCGGCGGCCAAGACTGCCGGTAAGGCCACCTTGAACTATGGCTTGTTCTTCAGCACCGTCATCAATTTCCTCATCCTGGCGTTCGCCGTGTTTCTACTGGTCATCAATTTCCTCATCCTGGCGTTCGCCGTGTTTCTACTGGTACGCCAGGTCAACCGCTGGACCACGAAACCTGCAGCCCCTGCGGCACCGACAACGAAAGACTGCCCCCAGTGCGCAATGACCATCCCGATTCAGGCGAAACGCTGCGGCCACTGCACTACCCAGCTCGCTTAGAAAACAGTTTTCAGTCGTTGGCTATCGGTATTCGGTTGAAGCGCCAGAACGAGAATGGCAAGTGACAGCAGTCGTCGATAACAAAAGGAACAGATCATCGAACGAGAGCCAGGGACGAAAGCAAGATTCAGGAACACAAATCTGCGAACCAACAACTAAACACTAAGAATTGAGAACTGCATTTCACGTCTTGGGCGTTTTCTTCCTCTCATTTGCTTCGATGTGGGCCCGCAGGCGCTTGACGACTTGGTCTTCTTGCCCGTCGTCGATTTCCTTTTGTACTTCCTCGAGAGCAAAATGCACCACGTCATGATGGTGCAACTCCTTCGGCGCAAGGACTTCGCTAAAGCGAAGCCACAACCGGTGAAGCAGATTGACTTCGTTAGAGGTCAGGTTGGGCGCATGGGGTCCGAGAACCTTATAAATCTTGTCGCCGTTGGGCAGATGAATTTCCAGGTTGAATTGCGGCTTTGGGTCCCCGAGCTTCTCCCAGGCGTCACCAATGAGGCGCGCCTGCTCTTCGGTTGTATCTTTCGCCGAGCGTCCGATGACAATCGTGCTGGACTGGAGTGAAGTACCGGCGCGCAGAATGCCGTCCCAAAGGTCATTGGCGGCCACCACCGCCAGACGAATTGGTTTTCCGCGTTTTTCCGACATGGAAAGAGCCTGCGAAAAGAGATGCTGCTCGATGCTCCCGAAGAGCTGGTCAGCATCCAGTTCGTTTTCACCCGAGGCGGAACGCCGCAGCAAACGCACGTGCAGGACGACGACATCCCGGCGTCCCGGCTTAATGCGGTCCAGAACGTTCCCGAGGTGGTAAAGATGAAAGTGATTGCTCACGGGCACGAGGATATTGCCGGGCCTCGCGCCGACGGCCTCTGGTGTCAGCTCCCCTTCCAATTCCAGGTTGAACTGATCCATTTCCACGCGAGCGGTGCTGCCTCGATGAGAGCGCCGCTCGGAAACCGTGAAAACGATATATAGGAGAACGGAAAAAGCTCCACCGGCCATAGTGGCCACGGGCTTGGTGAAGAGGTTTACTACGGCAATCAGAAAAAGAGTCAGTGTGATCAAGCCGAGCCCGACGGGAATCTGCACCCCGCGAAAGTTGAAATTAAGAGGCACCTGGAACTCACGTTCACCGGGCCTGGTGTAGCGCAAAACCAATACCGCCAGGCCGTTCATCGTAAAGCTCCAGATCACGCCGAAAGCGTAAAGGTTTGCGAGGAAGGTGACGTTGCCGTGACTGATGAAGATGGTCAGAATCTGCAATCCAACCACGATGTTGATGATGCGATAGCTGGTGCCGAATTTCGGGTGCGGCTGGCGGAACCACTCGCTCAGCACTCCATCTTCGGACACGCGATTCAACACGCCGTTTGAGCCGACGATGGCGGTGTTCACCGCCCCTGCCAGGATAAACGTGCCCACGACGACCACGAACGCATGGAAAATCAAGCGCGCGATGAAAGGTCCGTGGAGGCTCATCGCCAAGCCGCCGATGAGGTTTTCCAGGTAGTGCTCCCGAACGCCGTCGGGGATGATCATGACCGCAAAAAACGAAACCAGCGATGTGAATACCAGGCTGTAAACGAAGATGACCAACCCAGCTTTCTTCAGGTTGGGGAGTTTTGGGCTCTCGATTTCGCGGTAGACCTGGGCAAGGGATTCCTCTCCGCTCATCGCCAGCACGGAGTGTCCGAGCGCGATGAAGATAGCGATAATCCCGAACAAGTGAGGAAGAGGGCTGCCGGCGAGCCAGCCGAGCGCGCTGGCGGTCAGATGGATATTTCGAGGATACGGCAGTGGCGGGAGCGAAGAATGCCGCAGGATCGCTGTGTAAGTACACCACGCGATCAGCACCACCACCATCACGGTCACCAGCTTCATGATGAAGAGGGCTTTTTCGCTGGACTCGGGGATGCCCTTGGTGTTCTCCCACCAGAAATAGAAGGTGACGAGAATAGCGAAGCTGGCTGCGATGAAGCCGACCTCGCCCGTAGTCAGCGGCCCGCTGATGTGAAAATACTGCAAGAGCTCGCTGAGAAGCCCCGCAAAGTATTGCCCGGCCGCAACACCGCTGATGGGTCCGGTCAAAATGTAATCAAACATGAGCGCCGAAACGCTGAATTTGGCAAGTGTTCCGCCAAGAGACTGCTTTACCGCGCGGTACACGCCGCCGCGCACAAACATGCTGCAACTTTCGACGTAGACCGCGCGCACGGCGTAGGAGAACAACATGATGGCGAGGATGAACCACGGCGCGGTCTTGCCGATGTAACCTTCGGCCTCGCCGCCCGCGTAGTAAGCCGAAGAGGCGAGATCGTTCAGAACGATCGCGGCTGCCCGCCAAAAAGAAATAAAGGTCAGGAGAGCTGTGGTGGCGACGATGACACGCGGAATTCCGTTGCCACGGCTGCCTGCGGCAGCAGGGCTGATGGGAGTGCTGCTCATGTACGGATTTGTGTGACCTGCAGATTAAAATGCTCGCATTTTTTCGCGGGGAAGTCTAGCCAGACGGCGCTTGTGGATGCGCGGAAGTGTTCTAACGAGCGGTGGCGCGGAAGGCCTCAGCGCATTCCGTGCAAGGGCAGATGCTGCGCAGATGGTCGTAGCTGTAGATGCCGGTGGAGTGGCCGTCGCTGAAATTGATCTGAATGGCGTAGTTGCCGACGGAGATTGCGGATTGCGCGCGCGGCTTCGGTTTGAACATCGGCAGCACAGGGGACGAGGCCAACCCGGGCGCGGAGGCGGCAAATTCTTCTTTTTTTGTGCGCTCGTCGTTGCAGGTGGCGCAGGGGCACTGGTCCCGCAAATAAACGAAATCGTAGTGGCTGGCGTGGCCGTCCGCCCAGGTGATGTCGACTCCAGCTCCACTCGTGACGTGAACCTTCACGCTCGTCGGCTTTCTTCGTTCGTCGATGGGGATCGGCATGCCTGAAGCCGGCTCAGCTTTTCGATTTGCCGTCGCAGCAATCGCCGGGCGGGATGGGATTGCCGTGCGGGCATGTTTTCGGGTGGCCGAGGAAGGTGCAAATGCGCTGGTCGAGTTCGGGGCTAATTATGTGCTCGAACTTACAGGCTTGCGTGTGCGCTTCGGATTCATCGATGGCGAAGGTGTCCTTAAAGAGGCGCTCTGCCAGCCGGTGGCGGCGCACAACATCGCGGGCGCGTTGGCTGCCCACGGTCGTGAGTTGCACTTCTCCGTCCTGCATTTCCACCAAACGCAGGTTGGACATTCGGCCCAAAAGTCTCGCGGCAGGCTCATCCGTTGCGGCGGAGAGGCGCCCGGCCGGGCCAGTGGCGTGAAGGCGGTCAACCTGGGCTGCCTTCCCTTCTTCACCGCAGATCCAAATCTGCTCGAGAAGATGATCGAAGCGGATTTCATCGTCGCTAGAAACTGGGGTACAGCAGTCCGCGGTGTTGGCCAGAGGGCAATTGAGTGGCTGACCCGGGCCATGCTGAGCAGTGTCGAAATGCAGATGTCCATGCGCCAGCTCGACGCGGCGGTCGGCCTGCCGCGCGATGTCCGGGTCGTGCGTAACCATCAGGATGGTGTGGCCCGCGTTGTGCAGCTCGCGAAAGATCCGGAGCACAATCGCTTCGTTGGCCTCATCAAGATTGCCTGTGGGCTCATCTGCCAGAATCAGCTTGGGCTGATTGATCAATGCGCGCGCGATGGCCACGCGCTGCTGCTCGCCGCCGGAAAGCTGCGCGGGTAGATGCGCCAGGCGATCACTCATGCCAACACGGCGCAGGGCTTCTTCAGCCTGTTTCTCGTCCGTGACGCTATGGAAGTACTGCGCGAGCATCACGTTTTCTACTGCGTTGAGATACGGCACGAGATGAAATTGCTGGAAGACGAATCCGATTTTTTCCGCCCGGTAGCGGACCATCTCGTTTTCGCCGAGCTTCGAGAGCTCGACGTCATCGACCACCACGCGGCCCGACGTGAGCGCGTCGAGCCCGCCCAGAATGTTGATCAGCGTAGTCTTGCCGGAACCCGAGGGGCCCATCAGCGCGACCCACTCGCCGGGGTTGATGTTGAAGCTGACGCCGCCGAGCGCGCGCAGCGTGCCGTACTGCTTCACGAGTGATTCGATAACCACTTGCGGGGCTGCACTTGCAGTCGTCTGCGGAGCCACTTGAGCGGTCACGCTTCACCTCGAAACACCGATGCGGGACGGATATTCGCGAGCACCCGTAAAGGTAAGGCTCCCGCAATCGCAACCAGCATCGTCAGCCCCACAGCAACAGGATACACAATCAGCCGTGGTTGGGCCGCCACGCCAAACACCGCTTTGCCAAGCCACATCGACAGTAAAATGCCAGCCGCTGCCCCCAGAACGCCACCAGCCAGGCCAAGCAGCGCCGCCTCTGCGAGGAAGAGCCGCAAGACGCGCCGCGTCGCGCCTCCGATGGCTTTCATCAAACCAACGTCGTTCCTCCGCTCCATCGCCACATTGGTCATCGCCGCCATCACACATAGTCCAGTTAGGAGCAGCACTACAACCACCGTGGCCGTCAGCACCCCGCTGATCTGGTTGTAGATCTTCGCTTCGCCCTCGGTGAATTGTCGGATGCCGTGAACGTCAGCGTCGGGCAAGAGTCGCGAGAGTAATTCTATGAAGTCGTTAACTTGCAGCGGCGTTCCTGGGAAACTCACGCGAATCAAGCTAATGCGACCCCTAAGCCCGGTTAGCCTCTGTGCTGCATCCAAGCCGACGATCACATTAGAATCGTTCTCGCCGCCAGGAGTTTCAACAGCAGAAATACGACATGTTAGCTCGGAATTTTTTTCTAGGAGAAACAGCCTGTCCTTGGCATGCACGCGCAGTTGTGCCGCGACCTTATTTCCCACGAAACAGTAGGGCTCGCTCCGCGAGGCCTGGCCCACCTCTTGAAATGGCGCGAGCACGGCTGAGGTAACTCCTTCTTCGCGCAGACCAGCAATCACAACCGGAATTGGGTGAGGCGATCCATACGATCGCACTTGTCCTATGGAAAACAGAAAAGCGCTCTTTCCGCCCGCAGTGATGGGTACGGTGGGCACTTTGTCGTAGTCAGAGTCAGGAAGAGTCTCGGCCTGAGAGGTTGAATCGATCGCGACCCTCGGAGTGATTGCGACATTTGCGCCGAAAGCCCGGAATTCTGTGGTGAGGCGGCGCTTGGCGTCAACTTGGAGATTGAGCAGCGCGGCGGTGACAGCGGCGCCAGCGCCGAGCGCAAGCAGAATCACAAAGAGCCGGCCGCGGTTCGCTCCCAGCAGTCGGCGGATGATGCGCCAGAACATGGCGCGATTGCTCATCGGCGTGGCGGGCATCATTCTCCTCGCAGGATCGGTGCCGGTTCGTAACGCGAAGCGCGGCGCAGCGGAATAGCGCTGCCAAGGAGCGTAACCCCGGCGGCCAGGCCAAGCACCACAACCAGGATAAGCAGGGACGGCTCCGGCGCTGCTCCGAAGATTTTCTGACCGACAATTCGCGCCAGGACGATGCCAATTGAGTAGCCAACGCCTCCGCCGACGAACGCGAGCAGGAGCTGCTCCGCCGCAAGCAGAAAGCCCACTGCGCCCGAGCCTGCGCCAAGCGCCTTCATCAAGCCAATTTCCATGCGGCGTTCCATCACGGAGGCAGCCGACGATGCGCCCACAGCCAGCGCCGCTGCCAGGAGCGATGCAATCGTTACAAGCCAGAGCAGCGTGCGGACGCGGGTGAGAATCTGGCCCTCACCTTCCGCCACGCGGCGAATCACGCGCACGTCCGCGCCTGGGAGCACTTCCTTGATTTGATATGCGATCGAGGAAATGTACGGGGTGCACATCCAGCGTTCCAGGTCTGCGGCGTTCATCGTGCTGGGGTTGCGCCGCCCAAAATCGTCTTCGGGCTTCGTCAACGCGCTCACGTACAGCTTGCGGTATTGACGAGGCTTCCTGGCTATCTCTTGAAATCGGGCGAGAGGCAAAAGCACTGCCTCATCCTCTGGACCGCTAGTCGACAGGAGCCCGCTGATTATACAAGGGGCAAATAACTGCACCATCTTCGCAGGGTCAGGTACGTTTACGTAAAGTTGATCACCCAAATGAAGATTAGCGCGGCTTGCAAGCTTGACGCCGACGACGCACTCATTTGTGTTCTCTGCAAACCAACGACCGTCCACACTCCACCAAGGATTGGTCTTCTCAACCCCTGTTACAAAATCAGAGCCGTCTGGGAGTACCACTCGGTGCGCAGACCAGGTTCCGACTAGGTGAGTCTGGCCTCTCGTGACAAAGCTTGTGGACTGTCCACCTCGCACGCCAAAATCCGCCGTGACTTCGAGCATTGGCGCGAAGCCGACGATGTTGTTATGCCAGAAGATAGTCTTAAGTTTGGGCAGGTCGGCTTCTGGCAGATACGCGCCCGCATTGACCGGGCGGTAGTCGACGCCTCCGATTTCGAGCGGCAACGAGTCGGCCTGCGGCGTAACCTGCAAATTCGCGCCGAGGCTCCGGAATTCCCGTGCGAGGCGGTCGCCCACATCGAGCGACACGCCCAGCGCCGCCGTGGCCACGGCCATGCCGAGCGACAGCGCCGCCGCCGTCAGCAGTTTGCGGCGCGGACGGCGCGTAATGGAATCGGCAACGAGACGGAGGAACATTGGGTCGCTCTTCGCGCGAGCAGGGACACGATATGTCGTGCCCTACTGTGGAATCTCCTTGGTCGCCTGCGTCAGCGAGCTGACGTCGAGGACAAGATCGCCGCCATCGACGTGCGACGGCACTCCGATCGGATTGCACCCGCCCTGATCCCCGATCGAAGGCACATAAATCGCCGAGCCGCAGTGCCGGCAGACCACGTTCTGTCCATCCTGGCGGTAGCCCTCGGCGCCGCAGATGCGGCAGGCGTCCAGCGCCGTACCGTAGCCGTTCGGCTTTTTGATGACCATGAAGCGCAGCGACTGGCCGGCAATTTCGATGGTGAAAAGATGCAGGCTTCCGTCCTGAACTTCAACCATGGGAATGTGCACTTCGCTGCCCACCGCGGCAATCGCCCGCGCCGTCGGCGGCGCGGAATTCGCGCGCGCGTATATAAAATCAGCCGTGAGCACCAGAATCACAACCAGGCACGCCGTGGCCGCAGCGATCATCCATCGCCGCTGGCGGCGGCTCTGCGCCTCCAGGAGCCGCTTCTCCGCTTCGCCAGCAGCCTCCTTCATTGTTCTTGCATGTGACGCAGCCTGCCACTCGCGCAGAACCAGCAACGCCGCCGCGCCAAAAATAAAAACGAAGAAGAACAGCTCATTCCGCACAATGGGACCTATTAGCGCCATTTCCTGTTTGCTCGAAGGCAGCCAGCGTGCTTCGCTCAGCTCGTGCAGGCCCGTGAGCGCAAGCTGAAACGACACCAGCATCAGGATGACGCTCGTCACCGCAAAAAAGCGGTGCAGCGGCACGCGCAGGGTGCCCTTGAAGAAAAAAAGTCCCACGGCCACCGCCGCCGCAATTCCCAAAATCGTTCCGATCCAGGTTTGCAACCCTTCGCTCGAAAGCTCCACGGCGCGCAAGATCAACGCCAACTCCGCCCCCTCACGCAAAACCATCAGGAAGACGAACAGGAAAATTCCCCAGCCGGCCGCGGCTCCCGCACGGCCCGCATAAGACTCCACTTTTTGCTCAATTTCTTTTTTCAGGTGGCGCGCAACGCGATTCATCCATACGATCATCGTAATGACGAAGACCGCCGCGAGCAGGAGCATCAGCCCTTCAAAGCCGTCTTCGCTGATGCGGAACCTCTCCAGGGCCACCGCCACACCCAGGCTGAGGGCTGCAGCCGTGGCCACGCCGTACCAGACAAAACGTGACAGGTGGGCGCGTCCGGTGCGTGCGAGATAGACTAGAATGATGCCGACAATGAGCGCCGCCTCGACGCCTTCACGGAGAGCAATAAGAAATGCCGAAACCAAGGAAACTCCAGTTGTAAGTAATTTGCAACTACAGTGTAAGTGTACCGCTCTTGCTTACTTACGTCAACCGGACCAAACTAGTCCGCTTTCGTCACATCAAGATGGCTTCTCGGACAATTCGACAATGACTGCGCTTGTCTCCCGCAGATTCTCTTCCCTGGTTCTTTCGCTGCTGCTCCCCTTTACGCAGGCTCTTGCTCAGGAATTGGCTCCCGCCTCAGCCGGGCCCTCGGAGCAGTCTCAGCTTCACGCTCCTCCACGCCCCGATCCCAAGCGCGCCCAGAAGGCTGCCGAACGAGGCGAAAAAGCCGAGTCCGAAGGACGCATCGCTGATGCTCTGGCCGCCTATGCCGAAGCAGCGCAATATGCCCCTCAGGACGCCGCCATTCTGGAACGGGGCGCGGCACTGCGATCGCGGCTTGTCCGCGGATATGTAGAGGCCGCCGAGCGCGATGCCCTGGCCGGCCATGCGGATGTGGCAACGGAGGAGCTGGCCGCAGCCCTGCGAATCGACCCCGGAAACGCGATCGTCGCCGAACGCGTTATGCAGATGAAGGCCATGGCAGACGAGCCGCCTCCGAAGCCGGATATGCAACTCGCAGGATTGCCCCGGTTGAACCCTAAAGCCGGGAAGCAAAACCTTGACCTGCATGGGGACACAAGGACTGTGTACGAGCAGGTAGCGGAACTCTTTGACGTCAAAGCCGCCTTTGACCCGGACCTGACTGCGCGAAACGTTCGGCTGCGCGTCGATGACGTCGATTTCAACACCGCCATGACCCTGCTGGGCGCCCAGACTGGCACCTTCTGGCGCCCGCTGAATTCGGCGCTCTTTTTTGTCGCGGCGGATACGCCCGAGAAGCAGCGCCAGTTTGGGATGCAAGCGGAACAAACTTTTTATTTGCCCGCCGCCGTCGGAACGGAAGAGATGACCGAGCTTTTGCGCATCCTGCGCGAGATCACCGGCGCCACGCACATTCAGCTCAATGCCAGCAGCCGCACTCTGGCCATCCGCGACTCGCCGCAGAAACTCGCGCTCGCCGGGGAGTTGATCCGCCAGATTGAAAGGGCGCGCGGCGAAGTGATGCTGGAAGTCGAACTCCTGGAAGTTGACCGTGACATCTCAATACCCTGGCCACTCTGCTTGCCAACATCTTCGGCGGTGGAAGCGGTGCCAGTTCGGCTTTGAATCTTAGCTCGCTGATTCCTCCCCTGGTTCTGGTGGGAGGCGGTAAGACGACGTTTCTTCTGACGCTGCCTGTGGCCGCAGCGCAGTTTTCTGATGCACTCACGCTCGTGAACAGCGGGCGGCAGGTTCTCCTCCGTGCGCAGGACGGCAAGCCTGCCTCCTTCTTTGTCGGTGACCGCTTCCCGGTCACGCTCGCTCTGCTTTCCTCGAGCGTGGGGAATGGCCCGGGGATTCCGACGATAAGCAACGGGATCCTGCCGAGCACATCGTACGCTGCGGGCGCCGGGCCAGTAGCGCTCCTCGCGGCCGATTTCCGCAATGCCGGCCAACTCGACCTTGCGGCCGTCAACGAGTTGGACAACACGCTCACCATTCTGGTGAATCAGGGCAATGGAACATTTGTGCAGGCCAGTAATTCCCCCATTCAGCTCGGACCCAGCCGCGCATCCGCACCGGCGATCGCTCCGGCCGTCGCCTCGGCAGTCCTGACGAACAGTGGCTTTCACGACCTGCTGGTAACCGATCCCACGAACAATAATGTGATCGTCCTCCTCAGCAACGGCGACGACTCTTTCAAAGCCGCCGCGGGCTCGCCGATCACCGTCGGCAACGCGCCCAGCGCCATCGTGACCGGCGATTTCAACGCCGACGGCAACCAGGACTTCGCGGTGACTCATTTCAACGACAATACGCTCGCGGTTTTCCTCGGCGACGGCAAGGGCGGATTCACTCAGGAAACTGGCTCGCCCTTTTCGCTGCCTAGCGCAGTGGCGGGTCCCGTGGCCATGACCGCCAGCGACTTCAATGTGGATGGAAAGGTCGATTTGGCTGTCGTCAATCAGACCACCACCAATGTGTCGATTCTTCTCGGCAATGGCGATGGCACCTTTGGGGAGGCCAATGGCTCGCCCATCGCCGTCGGCAAGCTCCCGGTTAAAATCGCTGCTGGGGACTTGAACGGCGATGCCAGGCCCGATCTCGCCGTACTGAACCAGTCGGACAATTCGGTCAGCGTTCTGCTCAACAATGGTGACGCCACGTTTACTGCCGCGCCCAATTCGCCGCTGACCACAGGGCAAACGCCGTCTGGAATTACCATCGCCGATTTCAATCAGGATGGCCACCTCGACATTGCCGTGACAAACCCCAGCACCAACAGCGTCTCGGTCTTCCTCGGCCTCGGCCTTGGTCTTTTTGCTCCCGCCTTCGAGCTGCCCGTGGGTACCAATCCCACGGCAATCATCTCGGCCAGCCTCGCCGGCACCGCCCTGCCAGATGTGGCCATTACAGACAACCCCGCGAACGCTGCCGGCCAGGTCACCGTGATTCTCAGCCCGGCGAGTCTGTTCGCCAACGCGACTGCCGGCGTGTCGCAGCAGCCTTATCCGGGATCGGAGTATGTGGATCTGGGCGTGAAGGTGAAGGCCACTCCCACGCTTCATCCCAATGATGAAGTGACGCTCCAGCTCGAGTTCGAGATTCGCGCGCTCTCCGGCTCCAGCGTCAACGGTATCCCCATTCTTTCGAACCGTACGCTCTCGCAAACCGTGAGAGTCAAGGAAGACGAAACGACTCTGATCGGCGGCCTGCTTGATAACGAAGACACACGCACCATCACCGGACTGCCCGGTTTTGCGAATCTTCCGCGGGGTCTGGGTTATGCCTTCGGGAAGCACAGCAGCACGAGTAACAATACCGAGCTGCTCATCCTCATCACCCCAAGAAAATTGCGCCTGCGGGACCGCACTGTGCGCACGATTTTTGCCGGACAAGGCGCCCCGTCCGGCCGCGGCCAGGGCTCCGTCCCCCTGCCTTCGGAGCGCGCGCCGCAACCCTGAACTCAGTCCGCGAACCCGCCCACGCTGAGAATAAAACTCCGCGCTTACGGGAGGGGTTCGAATACCACGATCGGCTGATAGGTGCGCGGCACGACTGCTTCGGCGATGGCGATGAGCTTGTCTTGCTGGCTGAAAACGCGCAAGCGCGGCGGCTTGGATTCCCCACCGTCCAATTGCAACGTCGCGCCGGGCGGAGGCTCGACGCGGGCTGGCTGTATGTGCGCAATTTGCACGTTGAACTTCGTGCCGTGCCGCACGCGCCTTTCGACGACCGGCAATACATTCACACGCGGGAAATTCGACAGCAGGTTTTCCAGCCCGATCAGATAATCGCCCAGCTTGCCAGCGCGGGCCGCATCGGCCAGCTCTTCCAGCCTGATGGCCTGCTCGAGGGAAAATTCGCCGACGGCCGTGCGTGTAATCTCCGCGAGGTGCGCTCCGCAACCGAGCTTCCGCCCCATCTCGTGCGCCAGCGATCGGATATACGTGCCGGAAGAGCACTCGATCACGAATCGCGCCACTTGGCCTTCGATCTCTTTCAATTTGTATTCGAACAGCTCGACTTCAACGGCCTTCAGCTCGACGGCCTGCTTTTTGCGCGCCAGCTCGTACGCCGGGCGCCCATGCACCTTTTTCGCCGAAAAAACTGGCGGCATCTGTTCGAAGCGCCCAATGCACTCGGCAGCCAGTTTTTCGAGCGTCACTGCCTCTAGCTTGAGAGCCGTGTCCGGCCCCTGCGCTTCTCCATCCGAATCATAGGTGTCGGTCGCAAACCCGAAGCGAAACGCCGCCGCATAGCGCTTTCGCCGCCCGGCGTAGAACTGCGCCAGGCGCGTCGCGCGGCCGAGCAGAAGCACCAGAACGCCCGTCGCCAGTGGATCGAGCGTGCCCAGGTGCCCGATCTGGCGGAACCCTGCGAGGTGACGCACGGCGTCGACGACATCGTGCGATGTCTTTCCCGCTGGCTTGTCGATCACGAGCGCACCGTCAAGGGGCGCGGGCTGCGGCTGGCGTGGCATCGAATCAGTTCTCAGTTCTTAGTTATAAGTTCTAAGCGAAAACAATGTTTACTCTGAAGAGTCCCCTCGTCACGAGAAGCAAAGTATTTTTCAACGCTCGATCTTCAATGAACCGGCAATGAATCCATTGCGAAACACAAGATCACCTACGCAGCAGATTCTCCACTGAGAACCGAAAACTAAGAACTAACGGCTCTCTACGGCGCGGACGGCTTGTCCTTCTTCATCTCTTTCAAAAGCTGCTCAATACGCTCGGTGTATTCCTGTGAATGGTCGAGCACAAAATGCAATTCCGGCAGTCGGCGAAGCTGCAGTCTTTCGATCAGCTCGCGCCTGATGAATCCCGCGGCATGCTCCAGCGCTTTTATGGCGTCCGTTTGTTCTTTGTTCGTGCCGCTTATGTTGATAAATACGCGCGCGTGCTTCATGTCCGGCTGTACGCGCACTTCGCTGACCACCACCATGCCTTCAAGCCGCGGGTCTTTCAGCTCGCCCGCAAGCATGGCGTTGATTTCATGGGCGATCTCCTCTCCCACTCGCTCGTGGCGGTGATTGGCTGGACTCATCTTCGTCCCCGCTACACTTCCTAAATAATTTCTATCGCTTGGTTAATCAAGACCGAGCCAAGAATGCGGTCTGCCTCGTCCAGAACTTTCTGCAATACTTCCGCCACGTGCTTCTCTTCATTCGAAAGCGTCACCACGCCGACCACCGACCGCTGCCAGGTGTCGTGATGGTCCAGCTCCGCCACCGCCACGTTGAATTCCCGCCGCAGCTTGTCCTTCAAGCTCCGCAGCACCCGCCGCTTGTCCTTCAGCGATTGCGCGTCCGGGATGTGCAGCTCGAGGGTGAGCAAGCCGACCGGCATGAGCGGCTCCGGGGAACAGTTTGCGGCTGATTATTTGCTTCGCGACGTCGCGACGGGGTTCCCCTGCGCCGCGGCTTCCGCCGCTGTCAGTTTCTTTACCTGGAAGCACTCCAAAATATCGCCAATCTTCACATCGTTGAAGTTCGCGATGCCCGCTCCGCACTCGAAGCCCGTGCGCACTTCGCTGGCATCGTCCTTGAAGCGCTTCAGCGAGCTGAGCTTCGACGTGTAGATCACCGCCCCGTCGCGTAGCACGCGAATCTGCGCGTCCCGCTTGAGCACGCCGTCCACCACGTAGCAGCCCGCGACCGTCCCCGCGCCCTTGACGCGGAAGGTGTTCCGAACTTCCGCCCGGCCCAGGTAGGTTTCCTGAATGACGGGCTCCAGCAGGCCTTCCATGGCCTTTTTGATCTCGTCGGAAACTTCATAGATGATGTTGTGCGTGCGGATGTCCACGCCTTCTTGCTGCGCCAGGTCTGCCGCCTTGCGCTCGGGACGTACGCCAAACGCAATGATGATGGCTCCGGAAGTCGACGCCAGAAGAACGTCATTCTCCGAAACGGCGCCCACTCCGGACCCGATGATTTTTAATTTCACCTGGTCGGTCGACAGCTTCGGCAGCATCTCGCTCAGCACTTCCACCGAGCCCTGGACGTCTCCCTTGATGACGATCGGCAGCTCCTTGACCTCACCGGCCTTGAGCTGCTCGTGGAGCTGATCGAGCGTGATCCGCGCCCCGCTGGTGCGCGCCATTGCCGCATCGCGTTGCTTGCCCTGGCGGTATTCGACGATGTGCCGCGCCTTGGCCTCGTCGCTGACCTGGAAATGATCCCCTGCTTCCGGAACACCCTGCAAACCGAGCACTTCCACGGGCGTTGACGGCGGCGCATCCTTCACCGGGCGCCCGTGATCATCGAACATCGCGCGTACCTTGCCGAAAACCGCGCCGCAGATGAAAAAGTCGCCCAGGTTCAATGTGCCGTTCTGCACCAGAACCGTGGCTACCGGCCCGCGGCCCTTGTCGACCCGCGATTCCAGCACTGTGCCGCTCGCTGGCGCGTCCGGATTCGCCTTCAGCTCTCGCAAGTCCGCAACGAGCAGCAGGATTTCCAGCAGCTTGTCCAGATTCTTCTTCTGCTTCGCGGACACTTCAACGAATTCCGTGTCTCCGCCCCACTCCGCGGGCATCAGGCCAAGATCACTCAGTTGGCGCTTGACGCGCTCCGGCTGCGCCTCCGGCTTGTCGATCTTGTTGATAGCCACAACGATCGGCACGTTTGCCGCTTTCGCGTGGTCGATGGCTTCCTTGGTCTGCGGCATGACGCCGTCATCCGCCGCCACGACCAGGACAACGATGTCCGTCACCTTCGCCCCGCGCGAGCGCATCCTCGTGAACGCCTCGTGGCCCGGCGTGTCGACGAATACCACGCTGCGATTGTTGACGACGACTTTGTAAGCGCCGATGTGCTGCGTGATTCCGCCCGCTTCGCCGCCTGCAACATCCGCCTGCCGGATGCCATCGAGCAAGCTCGTCTTTCCGTGGTCCACGTGCCCCATCACCGTCACCACGGGCGGCCGCGGCTTCAAGCTTTCCTTGGTCTCTTCCTTCGCGACCTCCAGCACCATTTCTTCTTCCAAGGAGACAACCGTCACGACTCCGCTGAAAGACTCTGCCAGCGTCGTGGCCGTCGGCACGTCCAGAGCCTGGTTGATGCTCGCAAATACTCCGCGGTCCAGCAGCGTTTTCAAGAGATCCTTGGCGCGCACGTCCAGCTTTTCGGCAAGCTCGCGAATGGTGACGCCTTCCGTGATCGTCACTTCGCGCGGCGGACGAGGTTCCGGTGGCGCGATAACGGCAGCCGCTGTCCGGCGATCTCCTGCGCCTGGCCGCTGCCGCGTCGGGTGCAGTTTCCTCTCGCCCTCCAACTCCCGTTTGTCAATAACCGGCCGGTGCCTCTGCGGTGGCTTGCGCGTATAGAGCGGCTTGCCCGGCTCCGCCTTCGGCGGCATTTTGTCCGGCAACGGCGGCAACATCCCCGGACGCCCAGGCGCACGCGGGCCGGGGCGCGTGCCCGTCGGTACCGCTCCGCGCCTTTGCTCGAACGGTCGGCTCGGCGCGGACCCCGCGGCACCCGCACGAGGGTTGAACTGTCTTCCTTGACCACCGGGCTGCACCGGCCGCATCGGCTGGCCCGGACGCGGTCCGCCTGTAGTCCCGGGTAAAGGTCCACGATTGCCGGTCGGCATCGGTCGAGAGGGGGCAGCCGGACGAGTTGCTGCCGCTGCCGCTGGACGCACCGCAGACGGTTGCGTTGCCTGTCCGGATTGCGCCGGAGCAGGCCGCGCGGTTGACTGCGCTCCCAAAGGTTGCGGTGCTGCGGGAGCCGCAGGACGAATCGGTGTTTTCGCGGGGGCTTTTGCCGACGGGGCTGCCGGCTTGGCCGCTGGAGACGCAGCCAGAGGCGCGCTCGGCGGGGCTGCCGCAGGTGCTCTTGGAACTTGCGCTGGTGCAGCGGGTTTCGCCGCCGGAGGGATCGCTGCCGCCGCTGCGGGAGCCGCAGGCTTGGCCACCGCGGGTACAACCGCCACCGGAGGGGGAGGAGCCGCGGCAGCAGGCCTCATCCGCGCCGCTTTTGCCGCCGCTTCCTTCGCTTCTTTTTCTACCTTGGCAGCAGCCTCGGCGGC
>WNFF01002136.1_pt1 | contig 16089 bp, 13 predicted proteins | sample 5400441 | NCBI WGS metagenome assembly WNFF01 (sample SAMN13153345, study PRJNA577476) | soil metagenome | isolation source: 120 cm saprolite under Douglas fir tree site 2 hole 3 replicate 1 | place: USA:California | collected 2015-04-18 | reverse complement strand
CGGTGTGAACGTGCGGCCGCCTGGCCCGCGCGGCGGCACGCCCGGGGACCCTGCCACTGGGCCGAGCGTTGGTAGGGTACGCGCGAGGAGCTGCTCGGGCGGCGCGCCACAGATCGTCAGCGCGGGGCATGGCTCACGATCTTCGAAGTGCCGGTGCCGGAATCCGGGTCCGGTAATAATGAATAGGGGCGCGTCCACGATCTGCGTGCCGATGAAGGTGCAGTTGATGCAGGTCTGCGGCACGGGCATGTCTTGCTGTGGCGCGTAGGCGATGCTGTCTTGTCCCTGGGGCGCCGGCACGGCCTGCGGCTGCTGGGCGTACGCCGTCGGCCGCACCGTGTAGCTCAGGATGTCGTAGTTGAACGCCCCGTCCCCCAACATCCGCTGCACGATGTCGGTCAACGCGCCCTCGGCGTCGGCGCCGCCCCACGACGCCACCAGCGCGTCGGGATTCCAGCTCGCGTCGTGCGCGAATTCGTCGAACCAGATCGGACCTGACGTCAGGGCGGCCAGGATCATGCCCCCGCCGTCGGGTTCCGCCAGGACGAACGCGGGACGGTCACCGGGACTGCGGATCTCGTACTGGCCGGCGTGCACCCAGGCCTCCGCCTTGGGGCTCGCGGGAAACAGCGGCTCGATGCGCCCGTCGGTGCGACGGTGCAAGACGATCAGATTGCCGCTGGCGGAGGTCTGCACGTACACCCGGATGGAGAGGCCGCGGAACAGCGGGCTCGGCGAGTCGATCCATACGTGCACCGGCCGCTCGTCGGATGGCGGTGACGCAGCGGGAGTCTGCGCCTGCACGAGCAACGCCACGAGAGACACGATCATGGTGCCCTCACTTCGTGCCGAGGTCGATGCGCCCGATCCGGCCCGTGCCCGAGAGCGCGAGCCACAGCCGCGCCCGCGCAGAATCGACCGCCATGTTTCGCACGGTCGCCCCCGGCGTGGGGATGGCGACGGCGCTCATGGCTTGCGTCTCCGGGTCGAACGTCACGATCTGATTGTTGTTACCCTCGTTGTACCAAATCCGCCCATCGGGCGCGATGGCGATGCCATAGGGGCCGCTGCCCGCGCCCCCCGGCGACGGAAACAGCCGCACCGCGCCCGTCTTAGGGTCGAGCCTCCCCAGATGCCCCCGCACGTTGTCGGTGAACCACACGATGCCTTGGGCATCGACCACCAGCCGCCGCGGCCGGGCCGTCGTATCGGGTATGGGGAACAAGCGGATCGTGCCGTTTGCGGGATCGATCCGGCCGATGCTGTTCGTGCCGAACAGCGCCATCCACAGGCCGCCGTCCCGACCCGCGACCAGTCCATAGGGACGCGCTCGCGCCTCGCGCACCGCGTACAGCGTGGCGACGCCCGTCGCCGGATCGAGCACGCCATACAGGTCGGCACCCTGAGACGTGAACCACAGCTTCCCGGTGTGCCATAGCGGGGTATGCGGATCCCGCGCCGCCGGGGGCAGGGCGTATTCCTTTATAGAGTCGGTCGCGGGATCGAGCCGGCCGATTTTTCCCTTGGCGTTCTCGGTGAACCAGACGCCGCCGTCGGGGGCCACGATGATGCCGTGCGGGCCCGACTGCTCGGTGGGCGTCTTGAAGTCGCTGAACTGGCCGGTCGCGGGGTCGAAGCGGCCGATGCGGCTCGTGGCCTGGTCCGTATACCAGACGACACCGTCGGGTCCGACGGCGGGGTCGTGCGGGAACGCGCCGCTGCGCGGAATCTGGTATTCGACGACCGTGGGAGCGGGCGCGGTGAATGCTGCGGCGAGGACGACGGGAATGGCCGTACGAATGAAGGCCAAGCTACGCATAGGTGCCTCCCGGGTGCTACCGCGAATCTCACTCCGCATTACGGGTGGCGGCAAGGCGCCCTGGGACTCCCTGGTATCCAACCATCCGGCCGAATCACGTGTCCAACCCACGGCGTAGGACACAACCGAACTCACACGACAGGCTGAATCATGCTTCCCGTGTTGGTCGTCGTCGGTCTCTTCCAGACGTCCCAGTTGGCGGTGACACCACGCAGCGGCGACACGCCGCACACCGCCCCAGCCAACATGACCACGGCCGTCCGCGCGGCCAGCCCGCCGACGATCGACGGCAGCGATGGCGACGCAGTCTGGAGGACGGCCACGCCTGTCACGGCCTTCCGGGAATGGCGGCCGACCGAAGACGCCGAGCCGCGTTTCCGCACCGAAGCGAAGATCGCCTACGACGCCGCGAATCTGTACGTCTTCGTGCGCGCCTTCGATCCGCATCCCGACAGCATCCTGAAGATCCTCGCGCGGCGGGACAGTTGGACCTCATCGGACATGATCTGGGTGATGGTGGACTCCTATCACGACCACCGCACCGGCTACGAGTTCGGCGTCAACGCCGCGGGCGTCAAGCTCGACATGGCGGTCTACGACGACGGCAATGAGGACCAGGCGTGGGACGGCGTCTGGGACGTGGCGACGCGCGTCGACTCGCTCGGCTGGACGGCCGAGTTCCGCATCCCGCTCTCGCAAATGCGCTACAGCGCCGAGCGCGAGCACACGTTCGGGATCATGTTGCTGCGCGATATCTATCGCTACAGCGAGCGGCTCAGCTGGCCGCTCTTGCGGCAGTCGAAGGTGGGATGGGTGTCGCAGTTCGGGCACGTGAGCGGCCTCGACGATCTCGACGCGCCCCGGCGCCTCGAGGCCGCACCGTACGTGGTCACGAAGAACGCTTCGCGCATCGTGAACAACGCATTCACCCGCCAGTCGGATGTGACGCTGGGCGGCGACCTCAAGTACCGCGTGGCGAGCAACCTGACGCTCGACGCCACCCTCAACCCGGACTTCGGACAGGTAGAGAGCGATCCCGCGGTCCTGAATCTGTCGGCCTACGAGACGTTCTTCGACGAGCGGCGTCCGTTCTTTGTGGCGGGGCGCGGCCTGTTCCGATTCGACGTCAACTGCACGGCGGTGAACGACTGCAGCACGGGCGAAGGATTGTTCTATTCCCGCCGCATCGGCCGCACGCCGGAGCTCGCCGGCGTCTACGGCGATACCACGCCGCAGCAGCCCACGACCATCCTCGCGGCCACCAAGCTCACCGGGCGGCTCGGCAACGGCCTCACCGTGGGCGCGCTCGACGCGGTCACTCAGCGCGCGGCAGGGCGCGGCGACACGACCTTCGAGCCGGGCGCCAACTACGCCGTGGTGCGCGCCCGTCAGGAACTGCGCGGCGGCGAGACCAACATCGGCGCGATGATCACCGCGGTGAACCGCTCGGTCGACACCTGGAGCGCCCCCTACCTGACCCGCAGTGCGTACGCCGGCGCGGTCGACTTCACCCACCGCTTTCCGGGGAAACGGTACGAGATCGGCGGGTCGCTCGACTTCAGCAGCGTGAATGGGAGCCGTCGGGTCATCACCGGGCTCCAGGAAGACGCCGTGCACTACTACCAGCGCCCCGACGGCGGACTGCGCGTGGACACGACACGCACGACGCTCGCGGGATCCGACGCGGAGCTCCGCGTCGCGAAAGTCGGCGGGAACCTGCTCTTCCAGACCAACTACAGCCGCCGCTCGCCGGGCTTCGAAACCAACGACATGGGATATCTGCAACAGGCCGACCAGCAAGCCTGGAGCACTTGGGCCGGGTTCTTCGATCGGCACAAGCGGGCCTTCTACCAACGCTTCCAGTGGAACCTGAACTGGTGGCAATACTGGACGACCAATGGCTTGCCGACCGAGGCCGCATTTAATACCAACACGCATACCAACTTGAAGAACAGCATGGGCGTGCACCTGGGCGGGACGCTCGGCGGACTCGGCACCACATACTGCTACTCCTGCGCGCGCGGCGGGCCGGCGCTGCGGCAGGACACGTATCTGGCGCCGTGGGCCGGCATCAACGGCGACGACCGCAAGGCGCTGACGCCGTACATGTGGTTCAACTGGCGCCGCGCCGACGGCGGCCGCACCACCTCCGCGAGTTACAGCCCGGAGCTCGATCTGCGTGTGGCGAGCCGCTTCAGCTCGGCGCTGTCGCTCAACTACTCGCGCAACCACGGCGACCGCCAGTGGTACGGCAACATCACCGACACCGCTGGCGTGTTGCACTACACGTTCGCGCATCTCGACCAGACGACGGTGGGACTCACGCTGCGGCTCAACTACACGGTGTCGCCCGACATGTCGATCCAGGTGTACGCGCAGCCGTTCGACTCGAAGGGGACATATTCGAACGTGCGCGAGCTGTCCGCCACGCCCCGCGCCGATCGCTACGACGACCGTCTCCAGACGTACGGCGATACCGCGGTGACCAACCGCCCCGGCGGTTTCAACTACAAGCAGTTTGCCTCCAACGTGGTGTTCCGGTGGGAGTACCGGCGCGGCTCAGTGCTGTATGTGGTGTGGAACCAGGGGCGGCAGGGCGTCCTGGGTGCCGAAGGGACCGGGAATTTCCAGAGCGACATGGAGGATTTGTTCAAACTGCATCCGCTGAATACCTTCCTGGTGAAAATGTCCTACTGGCTCAACCGCTGACCGTGGTGTGTGAGCATGCCTGGCTATTGGTTGGTCAAGACCGAGCCGAGCACCTACAGCTTCGACGACCTGAACCGCGAAGGTGTCGCCACCTGGGACGGCGTCAAGAACCCGGTCGCGATGAAGCACCTGCGCGCGATGCAGCCGGGCGACGAGGTGCTCATCTACCACACGGGGAAGGAAAGGTCCGTGGTCGGGGTGGCGCAGGTCTTCGCGGCGGGCGATCCGCCGAAGTTCAAGGCGACGCGGCGGCTCGCGCGCGCGGTTACCTTGGCCGAGGTCAAACAGGATAAGGCTTTCGCGGACTGGGCCCTGGTGCGCATCGGCCGATTGTCCGTGATGCCCGTTCCACCAGCGCTGTATCGGAGACTGCTGACGCTCGCGGGGTGAGAGGCGCGCCTCGATCTGCTACGCTCCCAGGCGCACCTTCCGCCCACGCCGCTTCGCTCGCGCCCGCTCGTAGACCACCACCGCCGCCGCCACGTCCTGCAGCGCCATGCCGGTCGAATCGAAGACGAATGTCTGCTCCGGCGTCGTGCGCCCGGGCACGCGCCCGGCCACGATCGCGCCGAGCTCGGCCGCGACCTCTGCTTTGGTCATCGCGCCCGTGGCGAGCGCGTGGTGCAAATCACCGATGGTCGCAGCCTGCTCCAACACATCCACGACGACACGACTCGCGGCGAGCAGCCCCGGGGCAAGCTCGTTCTTCTCGGGATGGTCGGCGCCCACACCCGCCACGAACGTGCCGGCCATCACGTCGCCGGCCGCGAGCAACGGCTCATGCGCGGACGTGCAGGTGACGACGATGTCGCTCCGCCGTGCGGCGGCGCGCGGATCGGTCGCCACGGTGACATCGGCCTTCAGGCTGCGTGCCATGGCGCGCGCCATCTTCTCGGCGCGGCCGCGATCGCGGTCGTACAAGTACACGCGCTCGAGCGGGCGCACGCGCGACACCGCACGGAGCTGCACGCGCCCCTGCACACCGCAGCCGATGATCGCCGCCGAGCGCGCGTCGGCGCGCGCGAGATAACGGGCGGCGACAGCCGTCGCGGCGCCCGTGCGCAGGCTCGTGATCTCCATCGAATCCATCACGGCGAGCGGCGTGCCGCGCTCGGCGTCGGCCAGGACGATCACGCCCTGAATCGTGGGCAGGCGGTGGTGGGTGGGATTGTCGGGGAAGTTCGCGTTGGTTTTCGCCGCGAAATACGGCCGCCCACCCACCTCGAGCACCCCGGCCTTGATATGGAAGCCGCCGCCCGGTACGGGCATGCCGAGCACCCCCGTGGGCGGCCGGGTGGCGCCGTGCGCGCGGAAAGCGGCTTCGACCGCCGCGATGCAGGCGTCGAGGTCGAGCAGGTCGGCGACGTCACGCCGGGTGAGGAGCAGGGTGTCGACAGCGGCCATGGAGGTGGGCCCGTCGCAGAGGGGAGAGAAAAATGGCCAGGGGCAGAATCGAACTGCCGACACACGGATTTTCAGTCCGTTGCTCTACCAACTGAGCTACCTGGCCCAACGGAACGGACTGGGATTATAGAAGGAACCCTATATAAGGAAAGGGGGCGCCGCTCGCGCCCCCTGCGTCCCGCGGCTTAGGTGCCGCCACCCCCACCGCCGCCGCCCGACGGTGTATTCGCCGGGCAGGCGCCGACGCAGTCGCCGACTTTCGCGGGACCACCGGTGAGCGTGCCGGTCGCCGACTCGTCGTCCGCCTGGGTGATTTTCAATTTGCCCACCGGCGTCGTGAGCCGGCGCAGCACACGACCCGTTGCCGGATCCTTGATTTCGCGGCCCGGCCGCACAACGTCGTACTCCATCCCCACACGAATGCCGGCGTTGGTGCCGGCGTTCACCACGATGTCCGAGCCCGAGACGTCGGCCACCAGCGCGTGGATCTCGACCTTGGCCGGCGTGATGCGCGACGCGCCGCCCACCACCTCGGTCGTGAGACTGTCCACCGCGGCGCGCGTCGCCTCGCCGATGATGGTCCCGCCGAAGTTGGAGCTCGACATGTCGAACCCGCCGCCCGCTGCCACACCGCCGACCGCCACGCCGCCTAACAGCGACGCGCCCGAGCGCTTCGATTCACCGTGGCCCGTCGCGACCGCCAGGATCTCTGCGGTCGTGGTGCTTACGATGCGCGCGTCGATCTGTACCACCGCCTTGGCGGATTTCTTGCCGATGCCGCCGATGCCGATGCCGCCCACGCGCACGCCGCCGCCGATGCCGAGCTTCTTGTCGTCGCGGCCGAACTGCGTGATGCTGCCGATAATGATCGCGTCCACACCGAGGATCTTGGCGAGGCGCACCGCGCTCGCCGGATCCGCCCGGCCGCTCTGCTGGAAGTTCTGCTCCTGCAGCACATGGTCGAGCTGCTTGCGCTCGATCACGGAGTAGTGCCCGTCGCGCACCAGGTTGGTGACGAGCATGTCGGCGATGCCTTTGCCGATGTCCTGGTTGGCGCCGAACAAGTCGGCGACGGAGGACTGGACCGTGGCGTAGTCGAAGTCGAGCACCGCCACGCGGGGCTTCGACACGGGGGCCTGCGCGCCCAGCCGCGCCGCGAGGGCGAAGGCGAGCACGAGCAGCGAGCGGCGAGACGTGATCACGAGAACGGCTCCGTTGGGGGACTGGGTCGAGGGGCCCAAAGCTACGCGTTCGCGCGGCGACGGCAACGTCCGTACTTTGTGACCCGTGTCACGCGCCGCGTTTCCGAATCTCACGGTCCTGGATCACCCGTTGATCCAGCACAAGCTGGCCATCCTGCGCGACAAGCGCACCAGCACGCGCGACTTCAAGCAGCTGGTGAATGAGATCGCCATGCTGATGGCGTACGAGGTCACGAAGGACCTGCCGCTCGAGCCGGTCGAGATCGACACACCGCTCGAGCATATGCAGGGCGCCCAGGTGGCGGGCAAGAAGCTCACGCTCGTGCCGATCCTGCGCGCGGGCCTCGGCATGGTCGAAGGCATCGCCCAGCTGATCCCGTCCGCGCGCGTCGGCCATATCGGGATCTACCGCGACCACGACACGCTCCAGCCGGTCGACTACTACTTCAAGATCCCCGCGGGCGAAGGGGCGCGCGACTTCATCGTGCTCGACCCGATGCTCGCGACCGGCGGGTCCGCCGTGGACGCCGTCGCCACCCTCAAGCACGCCGGCGCCAAACGCATCCGCTTTCTGTGCATCGTCGCGGCGCCGCCGGGCGTGCAGGCGATGTACCAGGCCCACCCCGACGTCCCGGTGTACGCCGCCGCCCTCGACCGCGAGCTCAACGCCAAGGGCTACATCTTGCCCGGCCTGGGCGACGCCGGCGACCGGCTGTTCGGCACCCGTTGACAAAAAACGTCAGATCACTAGAATTGATGTAATTCGTCATATCTGGAGATTGTGACGTAAAATGGCAAAGCTCTATGTCGCCGTCATCGCCGATGCGATCGACTCGCGCGGCTTAGCGCCTCCGGCCCGCAAGCGGCTGCAGACCGCCCTGCAGCAGGCGCTGCCGCGGCTCAATCAGCGCTACCGCAAGGCCCTGGCGGCGCGCTTCGACGTCACGCTGGGCGACGAGTTGCAGTGCCTCTTGGCGGACGCGCGCGCGATCTGGGAAATTTCCCACTACATCCGCTACCAATTCCCGGAGGTCGACTGGATCGTCGCCTGCGGCCGCGGCCCCATCACCACCGCACTCGTGCCCGGCATCACGGCGCCCAAAGTGGACGGCCCCTGCTTCCACGCCGCCCGGGCGGCGCTCGAGGCGGCGAAGCGTGATCGCCAGGTGCTCACCCTCGCCGGATTCCCGGCCGAGCACGTTCCCGCGTTCGCCGCGTATTACTCGGGACTGTATTGGAGTTGGACCGCCCGCCAGCGCGCGCTCGCCAACAAGTGGCGGGCCTGGGGCGACGCCGAGGCCGGCCTGCCCAAGAAGGTCCAGGAAGGCCTGCACCCGAGCGCGGTGTCTCACTTGCGCCGCCGCATGGCCTGGCCGCTCGTCGCGCAAGGCGATAGGATGTTTCGGAACCTCTTGGAGGCCCCGTGAATCCGCTGCTCGTGCTGCCGCTGCTCGCCTACACGATCGTCGCTGTGCTGTGGCCCACGCAGGTATCGGCCCAGCGACGCGGACCCGGTCTGCTGCTGCTCGAAACCGCGGTCGTCGCCGTTGCCTGCCTGGCGGGCTGGCTGCTGGCGCGCCTGGCGCAACCGAGCGCCGCGGGCTGGCGCTGGGGTGTCGTGCTGCTGCTCGGCACGGGCTACCTCTACGTGTGCGGCCGCGGCATCACGCTGGTGCGGGCCGTGCTCGACGTGCCGTCGCTCAATATGCGCCGCGAAGACGACCGCACCATGGGCGCCATCGAAGTGATCCGCGGCCGCGTGATCGGCGTGCTCGAGCGGGCGATCGCCCTCACGCTGGTCCTGCTGGGCCAGTTCGGTGCCCTCGCCCTGATCGTCGCCGCCAAATCCCTGGCCCGCTTCAAGGCGCTCGAGGACCGCGATTTCGCCGAGTACTTCCTAATCGGCACGCTGGCCTCGCTGCTGCTGGCCCTGATGGGCGGAGTGGCGATGCGGGCGGTGCTGCGGTACTGACGGCGCACGGAGCAGGCCGAGCCGTGCCGTAACCGCCTGCCGTAGCGCAGCGTACTGCTCCGTGCCCCTCTTCCCGCCCCGCGCAACCCTTTCCCTCCCCGCTGTGTCGCATAGAGGACCGTCCCTGCCCGGAGCTTCGTGGACGAACGTGAGCTGATCGCCCGCGCCCGCGCGGGGGAACCCGCGGCGGAGCGCGCGCTGTACGACGCCCACGTGGATCGGGTCTACCGGCTGGCGTACCGGCTCGCGGGCGACGACGACCTGGCACGGGACTTCGCGCAGGAAGCGTTCATTCGCGCGTTCGAGCGGCTGCACACGTTCCGCGGCGACTCGCAGTTCTCGACCTGGCTGCACGCCATCACCACGTCGGTGGCGCTGAACGGCCTGCGCAAGGTCAAGCGGTTCCGCCAGCGTGAGACGGATCTCGACGACGCGGCGCACGTGTCGGGCGGACCCCGGTTGGCCGAGCCGGATCTGAAGCGGCGGCTGCATGCGGCGATCGACGCCCTGCCCGAGGGCTACCGCACGGTGTTCCTGTTGCATGACGTCGAGGGCTATACCCACGAGGAGATCGGCGCCACGCTCGGCGTCGAAACGGGCACCTCGAAGGCACAATTGTCACGCGCCCGCGCCAAACTGCGCGAAGCGCTGGCGGATTTCGCGGGAGAATGGGCGTCATGACGCACTTTGAACGAGACGACCGGCTGAACGAGCGACTGCTCGACGTAGCACGCCAGTACCACGCCCCACTCCCCACGCCGCGTGAGGAAATGTGGAGCGCGATCGCGGCCGGGCGGCAGCGCCGCGACGAGCGGCGGCGGCGCGGCCTGCCCATCCGCTGGGGCCTGGCGCTCGCGGCGGTGCTGGTGCTGGGCATCGCGCTCGGCCGCTGGACCAGGGGCGGGCGCGGGCCGATCGCGAGCGGCCCGACCGGCGTGCCGTCGGATGTCGCCTACCAGGTGGCGGCGTCGCAATACCTGTCGCGCACTGAAGTACTGCTCACCGATTTCCGCGCCGAGAGCCGCAGGGGGCGGCTCGATCCGCAATTCCTCGCCGCCGCGCGCGATCTGCTGACCACGACACGCCTGATGCTCGACTCGCCGGCCGCCAAGGACCAGCACTTGAAGAACCTGCTCGAAGATCTGGAATTGGTGCTGGCGCAGATCACCCAGCTGCCTGCCGAGCCAGGCCGCCAAAACGAGATGGACCTGATCAACCAGGGAATGGACCAACACGGCGTGCTGACCCGGGTGCGGACCGCGACTCCCGCGGGACCGCCCTCGTCGCGCGCACAAGGAGCACTCTGATGGTTCCGCTGCTTCCGCTGTTCGCTGCCGTCACCTTCGCATCCCAGGGCACGCCGGCGCCCGTCGCACCCAAGACGCCGGTCGCTCCGCTCACCGCGCTGACGGCGCAACTGGACCAGCTCGCGAACCAGACAACGCGGGCGCTCGGGCCCAAGAGCGTGCACCTCGCCGCGCTCGGCGCGCAGCTGGCGTCACTCGAGGGATTGCAGGGGCTCGCTGGGTTGCAGGGGCTCGCCGCGCTCGACGGTCTCGATGCCCTCGCCGCGCTCGATGCGGTCGGACTCGACGGCGCCGCCATCCACGTCCGCCGGCAGAGCATTGCGACCGTGCCGCCCGCGCCGTGGGCCGAGCAGGATCCGGGCGACTCGCTGTACCGGGCCGGCCGCGACCTGCTGAACCGCGGCCGCTACGACGAAGCGGCCGGCATGCTCGAGCGTCTGATCAAGGTGTACGTTCGTTCCGCGTACACCCCCGACGCCTATTACTGGGCCGCGTTCGCGTTCTACAAGACCGATCGGGACGACAACCTGCGCCGCGCCGCGCGGCTGCTCGAGACCCAGGCGGCGCGCTACGCCCAAGCCGCCACGCGCGGCGACGGCGAGACGCTGCTCGCCCGCGTGTACGGTACCCTCGCCAAGCGCGGCGACCACGGTGCCGCGGAGTGGGTGCAGGCCCACGCCGCCCCGACCACCGCGACGAGTACCACCACCACTACGCGCACCACCACCACGACGAGCTCGAGCTGCTCCGCAGAAGACGACGACGATCCGCGCGTGGCTGCGATGAACGCCTTGCTGCAGATGGATGCCGCCAACGCGGTGCCGATCATCAAGCAGGTGCTCGCCAAGCGCGATGCCTGCTCGGTGAGCCTGCGGCGCAAGGCGGTGTTCGTGCTGTCGCAGAAGCGCACCGAGGAAACCGAGGACATCCTCCTCTCCGTGGCGCGCAACGACCCCGACTCCGAAGTGCGCCAGCAGGCGGTGTTCTGGCTGTCGCAGGTGGGGACGGAGAAAGCACTCACCGCGCTCGATTCGATCCTGCGCACCTCCACGGATCCCGAGCTGCTCGACAAGGCCGTGTTCGCGGTGTCGCAAATCAAGAGCGACCGCGCCGCGCAGATCCTGCGGGACTATGCCGGCCGCGACAACGCCCCGGAAGACGTGCGCGAGAAGGCGGTGTTCTGGCTCGGGCAGCAACACTCGCCCTCCAGCGGGGAGTTCCTGCGCGCGCTCTACGCCCGCGTCACAGTCGAAGATCTGAAGGAGAAGATCATCTTCTCGCTGTCGCAGATGCACTCGGACGAGAACACGCGCTGGCTCATGGACCTGGCACTGAACGACAAAGAATCGATCGACCTCCGGAAGAAGGCGCTGTTCTGGGCGGGCCAGAGCGGGGCTGCGATCGCCGATCTGGTGCAGTTGTACGATCGCACCAGCGACCACGACATGAAGGAACAGCTGATCTTCGTGTATTCGCAGCGCCACGAGACGCAGGCGCTCGACAAGATGATCGACGTCGCGCGCCACGAAACGGATCGCGAGCTCCGCAAGAAGGCAATCTTCTGGCTGGGCCAGTCGCGCGACCCGCGCGCCGCGCAGGCCTTGCTGGAGATCATCAACCAATGACCCGCGCGCTCGTGGTCCTCGCCGCGGCGCTCGGCGCCGCACCGCTCGCCGCGCAGTCGCTCGCCACGCGCATCGCCGAAGCGCCGGGCGGCGTCGTGCACGTCACGTACGCGGCGCGCGCGGGCGTGTGCGGCAACGGCGCCGGCACCATCTCGTTCGATTGCGCGGACGGTACCTGCGGGCGCCGCCGCATCACCACCAACTCCGACTGGGACGACGACACGCCCTGCCCCTGCGAGGCGGGGCCGGTGCGGCTGGCGCTGGAGCTGACCGGAGGGCGCGTGACGCGGCTGCGGGCCTACGTGGGCGGCCATTGGAAGCCGGCCGCGCCCAGCGTGACCGACCTCGGCACCGTGGCCGCGACCGAGGCAGCCCGCTTCCTGCTCGACCTGGCCCGCAGCAACCTGAGCCGCGTGGGGGAAGAGGCGATCTTCCCGGCGACGCTCGCCGATTCGGTGACGGTGTGGCCCGAGCTCCTGAAACTGGCGCGCGATGCCAACGTGCCGTCGCACACTCGCAACCAAGCCGTGTTCTGGCTCAGCCAGGCCGCGGGCGAGGCGGCGGTGAAGGACCTCGCCGACCTGGTGGCCGACGACACCGTGGATCGCGAAGTGCGCGAGCACGCCGTGTTCGCCTTGTCGCAGGAGCCGCGTGACGTCGGCGTCCCCGCGCTGATCCAGATCGCGCGCGGCAACAAGGACCGCGAAGTCCGCCGCAAAGCGCTGTTCTGGCTGGGCCAGACCAACGATCCGCGCGCACTCGCGTTGTTCGAGGAGATTCTGACCAAGCCCTGACACCGGCGGGCCCAGGGCGTCCGTAGTGCGATGCAACGTTTCCGGCGGCGGCGGCATCCCATGACCGACAGCCGCCGGATGCCGTTCCATCACACTCCGTCCCCGGAGTCCCCATGGTGCTGGCCGTCGTGCTCGCCCTGTTACAGGCTCCCGACTCGAACGCGCTGCGCCACGCCAACGGCCTCGTCCCGCCCGCGATCACGGCGATCCGGGTGTCCCGGCCGCCGGCCATGGACGGCCGACTCGACGACCCGAACTGGGCGCTCGCCACCCCCGTCACGGACTTGCGTCAAAGCGACCCGCACGAAGGCGCGCTCGTCTCCGAATCCACCGAGGTGCGCATCCTCTACGACGACGCCGCGCTGTACATCGGCGTTCGCCTGTTCGATCGCGAGCCCGCCAAGATCGCCCGCCACCTGGGCCGGCGGGATTCCTTCACCCAGAGCGACGACTTCCGCGTCCTGATCGACAGCTACCACGACCATCGCACGGCCTATCGCTTCGACGTCACACCGCTCGGTGTGAAAGGCGACATCCAGTTCGGTGACGACGGCAATTTCGCCGACGACTCGTGGGACCCTGTGTGGGAAGCCGCCACCAGCATCGACTCGCTGGGCTGGATTGCCGAGTACCGCATCCCGTTTTCGCAGCTGCGCTTTTCGCGGGCCAAGCAGCAGGTCTGGGGCATCCGCTTCGTCCGCACCATTCTGCGCAAGAATGAGTTCGCGATGTTCCCGTTCATCGGGAAGACGGAGAGCGGCTTCGTTTCGCGTTTCGGGCACCTGCTGGGCCTGCACGACATCCCCGCACCCAAACGGCTCGAGCTGCTGCCCTACTCGTCGACGAAGGGCACGTTCCAGCACGCGGGCCCCCCGGGCGACCCGTTCGACAAGGCCGCCGCGTATGCCGGCAACGGCGGCCTCGACCTGAAGTACGGCGTCACGTCCAATCTCACGCTCGACGGCACGATCAATCCCGACTTCGGCCAGGTTGAGATCGACCCGGCGTTCGTGAATCTGACGGCGTTCGAGCAGTTCCTCCCCGAGCGGCGGCCGTTCTTCGTAGAAGGCGCGGACATCTTCAACTTCGGGGGCGGCACCGGCGGGTTCCTGAACTTCGGCAATGCGCCGCAGTTCTTCTATTCGCGCCGCATCGGGCACCGGCCGTCCGGCGGGCCGTACTCCAACGGCAATTTCGCCGACATCCCCCAGCAGACCACCATTCTCGGGGCCGCCAAGTTGTCGGGGCGATCGCCGGGCGGCTGGTCGGTCGGCATCATCGACGCGGTCACCGCGCGCGAGCAGGCCACCGTGGACTCCTCAGGGGTGCGCTTCCACGACGACGTGGAGCCCTTGACGAACTATTTCGTAGGCCGTGTGAAACGCACCTTGAACGGCGGCAACGACGCCGTCGGCATGGTCGCCTCCGCGGTGCATCGCGACATCCGCGTCCCGGCGCTGAATTTCTTGCGCGGTGACGCCTACGACTGGGGCGTGGACGTCAAGCACCGCTGGCATCACAACACGTACGCCATCGCGGCGGACCTGGGTGGCTCTTACATCACCGGCGACGTCGCCGCCATTCAAACGGCGCAACTGGCCTCGAGCCGTTACTACCAGCGGCCCGACGCGCACGCCTTCCATTACGACCCGACGCGCACGTCGCTCAGCGGCTTTACCGGTGATGTCTACGTTGACAAGTTGGCCGGCAGCTGGCTGTGGGGCGCCGCGACGAGCTTCACGTCGCCGGGCTTCGAAGTCAACGACGTCGGCTTCCAGCATCGTGTGGACCGCATCGCGAACGGCGTATACATCGCGCGCCATTGGACCAAGCCGGGGCCCGTGGTGCGCGAGGCTACGGTGATCCTGCAGGGCGCCCCCAGCTTCAATTTCGACGGCGACCCGATCCAGCGTGCCGTCTTTTTCAACACGTTCGGCACGCTGCACAATTTCTGGTTCTTCAACACCTTCATGGAATACAACTTTAGCGGTGTGGTCGACGACCGCCTGACCCGCGGCGGCCCCAGCGCACTCGCGCCCGCGAACTGGAGCCTGGGCGGCGGGGTGCAAACCGATCAGCGCAAGGCCGTCACCGCCGGGCTGTTCGCCAATTACTTCACCGACGCGGCGAGCGGTTGGAACGGCGGTCTCAGCCCGTTCGTGGCCCTGCGGCCGTCGGGGGCGTTGTCGCTCTCGCTGTCCCCCAATTACTCAGTGGGGCGGAGCTCCGCGCAGTACGTCAAGGCGGTGGGCGACCCATTCGCGACCCAGACCTACGGCGCGCGCTATGTCTTCGCTCAGCTGGTACAACACGAGCTGGATCTTTCGCTCCGCATCAATGCAACCGTCTCGCCCACGCTGTCGTTGCAGGTGTTCGCGCAGCCGTTCACGTTTTCAGGGGACTTCCAGAGCCTCCGCGGGCTGGCCGCGGCGCGTACGTTCCGCTTCAACGTGTACGGCCAGAACGGCTCGACCATCAGCTACAATCCGGGCGACTCGACCTACACCGTCCACCCCGACGGCGCACAACCGACCGACTCGTTCCGTGTGTTCAACCCGAATTTCCGCACCCGCTCCTTCAACGTCAACGCCGTGTTGCGTTGGGAGTACCGGCCGGGCTCCACGCTCTTCGTGGTGTGGACGCAGCAGCGCGGTGGTTTCTTCCCCGTCGACCCGAGTTTCGACGTGGGCCGCGACTTCGGCCGCGAGCTGCTGCGGGACCGGCCCCTCAACGTCCTGCTGGTGAAGCTGAATTATTGGATGAGCCTGTAGTCGTTAAGTTGTTGCCATGCCCTTCTGGACCGGGCGCCGCCGCATCGTCGTGGCGCTGCTGCTCCTCCTCGTTCTCGCCTGGGCCGTCGTCGTCGCCGCCGTCGCCGTGACCGGCGCCAGCGACCAGGCGCGCGCGGCGGACGCCATAGCGGTCCTTGGCGCCGCGCAATACAACGGCCGCCCCTCGCCCGTGTTCCGCGCCCGGCTGGACCACGCGGCGGGATTGTTGCAGCGGGGACTCGCTCCGCTCGTGCTCGTCACGGGCGGCGTGGGCGCGGGCGACACGCTCAGCGAAGCCGAGGTGGGCCGGCGCTATCTGGTGGGGCGCGGCGTGGCGGTCGATGCGGTCATTGCCCTGCCGCCCGCTGCCACCACGGTCGCTTCGGTGCAGCGCGTGGCCGAATGGTTCGACGGCCGCACGGCGCGCCGGGTGGTGCTGGTGAGCGACGGCTTTCACCTCCTGCGGCTCAAGATCCTGGCGCACCA
>WNFF01002135.1_pt1 | contig 16089 bp, 18 predicted proteins | sample 5400441 | NCBI WGS metagenome assembly WNFF01 (sample SAMN13153345, study PRJNA577476) | soil metagenome | isolation source: 120 cm saprolite under Douglas fir tree site 2 hole 3 replicate 1 | place: USA:California | collected 2015-04-18 | reverse complement strand
AATCGTTTCTTCCAGTCTTCCCAGCGCTGAAGCGCTGGGCTAAGCTCGAACGGCCCTCCGGGGCCGAATTTTCGAAGAAATTGGTGATCATCAGCACTCCTCTGCCTCTACCTGCCCATGCTGTTGATCAGCTGGAACATTTGGTCGGCGGCCGTCACGACCCGCGAGTTGGCCTCGTAGGAGCGTTGCGCCACGATCATCTGAATGAACTCATCCACCACGCTGACGTTCGACTGCTCCAGATATCCCTGCTCAATCTGTCCCAGGCCGTCGGTTCCGCCAGGGGTGCCGAGCACGGGATCGCCGGAAGCGGTGGTGGCGAGAAACAGGTTCTTGCCGACGCTGTTCAATCCGCCCGGATTGGCGAAGAGCGCGAGCTGGATGTTTCCCACCTGTTGCGCGGCTTGCTGGCCCACGAGCGTGGCTGAAACAGTTCCGTCGGAACCGATGGTGACTGAGGTCGCTCCCTGAGGAATGGTGATGGAAGGTTCCATGGGATTTCCGTCCGCGGTTACGACATTGCCTTGCGCGTCGAGATGAAAGGCCCCGCTGCGCGTGTAGGCGGTTTCGCCGCTGGGCAGGTTGACCTGGAAAAATCCCTGGCCTTCGATGGTGAGATCGAGCGGATTGCCGGTGGCGTTGAAATCGCCTTGCAACTGGATGATCTCGGAAGCAGCGGGACGAGTGCCGAGGCCAATCTGGAGGCCCGCAGCGACCGTGGTCTGCTGGGTCGCAGCTGTTCCGGGCATCACCATGTTCTGGTACAGCAAATCCTGGAACTGCAGACGGCGGCGCCGGAAACCGGCCGTGCTGGAGTTGGCCAGGTTGTTGGCGATGGTGTCTAGATTGAACTGCTGCGCCTGCATTCCGCTGGCGGCAGTGTACAGAGACCGTAGCATTTACTCCTCCTGGCAGGCTGCGGGAAACTTTATCCAGTGCCTGCAGTTGAACCTCAGCGGCTAAAGCCGGCGTTGATTCTGCAGCTTGTGGCACGACTCAAGTCGTGCCCTTCCCAATATCTGACCGCGGCCTTAGGTTTCCCGCAGACTCCTAGACGCGCGGCAAATCGTTGGACGCAATGCGGTTGAACTCGGTGTGAAACAAGGACAAAGCGCGCTGCATCATTTCGGCTTGGCGTTGCACACCGATCAGCGTCATAACCCCGCGGATGGCATTCACGTTGGAAGACTCGAGCATGCCCTGTCGAACGGATGTTTCGCGCGCCGGGAGCTCGCTGCCGCTGGGCGCGCTCAACAGAGAGCCGCCTTCGGAGGTCAGCTTCGTTTCCGGGGCAAACTCCACCAGCCGAATTTTTCCAGCCACCGCGCTGTTGACCGAAAGCGTTCCATCCGAACTGATGGAGACGGCTCCCGCCGGAACACGAATGACGCCGTTCTCTCCCAGCACCGGATTCCCGTCAGCCGCAACCAGCTCTCCAGTGCGCGCAACGCGGAAGCTACCGTTACGGGTGTAGCGCGTGCCCTGCGCGGCTTGGATTGAGAAAAAACCGTTGCCTTCGATGCCCACATCGAGCGGGTTGCCGGTGGCTTGCAGACTGCCGGAGCCGCGGTCGAGATGGGTACCTTCAAGCACGCCGAAATTGTTGATGGCCACATTGAGGGCGTTGGAAGCGTCCGGGCGGGCTAAGGCGAGGAGGGTCTGAAACGACGCCTGCTGGCTTCGAAATCCGGTGGTGCTCACATTAGCGACGTTCTGGGCGGCGACGTCGAGCGCCTGGCTTTGCGCCCGCAGTCCGGCGCATGCTGCATAAAATCCGCTGTCCACAGTAGGCTCCTTCTCGCCCGATAGAGAAGCACGCCAAGCGCCACGGGCGGCCGGCTACGATCTTCCGAAATAACCTGCTCATAGCTCATGGACTTGCGCGATAAGGAACATGGGAAATGTCTGGGAGATCGGGAGCGAAGGCAAACGCTGCCGGGCTAACGCGGCCACCCGGCAAAGTCTTCCTGCCCGGCGACGGCGAAGAATGTGAGTGTCAGGCGTGAAGGTCGAGACGAATGACGAGCGGGTCGCCCTCAAACAGCAGGACGATTTCCAAAGAATCGCCGTCGGCCATGGAATGGAAGCGGAGGGCTCGGCCGGTGACGACGGCGGGCACGCTGAGCAGGCAGAGCCCGCCGAGGCCGCTAAGCTTGTTCTTGAAATTGCCCGCTATCATGTTGCAAATTTCGCCGATGGCATCCCAGACCTGTCCCTCGGCATGGGCAATGTCGGGGCCTAGCATGCGGGCAGCAATCTGATTGGCCGATTGCGATCCGCAACAGAAGGTCACAATGCCGCGGAGTGATCCGGCCAGGCCAACGATGGCTGTGAATTCTCCCTGGGGTGGCGGATCGAATTTCGTCGCCAGCGTCAGGTGGCTGCCGAGCATGATCTCGAACACTTCCTGCACCGCGAGTTCGAGGATCGGCAACCATTCTTGCTGGCGAGAGCGCACGACCACCGGCGCGTCGGCACTCATGGCTTCTTTTCCAGAACTGGCAAGACTTGCTCTTTCACCTGCTCGGCAGTGAAAGGCTTGCGAATGTATCCACGGGCGCCAGAGGAGAGAGCTTGTACGACATGAGACTCGCTGCCCTCGGTGGTGATCATGATGATCGGGACCCCTTTGGCGCTCTCCATTGTTGCCACCTGACGGACAAATTCCAGTCCGTCCATGACGGGCATGTTGATATCGCACAGGATCAGATCTACGGGGTGGTCCGAGAGCGTTCCCAACGCTTCGGCTCCGTTGCCAGCCTCGAAGACTTCTTCGAGTTCAATGCCAGCCTGTCGCAGCGAACGCTCGACGATTTTTCGCATGACCGAGGAATCGTCCACGATCAGCGCACGGATCTTGCTCATACCTTGGTTCCATCGGCAGGGCTGAGTGGGGGCTTTACAAGGGGCGTTCTCCTCCGGAGCCAGGCCCCTAGAGTGTGCGGGAGAACTCGGTCGTCCCTCCGGGACTTGAATCGTGTCTTCTAAGTTTCCCAGCGCTGAAGCGCTGGGCTAAGCTCGAACGCCCCTCCGGGGCTGGATTTTCGTGAAGTGATGGCATGATACCAATCCCGAGGGCTTCGGGAACTTCTTCAGCGGCACCGGAATCCGTTATGCTTGGAGGATGACATTGCTGGACGCGCAGCAGTACGATCCCGCGAAAGAAAAGCGGCGCAAGATTAAGATCGCTCTCATCGTGGGGGCGGTCCTGGTTTTTGCGGTGCTCGGCTGGATGTACCGCAACTGGCCAGAGGAGCACGCGGTGGACCGGTTTTTCGTTGCACTCCAGAAGCAGGACTACGAAGGGGCGTACGGCATCTACTTCCACGATCCGACCTGGCAACAGCACTTGCAAAAATATTCGCAATACACCTATGCCGATTTCTATCGCGACTGGGGGCCGGGCGGCGAGTGGGGGTTGGTGAAGTCGCATCGGATCTTTGGCTCGGCTTCCACCAAGGGCGGAGTGGTGGTGGAGGTCGTCGTCAACGAACGTGCCGATCGGGCGCGCATGTTCGTGGAGAAATCGGATAAGACGCTGACTGTATATCCGTATTAGCGGTAGTGCCGGCCCCGTGCTGCCGTGATTATCAAGGGGATGTGCCAGAGAACTGCGACAGCGCCTTCTGAAGTGAGGCTTCATCGCCTACCGTCAGGCAGGCCTTTGATCGGTCAATCTGCCGCATTAGTCCCCAGAGAACTTTTCCCGGACCAACTTCCACAAACAGCGTGACGCCTTTTTCGATCAGCAGGCGGACGGATGGGTCCCACTTTACTGATCCGGTTACTTGCCGAATCAGGGCGGCGCGGGCGGGCTCGGTGTCGGTGACCAGGGCGGCGTCCACGTTGCAGACCACGGGGAAGGTGGGCTTTTGAAAATTCAGCGCCTGGAGATCGGGTGCGAGACGGTCTTGCGCGGGTTGCATAAGGGCGCAATGGAAGGGCGCGCTCACGGGCAGACTGACGGCTTTTTTGGCGCCGCGTTCGCCGGCTAATTTGATGGCGCGTTCTACGGCCGCGGCGTGTCCCGAGATTACGATCTGCTCGGGCGAATTGATGTTGGCGGGCTGGCAGATTTCGCGGTGGGCGGCATCGCGGCAGACTTCGGTGACTTTGTCGTAAGTCATGCCGAGAATGGCAGCCATCGCACCGACGCCGACGGGCACGGCTTCCTGCATGTACTGGCCGCGATTGCGGACAGTCCGAACGGCGTCAGCGAATTTCAGGGTGCCGGCGGCAACATGGGCGGAGTATTCGCCGAGACTGTGTCCGGCGACGTAGTTTGGCTTGGGGCCTTTCTCGCTCAGAACGCGGAAGGCCGCGATGGACACGGTCAGGATGGCGGGCTGGGTAACCTCGGTGAGCTTCAGTTTTTCTTCCGGGCCTTCGAAGCAGAGCTGCGAGAGCTTGTAGCGGAGAGCCTCGTCGGCTTCTTCGAAGGTCTGGCGGGCGACTGCGTGGTGGGCGGCCAGGTCTTTGCCCATGCCGACGGCTTGCGAACCTTGTCCGGGAAAGAGAAAGGCGATTGGGGATGCGTTTGTCATATGGGAGTCGCGGAACATCCTCGCTTGCAAACCTCGCGGGCGGACCTGTGTCTCCAAGAGAACCGGGGCTTCCGCAGCTTGGGTCGTCCCTCCGGGACTTAATCCTTCCTCCACATGTCCCAGCGCTGAAGCGCTGGGCTAAGCTGGTTCGCCCCTCCGGGGCTGATTTTTTCAGCGTCTCAGCTGCGCCGCAATCAACTCCAAGCTGGTTCTCACAAAGACTCTGAAGCGCTGCGGCACCCAAAATCTCACTGGCTGGTTACACCGGCGGTCGCGTGCAGGCCTGCCAGTTCGCGGGCGATGGTTTCGTTCACCTGGCCTTCGGCGAACTCTGCCGCCACGCGTATCGCGTTCTTGATCGCGTTGGTGTTCGACGATCCGTGAGTGATGATGCAGACGCCTTTCACGCCGAGCAGCGGGGCTCCGCCGTATTCGGTGTGGTCGAGGCGCTTCTTGAAATCGGAAAATGCATTGCGTGAGAGTAGGGCGCCTACCTGGCGCGTGATCGTGCTCTTCAGCGTTTCTTTCAGGACGGCGCGTACCAGTCGTGCCACGCCTTCAGAAGTCTTCAATGCGACATTGCCGACGAAACCATCGGCCACGATTACATCCACTTGGCCGTTGTAAAGGTCGCGGCCTTCCACATTGCCGATGAAGTTCAGGGGCAGATGTTTCAGAAGCTTGAATGCTTCGCGCGTGAGTTGGTTGCCTTTGGATTCTTCTTCGCCGATGGAGAGCAATCCCACGCGCGGACGCTTCATGCCGAAAATTGCCCGGCAGTAGATGTCTCCCATTACTGCAAACTGTTCGAGATTGATCGGGTCACAGTCCACGTTGGCGCCCACGTCGAGTAAAACCGCAGCGGTGTTCAGCACGGTAGGAAAGGCCGCGGCCAGCGCGGGGCGGTCGACCCCGGGCAGCGAGCCGAGCACCATTCTGGCGGTGGCCATGGCGGCGCCGGTGTTGCCGGCGGTTACGAATCCGTCGGCGCGGCGGTTGCGTACCAGGCGCAGGCCGACGCGAATGGAGGAATCGCGCTTGGCGCGGATGGCTTCGACCTTGTCGTCCATGGTGATGACTTCGCTGGCGTGGACTATTTCGATCGGCAGCCGGCGGGCGCCGGGATAGCGGGCCAGCTCGGCTTTGAGGAGCGACTCGGGTCCGACGAGGAGCACGCGCGCGCCGTGATGACGCGCCGCCTGCAGGGCGCCTTCGATCTCGGGCTTGGGCGCCTTGTCGGACCCCATCGCATCCAGAGCGATTACGCTAGGCATGGAGGGAAAAAACTAGGACTTCTCTTTGACCTCGAGGATTTCGCGGCCCTTATAGTATCCGCACTTCGCGCAGACGCGGTGCGGCAGTTTTTGCTCGTGACAGTTGGGACACTCGGAGAGGGAGTGCTTGGAGAGCGCGTCGTGGGCGCGGCGAGTCGATGTGCGTTTCTGCGAGTGTCGGCGCTTTGGATTTGGCATTTTTTGAGTTCTCAATTCCTAGTTCTCAGTTCTCGGTTCTCGGTTCTCAGCAAAACCTGATTCTTCTGAGAACTGGGAACTGGGAACTGAGAACTTATTATTGTTCCAGTTTATCGCGAATCTCTTTCAGGGCCGACCAGCGTGGATCCTGAACCGGCGCGGTGCAAGAGCACGCGCTTTCATTCAAATTCTTACCACAATACGGGCACAAACCTTTGCAGTCATCGCGGCAAAGCATTTTCAGCGGTACGGCGAGCAGCACTTGCTCACGCAGGGCGTCTTCGAGCAGCAAACCTTCACCCTGGTAGTAGCCAATTTCGGCTTCGGCGTCGGTAACGGAAAGCTCATCGCGTCCGGCATCTGTGCCGAGCGGCCGGTACAGCAAGTCGAAGTCGCGGGTCAGTTTGTACTCTACCGGCTCGATACAACGGGCGCAGGGTGCTTCCAGGATCGTGTCCAGCTTGCCTTTCAGGCGGATGTCCTGAACGACCTTGTGCTTGCCGTGGTGCTCCTCGACCAGATCCGCATGCCCTTCGGTGTGCAAGGGCGAACGCTGCAGCAGGTCGGGTCCGAGGTCAATCGCACCGGGGCTGAACTCTTCCCGGAAATCGATGGGTTGAGTTTCCAAATCCTTGATTTCGATGAACATCGGAACCTCCGCCGCCCCCACTCCATACCGCGAAGGCCCGCGGAAGTGCGCACAGAGACGTAAGTCTCGCAGGGAGCAATACTTAAGAATAAAGGCGGGAAATTGGAGTGTCAAGGAAGGGGTGGGAGAATGCTACGATTTAAGGGGCCGTGCGAAGCTTGCAAGAACAACGATCGGCGTAATTGCAATTAACGTCGTGATGGTACTTCTCGCCCTCGGGATTGCGAGTGGGGTTGTGCCTGCGAAGATATTCGGGGGCATGGTCGACGTTCTGCACAAGACGATCGGAATCACTATGCCATCCCGCGAGAAGGAACGAACGGTTGCGGTGATCTGGATTGCGTCCATGATCGTCATCGGGGACGGGATGCTTTTCCTGCTGGTTTTCCTTACCGGTGCTGTCGTCAAAGGGTGACGAGCGTATCGTCAGCTAATTCCTCCCGGTGTTATCTTAGGAAAGCTCGCGCGGTAGGCTCGTCTTCTCATGTCTGACCCAAATACACCTGAACCCCAGCCCACTCCAGAGGCGACTGAGTCGTTCGCCGACGTGTTTGCCCAGTACGAGAAGAGTCATTCGCGCAAGCCTGAGGATGCCTCTAAAGCTCGCGAAGGCACCGTGATTGCCGTGACTGCGGACTCCGTGCTGGTCGATATCGGCTTCAAGAGCGAAGGCATTTTTTTGTTGACGGAGTTTCAGAATGATCGCGAACCTCCGAAGCTTGGCGACAGGCTGCTGATCTCAGTCAAGGGCCGCAATCCGGAAGGCTACTACGAACTCACTCGCGGGAAGGTTGAGCGTCCGGCGGACTGGGAAGCGCTGGAGAAGGCATTCAACGACAAGACGACAATCGTGGGCACGGTCACCGGCGTGGTCAAGGGCGGGTTGAGTGTCGATGTGGGAGTCCGCGCGTTCATGCCGGCTTCGCGTAGCGGGACGCGTGAAGCTGCTGAAATGGAAAAGCTCGTCGGCCAGGAAATCCGCTGCCGGATCACGAAGTTGGACGTCACTGAGGAGGATGTCGTCGTCGACCGCCGGATCATCGCGGAAGAGGAAGAGAGTGCCACCAAAGGACGCCGCTTCTCGGAATTAAAGGAGGGTGACACTGTGCGCGGCACGGTCCGCACCATTGCCGACTACGGCGCGTTCGTCGATATCGGCGGAGTCGACGGACTGCTGCATGTGGGCGAAATCTCGTGGCAGCGGATAAATAAGCCGTCGGACGTGCTGACAGTGGGAGATGAGATCGAGGCGCGGGTTCTGAAAATCGATTCCGACAAGCGCCGAATTTCGCTCAGTTTGAAGCAGCTTCAGGCGCATCCGTGGGACGTGGTTCCGGAAAAGTACAAGATCGGCGAACGAGCGCGGGGCACGGTGACGCGCGTCATGGACTTCGGGGCGTTTGTGGAACTGGAGCCTGGGATCGAAGGGCTGATCCACATTTCGGAGATGTCGTGGGCGAAGCGAATCAGGACGGCGGGAGATGTGGTAAAGCCGGGAGAAACGGTGGAGGCGGTGATCCTAGGGGTGAACGCCGGAGAGCGCCGCCTCTCTCTCGGGCTGAAGCAGGCGCTTGGAGATCCGTGGGCTGAGGTTGCGAAAAGAATTGCGCCGGGCTCGGTGGTCGAAGGGCCGGTCACCAACATTACGAAATTTGGCGCTTTCGTGCAGACAGCGGAGGGCGTCGAAGGCATGATCCACATCAGCGAGATCAGCGCCGAGAAGCGGATCAATCATCCGCAAGAAGTGGTGAAGGTCGGGCAAGTAGTGAAGGCGCAGGTGCTTGCTGTCGACATTGAAAAGCGGAACATGCGCTTGAGCATAAAACAACTGGTCCCATCCGCGCTTGATGAGTACATCGCCGAGCATCAGGAAGGGGACGTCGTGACGGGCCGCATGGTTGAGGTCATTGGCGAGCAAGCGCGGGTGGAACTGGGAGAAGGGGTTTCGGCTACTTGCCGCATGGATACGCAAAGGGCCGCTGCAAAGGCCGTGCCGGCACCGTTGTCTACGAAGGCCGATTTGTCGTCTCTGGGTTCGATGCTGCAGGCGCGCTGGAAGAGTGGCGCTTCCTCCACCGAGGCTAAGCCAGAAAACGCTCGCAGCGGTCAGATTCGCAAGTTCCGGATCAGCAAGCTCGATAAAGACGCCAAGAAGATCGAGTTGGAGTTGTCTTAATCGCTACCTCAGTCCCATTGCTTCTTAGTTCTGCTTCTCAGTCGTGGCGGCGTTCGCTGGCGGCTCTTCCGGGTCCTTCATCGTTGACTTGAAACCACGGATGCCGTCTCCAATCCCCTTCCCTAGTTCTGGCAGTTTCTTCGGTCCAAACACGAGCAGCGCAATTCCAAAAATTACATCGGTTGGAACAGTCCTTCTAACATGGTGCGCTCCTTAAATCTTGTCTTTCGCCCCGGTGGGGCTTCGTCTTTCCTATCAGCACCCACTGCTTGCGTCGTGCGCCGCACTCTTACTCAGCTTCGCGGCTGATTGCTGCCTAGTGAAAATTGGGCGCCGTAACCGAAGTTTCCGATTACGGCGCCCTTCGGGAGAGAACGTCGAGCAATCAATTTCGCGACCGAACTGTCCGCTACTGGCGGACTGCCAGGTCAGCTTCGATGGCCAGGGTTCGCATGAACGCAAAGAACTCTTTCGACTGACCGATGAAGAGTCCGTCAGCCGTCAGGGCCTTCAAGGCGCCCATGGCCGCGCCTTTGGTTGCGGTCGGACGAATGATTGAACATGCGGGAAGCTTCCTGTTCAGGAACGCGGTGGGCTCGGGCATGATCAGGTTGGTTTGAAAGTCCTCGCCGCCGAACGGAGGAGCATTCAGGTCGGGGAAAGTCACGGTTAAGCCCGTGACGGGATCCACGACGCTGAGCGGCGGCGAGTTTCCGGCTTTGTCGGACCAGGTCTGGAAATGGGAGATCTCGGTGCCGCCAATACTGAGGACGATTCGCAGAACCTCCAGGCTTGTGACCCGCTGAGCCAGCTTCGGGTAGAGACTGGTGCCGCCTTGCTCGATGGTCGCGAAGTGGAAGCCGGCGGTGTTGGCGATGGCTTGCGTGAGGTCGGAGATGTGATGAGGCTTTGAGGGATCGGGCTGCACATCGTCATCGGTCCGGGGAATCGCCGGATGCTGCCCGGTGGCGATGCTTGGGATCGCTTGTGGGAAGGTATCGCCGAGATCGGGATTCCCGGTCCGGCTGCGGTAGCGCGTATACCAAGTTGTGTCGACCGATAGTTGCATCAGGTTGGTGAGCCGGCCGATCTGCTGAGCCCCTGTCGCCTGGCTGCTGGGAAGAGTCCGGAACTGTTCAAGGTTTACGGGTTCCGCCCCTTTTGAGACCAGGTAGGCGTTGATGAACACTTCATGGGTCATCTCGTCTTCGGTGTTGTCGTGAATGTACTGAGGCATGTCTCCGTCGAGGACTTCCAGAGCCTTGGTATATAGAGGGCTGCCGCTGCCTCCGGAGACTTCGCTGTCCTGAATGCCGCCAAGTTCGTTGTATTGCTGCCAGAGATCGGTTTCGAGGATTTCAGCCGCCGCCAGAAAGCGCAGAATGGCGACATCACCGACGGTGATGATGCCGCTTCGATCCTGCGCTTCGGCTTCGCCGGTCAGGAGGGAGCCGGCCGACAAGGCCGCACCGACTACGCCGAGACCTTTCAGAAAAGACCGTCGCCTGACGTCGTTCGGCGATGGAGAGGGATTTTCTTTGGCTGATGGCTCAGTAATCGTGGACGCCACAGTGGCTGGGAGGTTTTCGCGTGCCATGTTTTACACTCCGATCATGTTCAGAAATGATGTTGCGGTGATTTAGTACCCGGGTTCGATCCTGCAGCCAGCCTAGGCGCGCGAATATCTGCTGGTGTCATGGGCAGGTCAAAGGTCTGTAAAATCCTCGCCTTCGATTTGTCAGGCTGAACGGTCAGCAAATAATTGAAGAGCAGTGTCTTGCGGGCGAGACTGAAATTGACAAGCTGAAGAAGAGCCCCTACACCTAAGGTGAGGCCCGTGAGCCGTCCGGGCCCTTTTTCAGGGGCAAACGTCTTCTCCCTATGGGTGTGCTAGACTATCCCTATGCCTACCCTATACGTGGAAAACGTGCCCAAAGATCTCTACGAGGCGCTGCGCGAGCGAGCGCGCAAGAACCGCAGTTCGATTGCTGCGGAGGTGATCGGGTTGCTGGAGCAATTCGTCCCCACGCCCGAGGAGTTGCGCCGTCGCAAAAGAGCATTTGAAGAGCTGAGGCGTATCCAAGCCTCAGTTCCCCCGGGACGCGGGCCTTTTCCCAGCACCGAAGAAATGATCCGCGAGGACCGTGAACGGTGACGACCTGTGTGGTCGATGCGAGCGTTGCGGCCAAGTGGCTTTTGCCGGCAGCGGGCGAGACTCTGCGTGACGAGGCGAATCATTTGCTCGAGCGTTATGTCGAGCGCGATTTACAACTGCTGGCGCCGGATCTCATTGGAGCGGAGATTGGCAACGTCCTATGGAAAGCTGTGCGGCGTAACCGGATCAGCGCGGCGAACGCAGAGACCTCCTTGCGGCGTTTCACCGAACTTTCGATCCCAGTCGTTCCGTCCACCGATTTGCTGGTTCGATCTCTGCAGATTTCGATAACTTGCGACCGCAGTTTCTACGATAGTCTTTACGTCGCCCTTGCGCACACGACCAGGACAGAACTGGTCACAGCTGACGAACGCCTGGTCAAAGCGCTCGGCTCCCGTTTTCCCGTCCGCTGGCTAGGAGCGCTTTAGAAGTGTGCGTCGCTTTCCGCTATACTGAGCACAGGCGATGGAGTTCGCCATTTAACCGCCCTCGGGGCTGATAACTCCTACACACTCTGTAGGAGGACTCCATCGTGAACTATCTCTGGATCGCTGTGGGCGCAGTAGTGGGAGCGAGCGCCCGGTACTTCCTCAGCGGTTTGATCGTCCGAAATTTTTCCGCAACATTCCCCTACGGCACTTTGCTCATCAACGTCACCGGCAGCCTGGTGCTGGGGTTCTTTCTGGTGTACTCGACCGATCGCGTGCTGCTCGACCCGCGCTGGCGGCTGCTGGTTGCGGTCGGATTCTGCGGTTCGTACACGACTTTCTCCAGCTATGCGTTTGAGAGTTTTGCGCTGATGGAGCAGGGGCAGTGGCTGCTCGTGGGTCTTAATGTTGTGGCGAGCAACGTGCTCTGCCTGGCTGCGGTGTTGGCGGGCGCGGCGCTCGCTCGCGGGTTGTAGAATGGCAGGCGCTATGGCGGTTCAAGTCACTATCTATCTGACGGAAGGCGACTCCTGGCATCATCGGCCGCTGCATTTGGAGATCCTGAAATATCTGCGGGAAGAAAATGTTTACGGCGCGGTGGCTTACCATGCGGTCGCGGGCTTCCTCGGACGCGGCCGGGTTCACACGGCCCATCTGGTGGAAGCCGGAGGCGAATTGCCGGTCGTTGTCAGCTTTGTTGATACCGACGAGCACGTCGGCCGCGTGCTGCCACGCCTGCGCGAAATGGCCGCGCATCGGCTGATCGTGCGCGAAAATGTCGTGATCGAGCAGGGCAGTTTGGATTAGCGTTTTACGATTGCTGTGGTCCCAGTTTCTGGCTACAATGTGTTTTCACTTCTGCTGTTCGCGCTAAGGACTTCACGATGTTCGACCGCGTCTAATTTCGTCAACCTGCTGATCCGCTCGCGCGGGTATCTCGTCTTACACTCAGTCTAACCACGCAGTGATGGGGCTTCCTTGGCCGGAAGCGACGCGTAGAAAGCATGCCAGGTACTTATGGAAGCGGTTTCGACAATCAATACTCCGCCGCCCTCACCGCCGCGCAGCTTGCGGGAGTCTTTGTGGGAGGCGATTCGAGGATCACATCAGGACTACACGACGGGCAGTTTGAACCGGGCGATTCTGTTGCTCGCGGTGCCCATGGTTCTGGAGATGGTGCTGGAGTCTCTGTTTGCGGTGGTGGACGTGTTCTGGGTGGGAAGGCTGGGCGCGAACGCGGTCGCCACCGTGGGACTCACCGAGTCGCTTCTGAGTCTGATTTTTGCCGTCGGCATCGGATTGAGCTTGTCCACGACGGCGATGGTGGCGCGGCGCATCGGGGAGAAAGATCCGGAGGGTGCTGCGGTGGCCGGGGTACAGGCGATTGTGCTGGGGTTGATCACGTCGGTTGCGATCGGGATTCCCTGCTTCATTTACGCGCCTCAGTTGCTGCGGCTGATGGGGGCTTCGAACGACATCGTCGCGATGGGCAGTGGCTATGCGCGAATTGCTTTGGGCGGCAGCGGGGCCATATTGCTGTTGTTTCTCAACAACGCGATCTTTCGGGGCGCGGGCGATGCGGCCATCGCTATGCGGCTGTTGTGGGTTTCGAACATCATCAATCTGATTCTCGATCCCTGCCTGATTTTTGGATGGGGGCCGTTTCCGCGCCTGGGCGTGACTGGCGCCGCCCTTGCGACTTTTACCGGACGCAGCATCGGCGTGGGCTACCAGTTTTACCGGCTGCTGCGCGGGACGGAACGCATCCGCATCCTCGCGCAGCAGCTGCGGGTGAATTGGAGCGTGCTGCTGCGGCTGGTGCGCGTTTCGGTGACGGGAATTCTGCAGTTCGCCATCGCCCATACCAGCTGGATTGGACTGGTGCGCATCGTGAGCGTCTTCGGATCGGCTGCGCTTGCCGGTTACACCATCGCCATTCGCATCGTTGTTTTTGCGATCCTGCCTTCGTGGGGGCTGAGCAACGCGGCAGCTACGCTGGTCGGCCAGAACCTGGGAGCGGGAAAGCCAGAACGCGCCGAGCAAGCAGTATGGCGCACGGGCTTGTACAACATGCTGTTCCTGGGATCGCTGGGCATATTCTTCGTCTTCTTTGCGGAACCGATCGTGCGACTTTTTACTCAGGACGCGGCTGTAATTCCGCTCGCGGCAAAGTGTCTGCGCATTATCAGCTACGGGAACATTGGATACGCCTACGCGATGGTGATGCTGCAAGCGTTCAACGGCGCCGGGGATACAGTGACGCCGACGATTGTGAATTTCTTCGGCTTCTGGTTGCTGGAGATTCCGCTGGCTTACTGGCTGGCGATTCCGCTGCGGTTGCAATCTAACGGTGTGTTTTATGCAATTGTGGTCGCGGAAGGGTCGATCGCGGTGGCGAGCGCGGTGCTGTTCAAGCGGGGGAAGTGGAAGGCGCAAAAAATATGAAGGGCAAGCCAAACGTACCTACACAGATTGGCCCGTAGTACACCACGATCTTGACGGACGGGCAGTCTCGCGTGTGCCCGGTCGAACATTTCTGAGCGGCACTCCTGAGACAGGTTTTATCCTCGGCATCGCGTTACCCTTTATTGCAGAGGCCAAAGAACTCTTTCGCTGTTTAAGCCTCTTCGTCACACGAGGACCCCGATGCCCGCTTCCAATGGTCACGCATTACGGCGCAGCTCGAGAGTGCCGGCCAATGTTCCGATACGCGTCACAAGTCTGGAGCCGAACGGCCAGTTCTCCGAGGTCTGCGAGACGCTGGTCGTCAGCGCGCATGGTTGTGCGCTCCGGTTCCCCATTCGGTTGCATGCCGGAAGCGCGCTACAGCTCCACACCAGGGAAGGCCGCGAGACCACGGCTTACGTGGTTGCCTGCGAGCCGCTGGGGTCCGACGGACAGAGCTGGAGGCTCGGTGCGAGGCTCGATCGTCCGGAAAATTTCTGGGGATTGGAAGCTTGTCCCGAAGATTGGCGAGTGCTGGAGATGCCGGCGCCCCCCGCTCAACCACATTCGCGACCAGTGTCAGCCGGCTCCGTGGTCATTCACAAGCCGCAAGCTCGCTCCGCGTCGTCGCAAGCCATTCTCGACAAGATCGAGGACCAACTCTCCGAAGACCGTTTGCGACCCATGCTGGCCAAACTTGTTAAGCCTCTGCAGGCGGAGATCAGCGAGCTACGAGAGAAGCTCTCGCGCGATGCCAGGCGCAACCGATTTGAGGTGTCGCTCGGGCAAATTCCTCCGGAAGTGGAAGAGAAATTGTGGGAGCGCCTGCGGGAAGACCTGGGGGCGAGCGTTCTGCAGCAGACTCGCGAGCAGTGCGCAGAGGCGCTCGGATCGGCGAAAGCCACTATCGAGCAAAAGATCGGCGAAGCGCAGGCCGAGTTCCGTCACCGGCTCGCTGGAGAACTCCATGCGGTTGAACAGCGGGCGCAGGCGTTATCGCACGAACTCGCGAGCGCGACGCGACAGCAGGTTCGCGCGGGAGTCGAGAAGCTGCAGCGCCAGGCATTGGACGCAGGAGCGCAACTGACAGCACAAAGCTCAGAGCTCGCGGTCTCTTTGGAGCGCCGCCTGGTGGAGACGCATGAGGCTCATCGCCGGGAGGTTGAGCAAATTCAGGCTGATCTCGCGGCGAAGTCATCTCAGCTTGAAGCGGAGGTTGTGGATCTGGGCCGGAGGATCGCTACGCTGAACGAGTCCGTGCGGCGTCTTGAGTCGGACCTTGATTCGCATTTGGAACGGGTCGCCGGCGAAATCGTCTCCGACGCGCGCACTCAGCTCGAGAGCGCGATGGGCGTCGTGCTGAAAGACCTGCAAGTACGCGGCTCGAATGAAGTTGGCAACCGGCTCGACGAGGTTTGCGGCCAACTGAGAACTATCCAGAACCGGATTGAGAACTCATTCTCCGGGTCGTTGAAGTCTCAGGGTGAGGAAGCTGTGCAATCGTTCGTGCAGGAAATCGAGGGACTCGCGCAGCAATCCGTGGAAAAGTGGCGGCTCGCGCTTGCCAAGCATCTTGACTCGGTGGCTAGGACTTTGGGACAGGAATTTCGGGCGGAAGCGGAGTCCGAGAGCGAGCAGAATCACTCTCCGACATCCGGATGAGTCCACTAATCTCTCGCCTTCACTTCAGTCCCAATGCGCGGAGCACGCTCTGATCGGGCACGGCTTTGCCATCCTTCTTCGTTACTACTCCAAACGATCCCGAGTAATCCCACATCGTCCAGCCAATGCCGTTGTGTTCGAACGCGACCCGCACATCGCGCAGCCAAGCGGCGCGGTCTGCTGGATCGGAGAAGGCCCGGTAAACGCCAAACTCGTTGCAGACAAGGGGCACGCCGCGGCGGCGGGCCCATTCGGCTGCCTGTTTCATCTCGGTTTCGATGCGAGCAGCGTCCCAGTGATCGCGGCCGTAGCGGATGACGCGGAGACGGTCTACTTCGTTGGGCACGAGCAATGCCACCTGCTCGGCCGATTCGGGCGCCGAAGGATAGTGCAATCCCTTGAGCCAGTGCCAGTAGTACTCGCCCCAGGTCGCGCCCTGGTGGGTGAAGATGTGTGGCTCATAGAAATGGAAGTTGTAGATCACGTTCGGATCGCGCAGTGGCTCCTGAAACAGCAACTCGTCGTCGTTCGACCAACGCGCCCCGGCGGAGATGATGG
>WNFF01005570.1_pt2 | contig 16094 bp, 12 predicted proteins | sample 5400441 | NCBI WGS metagenome assembly WNFF01 (sample SAMN13153345, study PRJNA577476) | soil metagenome | isolation source: 120 cm saprolite under Douglas fir tree site 2 hole 3 replicate 1 | place: USA:California | collected 2015-04-18 | reverse complement strand
GGTAATCCCGACGTGGCCGTTCTGAACAGGAGCGCTGCGATTCACCTATGGGGAGCGCGGGATCCCGTGGGAACGCGGTTTTCCGCTGATGGAGGAAAAAGCTGGAACCAGGTGGTTGGAGTGGTCGGGGACATCAAGCAGTACGGGCTCGATAAGGATGTGGTGGACGAAATTTACGTGCCGCTGGCGCAAAACCCCATGGGTCAGGCCAGCCTGGTGATCAAGACTGCGGTGGAGCCGATAAGCATTGCTCGCGGGGTAATCGAGCTGCTGCACAGCGTTGATCCGAACCAACCGGCCGCGCGCGTGCGATCACTCGAACAGATTCGCGCTGAATCGGTTGCAGCGCCGCGGCTGACGACAAATCTGCTGGGCCTGTTCGCCTTGCTCGCGCTGGCGATCGCGGCAACAGGTATCGGCGGCGTTATGGCTTTGGCGGTTGGCCAGAGACGCCACGAGATCGGAGTGCGCATGGCCATCGGCGCGCGCCCGGTGGAGATTTTGCGCATGATCTTGGGGCAAGGCCTTGTGCTGGCGCTGGTCGGAGTGGCGCTGGGCTTTCTTGGAGCGATTTGGCTAACGCGACTTTTGCAGCAACTGTTATTTGAGGTTGCGCCGACCGATCCGCTGACTTATACAGTCGTAGCTGTGGTGCTCGGCCTGGCCGCGCTGGTGGCCTGCTACGTTCCGGCGCGCCGCGCGTCCCGCGTCGATCCGATCATCGCATTGCGCGTGGAGTGAGGCAAGGAAGCCGGCTCCTCGATTCGGCCGTGGGCGTCCATTATCCAGGAACTCTCGCGGACTTGTTCCGCGACCGCCTTTGCTGCTTCGATCCAAGCCTGACGCTCTGCAAGGCTAATGTGAGGGAATTCCGGCGCTTTCATCACCCCGCAGCCATGCTCTTCGAGCACGCGCCAATAGTGCACAAACGCCAGTTCCCCGAGCCAATCGTCTTGCATGGGAGGAATCTCCTACGGTCCCACTTTGGGAACAATCCGGTAAACACCTGAAAAGAAGCTAAGGCAAACGGCCGTGCTGCGGCTCTGATATTGCCGTTCTCGACTGGCCGGGGCGCATTACATCTGATAAACTATAAGTTGCTGGGCCGCACCTAAGGATGTGTGACCGCCGGGCGGTCAACCTAAATAAAGGTACATTCGTCAAGGCTGCTGGTTGTTACGGCAGCTATTTTTGTCTTTAGAGGACTTCGCCCCGGCCTGGCCGGAGGCACGACAAGCGGGAATTATGAGTGCAAATATTCGCAACATCGCCATCATCGCACACGTGGACCACGGCAAGACTACGCTCGTGGACGCCATGCTCCGCCAAAGCGGGATTTTTCGCGCCAACGAGGCCCTCGTCGAGCGCGTGATGGACTCGAACGACCTGGAGCGCGAGCGAGGCATCACCATTCTCGCGAAGAATACGGCGCTTTTCTTTCACGACACGAAGATCAACATCGTGGACACGCCGGGCCACAGCGACTTTGGCGGCGAAGTGGAGCGCGCGCTGCGCATGGTGGACGGCGTTGTGGTGCTCGTGGACGCGAGCGAAGGGCCACTGCCGCAGACGCGCTACGTGCTACAGAAAGCGCTGGCAGCGAAGCTGCCTCCCGTCATTGTGTTGAACAAGATCGACCGCACCGACGCGCGCGCCAAGGAAGTCCTGGACGAAATCTACGATCTATTCATCGACCTCGATGCCACCGAAGACCAGCTCGATTTTCCCGTCATTTATACGAATGCGCGCGATGGCATAGCGCATCGGACCCCGGGTGACGATTCGAAGGACTTGCTTCCACTCTTCGAGGCCATCGTAAAACACATTCCTGCGCCACCGGGCGACCCCGATGGCGTTCTGCAGATTCAGGTGATGAACCTGGATTACAGTGAATTCCTGGGACGCATCGCAATTGGGCGCGTGTTCAACGGCACTCTAAAGCGCGGCGCGGACGTCGGCATAGTCAAGCTGGACGGCAAGCTGACTCCGACGCGCATCACCAAGCTGTATACGTTCCGGGGCCTGGAACGAGATGAAGCGCAAGCCGTCCCGGCAGGCGATTTGGTGGCGATTGCGGGAGTCGAGGGCATCAACATCGGAGAAAGCATCACCGATTTGGAAAACCCCGTGCCGCTGGAGCCGCTGCTTATTGATGAACCCACGCTGGCGATGATTTTTACCGTCAACAGCAGTCCGCTTTCCGGTAAAGAGGGAACGTTTCTTACTTCACGCGACCTCCGCGACCGACTGCAAAAAGAACTTCTGACCAACGTGTCCATTCGCGTGGAAGACACGGAGACGCCGGAATCCTTCCGCGTGCTGGGGCGCGGCGAATTGCAGCTCGCGATTTTGATAGAAACCATGCGGCGCGAAGGTTTTGAGCTGATGGTCGGCAAGCCCGAGATTGTCGTCCGCACGGAAAACGGCAAGAAACTGGAGCCACTCGAGCGGCTGGTGATCGACGTGCCCGAGAATTTCATCGGCATCATCATGGAAACCATCGGCAGCCGGCGCGGCGAGATGCTCAAGATGAGCAATCATGGCTCGGGCCGCGTGCGCATGGATTTCAAGATTCCGTCACGCGGATTGATCGGGCTGCGCAGCCAATTGCTTACGGACACGCGCGGCACGGCGCTGATTCATTCGATTTTCGAGGGCTGGATGGAATACGGCGGAGAGATGGCGCTTCGCCCCACCGGTGCATTGGTGGCGGACCGCGGCGGACCATCCACGGCCTTTGCGCTGTGGAATATCCAGGAACGCGGCGAACTCTTCATCGGACCGGCTATCGAAGTCTATGAAGGCATGATCGTGGGCGAGAATTCACGCGAGCAGGACATGGATGTCAACGTCACGAAGGAAAAGAAGCAGACAAACATGCGCTCGTCCAGCGCCGACGAAGCCATCCGCCTAATTCCTCATCGCGAATTGAGCCTCGAGCAGGCCATCGAATTTATTGCCGACGACGAGTTCGTGGAAATCACACCGAAGTCCATCCGCCTGCGCAAGAAAGTTCTACCAGCCAACAAGCGGCCGCGCCGCTGGCAGGAAATCCGCGCCAGCCAGGGAGCCGGTGGATAGAAAGTCTCTCGTACGGCGAACTTAGGCCGGTTCGCCGAGTTCCGTTCGTCTGAACGCTCCTCGAACTACAGCATCACCCGGACGATCATGATTCTTAAAACAGATTCCCCACCCTGAAGAAGAAAAGGGAACCAGGGCGGTCTTCTCAGTGTTTTGACTTTTCGAGCAGTTCCGCCAGGTACTGCCTCCAAATGATTGCTCGCGTATGCGTGCCGTGACCTCGTGTTTCGTCGCTGATGGGAATCAACACGAAGCGCGCGTTTTTCACTCTTCTTATTTCGCTGGCGGCTATGCCCAACTCGGGCGGATTGATAAAGTCATCCGCGGAATTGATGTACATAACAGGAGCAGTGATCTTTTCCAGTTGCGGGGACGGATCGTAATTTCGGGAAGCGTTGAGCGCGTACATGAGATCGTTGGCGTCGAGTCCCGGCATGCGCTCCTTAAAATAATTGTCCAGATCTTTGTCCGCCGCGTCGCGCGTCGGATAGCTCTTCTGCATATAGAGCGGAGCGCTCCCGGCAATAAGGAGCAAGTCGAGAGCCGTCCGCAATGCTTCGACCGGCTCCGTCCTATAGTCGCCACCTTTCCATTCCGGGTCGTTGCGGATCGCGTCCATCACCATTTTGCGCCAGATGCGGTTGCGCCCGGCAATCTCTACCGGCTGGCAGGCCAGCGGCATGAGTGCGTCCATGAAGTCGGGATATGTTTCTCCCCATACAAAGGAGTGCATGCAGCCCATGGAAGTGCCGAGGATGAGGCGCAAGTGATTTACACCGAGACCCTGGCTGAGAAGCTGGTGGTGCGCGGCGACCATGTCGTCGTATTCGTATTGCGGGAAGTGGGCGTGCAGTCCGTCGCTCGGTTTGGATGATTTTCCGTGGCCGATGCCGTCGGGAAGAACGATGAAGTAACGGGTGGCGTCGAGGAGCTGTCCCGGTCCAAACAATTCCCCGGCAAAGATGGGTTGCAAAAATTGAGCCCCCGTCCCTCCAGTGCCGTGAAGAATCAGAACGGCATTTGTGACGCGGCCCCCGGCATCCCGTACCGCCTTGCCAAGCGTCGTATAGTGCAAACGCAATTCCGGCAGCGTTTCACCCGACCGGAATTTGAAATTGTTGGCGACATAATCGCCTTCCGTTGTGCCGGGCCACTTGACCGACTGGCCCCTCATCGGCGAGCTCATCACGAAATGGACTGCCGCTGCCACCACGAAGAGTCGAACCAGGGTTCTGCACATGAGACACCTCACCGACCAGAGAATCTATCATGGCCGGCGAACGAGAATCGCATCTTCAACTGGCGGGAATAAACTACATGCCGCGGCGGTCTTTCCAAATGCCGTGGTCGAAAACAACGGATATGCAGGCGCGACCGGGTGCGAGGCGCATAGCGATCTCGCGCAAGTTTCCGGCCACGGTTTTTTTGTGCCCCTTAACCACTTCTTTCTCTCCCTCGAAACTTGTTCGCGTGTGGCATAGAATTGATGTAGAGTCAGTGGCTCGAATGCAGTCTGCTCCGAAAAACGCTGCATTCAAAAGGCTTATGCGGCGAATGACCAGCCCGCGCCAGCTTTGTGCCCAAGGAGACTGATGGAATCCGCGAGCAATCAGACCGCCGCCGCAAACTCATATCCGACCATCGCTGCGACAGCGACGGCGCTACCGCCCTACACAATCACGCGCGACGACGTAAAGGTCTACATGGGGCGCGTCTTTGACATCCCCGATCGCCGCCTCGAAGCGATGATGAGCATCGTGGATAACGCCCAGGTCCACAAGCGGCATTCCATCTTTCCGCTCGACTACACGATCGAACCCCGCCCGCTGACGCAAACCAACAACGAATACATCGAGCATGCGGTGAAGCTCGGACGGGAAGCCGCGGAAAAATGCCTGGAGCGCGCGGGCTTGAGGCCCGATCAAATCGACCTGATCATCACGGTCTCCTGCACGGGCTTCATGATTCCGTCGCTGGACGCCCACCTTATTAACCTGATGGGATTCCGTTCGAATGTCCGCCGCATGCCGTTCACGGAACTGGGCTGCGCCGCGGGCGCCATGGGGCTGGCGCGTGCGGCCGATTACCTGAAGGCCGAACCCGGCGCGAACGTGCTGATCATCGCCGTCGAGCTAACTTCTCTCACGTTCCAGCGCAAGGACATCTCGCAGGCCAATCTGATTTCTTCGATCCTCTTTGGCGATGGCGCCGCAGCGGCAGTGGTCACCGGAAAACCGGCGCACGGCCCGAAAATTCTTGTCACGGAAACCTACACCTTCCCCGATTCGCTAGGCGCCATGGGATTTGACCTGCGCGATTCCGGATTCCACATCCTGCTGGCGAAGGATGTTCCCGAGATGATTGGAGATAAGATTGGCGGCCTGGTGCGGGGCTTCCTCGAGCGCCACGGCCGGAAGCGCGAGGAGATCAAGGGCTGGATTCTGCATCCCGGGGGCGCGAGGTTGCTCGGAAACATTGAGACGGAGCTGGGATTGTGCAAGTGCGACACGCAGCCGTCCTGGGACATTCTCGGGAGCGTGGGAAATCTATCCAGCGCCACCATCCTTTTCATTCTTCAGGAGTGGATGGAAAAGAGGCCGCTCCAGACCGGTGAATATGCTTTGGCGGCGGCGTTTGGCCCGGGTTTCAGCGCGGAATTTCTGCTACTGCAATGGACGTGAGCGTTTATCTGTTTCTCACACTGCTTCTCGCCGTGGGATTGTTGCCCTGATTGGCGCCGCGCTCGAAGTGGTCTTCCTCGGGCGTCCTTTCCTTTTGTGGCTCGCTGCGCCGATGTTTGTCCTTTTCCTCGTGGCCAATGCCGTGCGCTGGTGGGTCATTCGCTCCCTCGGGACACACTGGAACGCTCAGGTCGTCGATTCCACGCGCCTGGGAGTGGTAACCTCCGGGCCCTTTCGCTACGTTCGGCATCCAAACTATGCGGCGGTTTTTACCGAACTGCTGGCTCTTCCCCTCATTCACACGGCATGGATCACAGCGGTTGCAGGGGCTATCGCGCACATCGCAGTCCTGTCGCAGCGCCTTTCCACGGAAGAGCGCGTGCTCTTCGCCAATCCTGACTATCGAACGGCGATGAACGGCAAGCCGCGCTTCTTACCAGGACTTTTCTGAAGAAAACCTTCGAATGAACTGGCCAAGTAAAGCCGCGATTATTCTGTTTTTGCTCGCGGCGGCGGCCTGGCCGGTCCGTTCGGAGAAAATTGCGAAGAGCCCGGCATTCACGAGCGTGCCAGAGCTATCGTCGGGATTTCATTCGCTCTACGCGCAGAACTTTTCAGAAGCGCGCGAAAAATTTGCAGCCTGGGGATCGCAGCACCCTGACGAGCCTTTCGGCGAAGTCGCAGTTGCAGCCAGTTATCTCTTCGAGGAACTTTACCGACAGGGCGTTCTCTCCAGCGATTTCTTCTTGAACGAAAAAAGATTTCTCAAAGGAATCGAAGGCAAGCCCGATCCGGAGCGCATGAAGAATTTTCAAGATGCCATCCAGCAAGCCCGAAAGCTCGCCCGCCGTCGCCTCGGGAAAGATGCGCGCGACCCGGAAGGCCTCTTCGCTCTCGCCATGTCGGCCGGAATGGAATCGGATGCCGACATGATTCTCAAGAAGGAGCATATCGAGGCCTTGAAGCGGCTCAAAGAAGCCAACGAGCATGCCAACCTGTTGCTGGCGGAACAGCCCGATGCCAACGATGCATACGTCGCGCTGGGGGCCGCCAACTACATTATCGGAAGCCTCTCCGGCGGCAAGCGCTTCATGCTCTGGTTCGGCGGAATTCATGGAGACAAGAAACTCGGCATGGAGCAACTGGGACAGACGGTTGAGAAGGGTCTATACCTGCAACCGTACGCCAAGATCCTGCTGGCATTGGCGGCGCGGCGGGAGAAACAAAACCCTCTGGCGCAAAAACTGCTCCGCGAATTGAGCGAGGAATTTCCGGAGAGCCCGCTCTATGCCGCGGAATATGCAAAGGCGATGGGGCGCCCGATTCCCGCAGAGATGCATCCATAAGCTTGTTTGCAGGACTTCCATCAGGCATCCAGGCAATCTGACGAAAAAATACCCGGCAGTCTCCTGGATAGAATAGAATCGCCGTCACGTGGTCCCTGCGCGGTCGATCATTTCTACGTGAGGTGGTGACAAGTGTTTCAAAAGGACCTACTGAAGGGCCGCGCGGTGTTTCTTACGGGCGGTGGGACGGGACTCGGCAGGTCGATGGCATTGCGGTTTGCGGAGCTGGGCGCGCGGATTTTTCTGGTGGGCCGGCGGGAAGCCCCGCTGCGAGAAACGTGCGAAGAGATCCATAGGACGGGCGGCGCGGCCGCTTACACGACTTCGGACGTACGCGACTATGGCGCGGTCGAAGCAGCAGCGGCGAAGGCCGAGGAGCAATTCGGCGAAATCAACACGCTGGTCAATAACGCCGCTGGAAACTTCATGGCACGGACCGAAAAGCTGACTCCCAATGCGTTCAACGCCGTCGTCGGCATCGTACTCAACGGAACATTCCACTGCACGCAAGTGTTTGGCAAGCGCTGGATCGCCCAAAAACTCGGCGGCAATGTGCTGAACATCGTGACGACCTACGCCGCCGCCAACTGCGGCTCGGGATTCGTTGTACCGTCGGCCTGCGCGAAAGCCGGCGTTCTGGCGATGACCAGGTCACTGGCGGTGGAATGGGCGAAGTATCACATCCGGCTGAATGCCATTGCTCCGGGGCCCTTTCCGACGGAGGGAGCGTGGTCGCGGCTGATGCCTTCGAAAACATTCGAAGACCACGCCAAGGACAAGCACCCGATGAAGCGTTTCGGGAAGCATGAGGAACTCGCCAACCTTGCCGCATTTCTCGTCAGTGACATGGCGGAGTACATTAACGGCGAATGCGTTGTGATCGACGGCGCGCAATGGCTGCGCGGCGCGGGCGAATTCAACGATCTGCTGATGTTGCCGGAAGCCGCCTGGGAGCAAATGGAAGCAGCGCGTGCCAAAAAATCCTGAAACAGTTTACTCGGGCAGCGCCCGTTTGCGAACTTCCACGCGCAGCTTGATCTCCCCGACGGATTGTCCATTCGAATCCGCGTGAACGCTGATTTCCTGTGGCTCCGGCTTCTTCGTTTCGCCTTCGGGAACCGCGGGCAGCATGATCTCGATTCGCGCCGCCGCCGCTTGCTTCGCTGGTATGGTGAATTTTCCCGTGCCGCCTTGAATCGTCCAACCCGCCGGCAAGGTGGCCGTCAGTGAGACTTCCTGCGACTTTCCCGTCCGGTTCCGCACCCACAAAGGAATCGCCAGCGTGGTGTGCCCTTGCACTGCGATTTCCGGTGGCTCCGGATGTGGAAGATTGTTGAGTCCGTGCGCTCGCCGGAATTCCGCGTAGAAACTGTAGGGGCCGCCCAACTCCACCGATAACTCCGGCCGTGCTGGCTCAAGAGAAAGCTCGGGCCGGACGAAGGCAATCGCTCCGGGGGTGATGCCCTCAAAAATATCGCCAGTCACACTTCCACCGACCAGTGATTTGCCGAGAACAAAACGCTGCGCTTCTGACCAGCCCCCGTCGGACGTGGCCATCTTTTCGATTTGTGCTTCGTCCATCTGCGCCAGCTTGTCGAGAAAGGACTTGGCTTGGGTCTGGTGAGCGCGGAACGAATCGAGCGCCATTCGCCAGTACGGCTGCTTGCTCGACTTGGATATTTCCTTCACCGAATATTCCGGGCCTTTACCGCGGAAAATGTCTTCGCGATCCGCATCCGGAAAGTAATAGATCTTTTTGGGCTGCCAGGGCCGCAGATTTTCGAGAAAAGGTTCGAGGCGTTTGGTGGGCCCGGCAACCTGTTCCGGGAAAGCCGCCGGATCGCCTGCCAGATCGAAGGCTTCGGTGGCCAGCAGGCCGGAAGCTTGATGATCGCCGTGATCCTCGCCGATAAACGTGCCGGGAAGAAACGTGAGGATCACTTCCGGCCGCGTAAGGCGCACGAGTCGCACCAATTGCTCCTCTGATTCGCCGTGATCCCAATTCGCCAGCGACTGCAATACGTTTTGCGAAGCGGTATCCTTGCCGCCAAGAAACCACACGTTGGTGATCCCCAATGTTGCAAGCGCATTCCGTGCCTCAATCTCTCGAACCGTGCCGAGCGCTGCCGCCTGCTCCGCTCCGGCTTCGTTCGCGCCACTGCTGCCGCGTGTGCCGAAAACAACCGCAATACGCTTGTGCTCGTCCAGTGCCCGGGCAAGGTAAGGCGTCGCGGCTCCTTCGTCATCGGGGTGCGCCACCACCAGCAGAATGTCCACTTTGTAGCGCTCGTCCGGCAGCGCAAGCGCTTTTGGCTCCTGTGCGCCCAGCCTTGACATGGGCACGGCTAGAAATACGATGACCAATAGCTTCGCGATTCGCGGCATGTAGTTTCCTCGATGAATGATAACAATGTTTAACGGTGCGTCTCGCCCGGACAGCACTGCACGGTTATTCTTCATTGATGATTCGTCAGGGTCTTGGGGTACTTCCGGCGTTAGCTCCATCGCCGGCCAGACCGACCTTCCGCAGCAAATCTTGGAAGCGCGGGTCGCTGCGCAACGGGTCGAAATATGGCTCCACTTTGAGTGTGATAACTAAACTGGAATGATCCGCGTAACCCTTTTGGAGCAGGGCAATCGCCTCGTCTTTCCGGTCCGTGCCAACATAGGCAATCACCAGCGGCAGCGCCTGCTCCGGTCGTAAATACCGGGTAAGGTGTTCGACTCTTGCTAGCGCACGCATGGCCTGCGCCTGTTGGCCCGAGCGGCCAAAGATATAGGCCGAGTAGGACCGATACCAAAGCTCATCAGTACCAGCACGAGTACGGAGTTTTTCTAGTTCGGCCAGCGCATCAGCGAACTGTCCTTTCTGGACGTACGCCTCGATAAGAGCGCCGGTCCGCGGAAAATCGGGATCCATCTCGCGCACCGCGCGAAATTGCTCGATGGCGCGGTCATATTGCCGTGAAAAGTAAAGAATTGTTCCATGGTCTCGGGCAATGATCACTGAAAGCGGATCGAGTTGGCGCGCCCGCTCGCTCTCCGCAGATGCCTCCTCGAAGCGCCCTTGCCAGGAAAGGCACTCGGCATACCACTGGTGAGCCGTCCCGTAGCCGGGATCCAACTGGATGGCCTGCCTGAATTCTCTTTCCGCCGTTTGCCAGTCATAGTCATAATTCTCGGCAACCAAGGCCAGCGATGTGTGGGCTTCCGCAACGCTTGGGTCGATTCGCAGTGCTTTGAGTGCCGCGTCCCTTGCCTTCGGCATGAACTCGTTCTGAGGAACCAGGAACCAGGTGCTCATGAGCCCGAACGTGTCGGCCAGCCCCGCGTAGGCCCTGGCATAATTTGGATCCTTGGCGATAGCCTTTTGAAAATACTCCGCGGCCTGCTGAAAACCGTCTTTCGTCCTTTTGTTCCAGGAATAGCGGCCCTTCAGATAGAGGTCATACGCCTCGTAGGAACTGGGAGACGCAACTGGTTTGAGAGTCGAGGCGACCCGCTGTTGACCCTCACCGAGCGCGAGCTGAATTTCATCCGCAATTTCCTGCGCGATTTCTCCTTGAAGAGCCAGCAAATTGCTCAGTTCGCGATCATATTGCTGCGACCACACGCGCGTTTGATCTTTCGTTCGAACCAGCTGCGACGTAATGCGCACCTTGTTCGAATCGCGTCTCACGCTGCCTTCCAGCACGTATTGCACTCCGAGTTCCCGGCTAATCTGTTCCAGTTGCTCCCGGCCGTGCTTATAGTTCATGACCGACGTGCGCGCAATCACTCCAAGGTGTTCCGGATCAAGCCGTCCCAGTTGCGCAATCATTTCCTCCGTCAGGCCGTCGCTGAAGTATTCCTGGCTGGCATCCCCAGTGAGATTTTCAAAGGGCAGGACGGCCAGCATCGTCCTCACCATCACCGGTTTGGCCCGAAGCCGGCCGTTTCTCCATTGCATGTAACCGCCGGCGGTCACGATGAGGCCCAACACGATTCCGATGGCGACCGGCCATCGAAGCCCAAAACCCACATGCGTAGAGGGCGGAGGCTCGCTCAGTCCGACTCCCAACCTCGCCTCTCCGGGCGATGGCATGTCTCATACGACTTCCTCAACTGGGGCCACAAAGCGATACCCAACGCGTGGCACTGTTTCGATGTATCGGGAGTTCTCGGGTGAGTCGCCCAGCGCGGCCCGCAACTTCTTGACGGCGCTGTTTAGACTATGGTCAAAATCCACAAAGGTATCGGAAGTCCAAAGCTTCTGCTGTATCTCCTCCCTGGTGACCACTTCACCGGGCTTCTCAACCAATACCGACAGGATCGAGAAGGGCTGGCCCGGCAAGCGGATGCGTACGCCATGCTTGCGCAATTCTCTTGCGGCAAGATTCAGTTCGAAGACACCGAACCTGTAAACAGGGCCGCGCTTAACAGCGCTCTTTTCCACCACTGAAATTTCGCTCCGAAGTGCCGATCACATGACTAGTTAAACCGAATCCTATCCTAGGCTTGGCTGGTCATCAAGAAATCAGTCACGGTGCATTGTTCTAGGCTCACTACTTACATAGCTTTGCAACAACTGTCCCACTCTCCCTGGAGCAGAAGAGAAAGCCAATTTCCGCCTGCAGCGCCTTAAGGGGTGTTTCGATGACGAATTGCTCAGTCCACAACTTTAGCAAAATCAACCGCTTGTACATCTTCCTGGCAAGAGCCGGAACCGCGGCCAAACGGCACAAATCCCGTTTGGCTGTCGCCGCGCTTCTGCTCTTGGCCGCCATCGGGACATTCGGTGCGGGCGATGGCATCCTCATCCCCAGTTTTGCCGTCTTTCCGAACCCCAGCGGATTCATCGCCACAGTGAACCAGGGTGGCCCCACGGTCGAAGCCTCGAATCCTTTTTTCCAGGATCTCGGCAGCAATGGCCGTCGCTGCGTAACGTGCCATGAGCCCGGTGATGCCATGTCAATTACTCCGCCGCACATCCGCCAGCGTTTCAACTCCACCCAAGGCATGGATCCCCTTTTCCGCTTGGTCGACGGCGCAACCTGCCCGACAGCCGATGTTTCCATTCTCGACGAGCGGCGCGAGGCCTACAGCCTGCTATTAAGTAAGGGCCTGATCCGCATCGGAATTGCTGTTCCCCGAAACGCGGACTACCAGGTAATTAGCGTGTATAACCGCTACGGATGCAATGCAACTGATGTAATTTCGATGTACCGGCGGCCGCTGCCGACCACTAACCTTCCCTTCTTGAGCGCGGTGATGTTTGACGGGCGCGAATCTACGCCGGCGACGGGCACAACTAAAATCCTATACAGCAATTACCCGACGTCGCTTCTGAACGACTTGGCGCACCAGTCGGTGGACGCCACGACAGGCCACGCGCAAGGCGACGGCACCCGGCCAACCCCTGAGGAACAACAGCAGATCGTGGACTTTGAAACCAAACTCTTTACCGCCCAGATCCGGGACCACGAGGCTGGCAAGCTGGATGAAGGAGGCGCAAAGGGCGGCCCTGCCTCCCTCGCCGCCCAACCCTTCTTCATCTCTGTCAATTCCAGCGTCAACTTTCTGCTCCCAGCTTTCGAGCAACCAGGTGGGGAGGTTACCCCGGGCGACGGCCATTTTTCTTCCAAGATCTTTAATCTTTACAACGAGTGGGCCCAGGGCAACGACAGTGAGGGTGGAGAACGCGCCGCCCGGTACTCCATAGCCCACGGCGAACAGCTCTTCAACACTCTCGAAATTCCTATCTCCGGCGTTGCCGGCATAAATGACGACGTAGCCGCCGGAGGCTTAGTCGCTGGCGGGGTTCCATTGCTTCAGGGAACCTGCGGCACGTGTCACGACACACCAAACGTCGGCAACCACTCGTTTCCCACGCCTTTGAACATTGGCACGGGCGACCCCAGCTCAACCAACCCCTCCGTCAACCTCGGAGGACTGGACATAGGCGACTTGCCGGAAATCACCGTGTGCAAAAAGGACCCAACTACAGGTCAGCCAACCAATAACTGTAAAACCACTACGGATCTCGGACAGGCCTTGATTGACGGCAGGTTCGACCATGTTGGCAAGATCAAAGGACCGATCCTGCGCGGGCTTGCGGGCCGCGCACCCTATTTCCACAACGGCTCGGCCGCAACGCTCGCTGACGCCGTCACCTTCTACAACGTTCGTTTCAACCTGAACCTCTCGCAACAGGACCAGGACGACCTTGTCGCCTTCCTGAAGACTCTTTAGTAGATTTAAGAAAAGGCAAGCAATCGCGCGGGCCGGACCTTTCAACAGACCCGCCCCCGCGCTCCTATTTCGTCCATTGACGCCACTCTTTGCCGCAGCGTAGCATCCGCAGCAGTCCACTACATTTGAAAAAGGAATACCATGACTGACGGAACGACTCGCCGTGAATTTCTCGGCACGCTTGCTGCTGTCTCGCTTTTTCCCTTCGAGCAGGAAAAACCGGACCTGATTCTCCATAACGGCCACGTCGTGACCATGAATTCCGCTGAGCCGGTTGCAGAAGCTGTTGCCATATCGCGTGGCAGATTTTTCGCGGTCGGGAAAAACGCCGACGTTATGAATCTTGCGGCCTCCGGCGTTCGAAAGATCGATCTCGGTGGAAAGACCGTTCTGCCGGGATTCATCGACGCCCACTCGCATCCCGCCGCAGCCGGCCTGTCTCATCTGCGCATGGTGGATTGCGACCTTCGTTCCATCTCTGCCATTCAGGCGGCATTGCGCGAGCGCGCTGCAAAAACGCCTGCCGGCGAATGGGTCCTTGGCTTCAAGTACGACGACACCAAGACGGATGACGGCCGCCCGCTCAGCATCGCCGACCTGGACGCCGCTGTACCGGATCATCCCGTGCACATCGAACATCGCGGCGGCCACACGGTCTACGCCAATTCTCTGGGGCTCCGCAAAGCGGGAATTGATGAGAAGACGCCGGATCCCCCGGGCGGGAAAATCGATCATGACCCGGCAACCGGAAAACTGAGCGGGCGCGTCGCCGAAAGCGCTCAGGCCTTTTTCGAGAGGGCTATACCTCAGAATTTCACGCGTGACGATCATCGCGACGGTGTGAAACTCATTTCCAAAATGCTCGCCAGGACCGGAATCACCTCCGCGACAGAGGCGCAAGGCACTCCGTTGGACCTTCAGGCTTACCAGGACGCACGCGATTCCGGCGACCTGCTCTTTCGCGCCTACTGCTTCATCAACTACCGGTTCATCGATTCCATGATCGAAGCCGGCGTTCGCACCGGACTCGGCGACGAATGGGTCCGTGTCGGCGCCATGAAAATGGTATGCGACGGCTCGATTTCCGAACGCACCGCGCGCCTCTCCGTCCCTTATGAAGGCCGCCCGAACGACTACGGGATCTTGGTGATGACAGAAGAAGAGCTGTACACGCACGGCCGCAAAGCGCATATCGCCGGATGGCAGATCGGCACACACGCCAACGGTGACGTCGGAATTGACACGACGCTGCGTGTCTACGAACGCTTGCAGAAGGAAAACCCGCGCCACGATCCGCGCTTCCGCCTCGAACACTGCACGGTCATTAATGACGGCTTAATCGCGCGCATCAAAGCTCTGGGCGCTATTCCTACCCCGTTTTCAACCTACGTCTACTATCATGGCGAAAAAATGCGCTACTACGGGGCGGAACGCCTCAATCACATGTTCGCCTTGCGCAGCTTTCTCGATGCCGGCATTCGCGCGACGCAAGCCTCCGACTATCCGCCGGGAGAATTCATCCCCATGATGGCGTTGCAATCGGAAGTGACTCGCACCGACACCAAGGGCAACGTTTGGGGACCCAAGCAGAAAATTTCCGTGGAAGAGGCGATTCGAGTGGGAACGATCAACGGAGCCTATGCTTCCTACGAAGAAAACCTGAAAGGTTCCATCAAAACCGGAAAGCTCGCCGACCTCGTCGTTCTGGGCCGCGATCCCTTGAAGGAAAACCCCTCGACGCTCGTCACCATTCCCGTCGAACGCACCATGGCCGGCGGCCGCTGGACATTCGAATCCTAGATCTCAAATAGCGCTCTCGACTGCCGATTTAGTCCTCGACAAAACGATAGCTGGCGTGGCTGTCGTAGTCGATGCCGTGCTTCTTCTTTAGTTCCTGGATGTACTGGAGGGTCGTTTTCGTATGCGGCCCGACGCCGTCATTGGTATGCAGCAGCATCTCCTCGAGACAGCTGTCTACATTCATGCGCTTGTGTTTGGCGAGATCCTGGAGAAGTGCCGCGAGACGTTTCTCCAAACGCACCGGCACGTGGACTCGCTCAATTTTGATCGGCGGGCCGGCGTTGAACAAGTGATGTCCAAACACGAGGTAATACCCATAAAGGTCGCGCACGGTATAGTCGCGGATGCCGTATGGCCTGTCGTCGATGGCCTGCGAAATTTCGACTCCATTGGCGCGGTGGAATTCGTACAGTTGGTCGGCGTCGCCAACAAGGAAATAGACCGCACCAGTGTCGGGGCTGGGCGTCGGAGTGCCTTTCGCCAAGAACATCTGGACGTTACCAAGGTTCACGCCGGCAAAGGTCGGCGGCTCACCCCATGTGAAGGCCTGCTGGAAGCCGAGCTTCTGGATGTAGAATTCGACGGCAGTCGGAATGTCACTGACCGCCAAGCCGGCGTGGATTTGCTCGCATTCGATGAACGGCAGGGCTGGGCTGCTCACAATATATGCTCCCTCCTGCTCTAGTGCTCCGGGGCGTTGAACCGTCCTTCGTTGGCCATCATCCTACCATCGAGTTCGCTCATCTCGCGGAGGATCACTCGAGCCCGGTCGCGCGCCGTTTAGTGATAACTGCGGAGAACAGAATTTCCCGCCAAGCTCAGGGCTCAATCGGAAACTGACTCCAGGAACAGGCATCGCCTTGACACTATGTGATGCCGCCGCTGATCGCGGGCACAATCGAGATTTCCGCCCCGGCCCGAACAGCCGTCGCCAGTCCGCCGGTGTAACGAATGT
>WNFF01006463.1_pt1 | contig 16100 bp, 14 predicted proteins | sample 5400441 | NCBI WGS metagenome assembly WNFF01 (sample SAMN13153345, study PRJNA577476) | soil metagenome | isolation source: 120 cm saprolite under Douglas fir tree site 2 hole 3 replicate 1 | place: USA:California | collected 2015-04-18 | reverse complement strand
CCCATCGCCGGGGCGAAATGCAGTGGGTGACGCGCCTGACCAAGGCATTGGAAGAAAATCGATTTCTTCTCTATGGCCAGAGCATTGTGCCGATTGCTTCGAGCCATTCCTCTAATATAAAGCAATATGAAGTGTTAATCCGTTTATTAAGCGAGGACGGCAAGGAGACTATACCGCCGGGGGCATTTATTCCCGCGGCGGAACGTTATAATCTCATGCCGACCATCGATGCTTGGGTCATCAGTACAATATTTGAATGGCTAACCGATCCTTTCATTGCTGATATTGATGCAACCTACAACATCAACCTGTCCGGGCAGTCGCTTAATGATGATAATTTTTTAAGCTTCCTAATCGACCAGTTTCAGCGGGTTAACATTGCTCCCGGTAAAGTCTGTTTTGAGATTACAGAGACGGCTGTTGTCGCCAATCTTACTAACGCGGTTCAGTTTATTAATACCCTTAAACAACTCGGCTGCCGCTTCGCATTGGATGATTTCGGCAGCGGCTGGTCGTCGTTTGCGTATTTGAAGAACTTGCCGGTCGATTATTTGAAGATTGATGGCAGTTTTGTCAAGGATATGATGGATGACCCTCTCGACTACATCATGGTTGAATCCATTAACCGGATCGGACACACCATGGGCGTTCAAACGATCGCCGAATTCGTTGAAAATGCGAACATTCTGGAGAAGCTTAAAGAGATCGGTGTTGATTATGCCCAAGGCAACAGTATCGATAAACCGCGACCCTTGAGTGAGCTGGTAATACCCGCAAGAGCGGTTTTACGCTCTGCCGTGACTTATCCCGGCTAAGGCAGCACCGCGGCCCGCGGATACCAGATTCAGCAACAAGAAAATTTATTTTCCATAATTTTTGCTTAGGTAGTCCACGATGGCAGGCACGTTTTCTTCCTTAATCGGCGCACCCATCGCCTTGATCATCTTATTCACCGAGGCTTCCCAGCCTTTTCCGTCCAGAAACACTGAATTCATTGGAATATAATCAAGGCTGTGGCACATCCCACAATTAGCCGCAACCAGATCTTTGCCGGCACCCTCTTTGAGCGTAATTTCGTCTTCATCGGCATGGATCATCTGCGTCCATAGCACACATACGATTAACAATAATCGTTTCATAGGGCTCTCTCTTTTTCAGGTTATCTCAATATCGATCTGGTGCGCCAGATTGTGGTGATAACCTCCCGGATTGGCAATCAACTCGAACGTCTGGGTATTGCCCGCGCGATTACTCGCCTTCGCCATGACAGTGAATTTTCCCTTCTTTTCCGGTTTAAAACGATAAGTCCACTGCCGCCAGGAATATTTGCCGTAATCTTTTCCAAGCTCAACCGTGCGCCAGGAGCGCCCGTTATCAACGGAAATCTCGACCGCCTGGATGCCATATCCGCCGTCCCAGGCAATGCCTTTAACCTCAACCATATGCCGGAAGGGGAATTGCTGTCCGTCTTCCAGATTAGTGATAAGCGAATTGACCACCATTTCAGTAATCGGCGTATTGGTCTCGCCTTCCTGCGAGATAAACCTATCTACCACCGGGAATTTTCCTTTTGGAATACGATAGGCGGTTTTCATCCAGAAGCCCTGATAGGCTTCCGGGATGACGTTAATTGACGTGACATGTTTCATCCAATAAGTCGCCGTCCAACCTGGCACCACCACCCGTGCCGGATAACCGTTCCAGTGCGGCAATGGCGTCCCATTCATCTCATAGGCGATAAGGGTGTTTTCGTCCAATGCCTTCCACATCGGCAGACTTTTCTCAAAATCCGGGGTCTTATCCAGCACGCCGATGTCGGCGCCGTTCATAACCACTTCCAACGCGTCTTTATTGATTCCGGCCCGGTTAAGCACATCTTTAAGCCTGACCCCCTTCCATCTGGCGTTACCCATTGCACCATAACCCCATTGCACGCCCGTGACATGCGGCATAAATAGGCCGCGACGATTACCGGAACATTGGCACACGGCTACGACTTCCACCTGCTCGAAGTCCCGCTTGAACTCGTCCAATGTCAATTCGAACGGTTTCTGCACCGCTGCACCGCCGATGCGCAATTTCCACTCCTGTGCATTCACCTGCGGAATATTCGCTAAGTGATAACGCACGAAGAATAAATCGTTAGGGGTAAGCGCTTCATTGAAATAGCGCACGGGGGTCTCGTAATTCGGCGGGCGGAAGCTTTTCTTTATCAGCGGTCTCTTGCCGGCCAGCGCATCGAGTACCGATGACTCTAATGTGCCGGAAGGCAAAATAGCCGGGCCTAATGAGGTATCGCGCGCTTGGGCGATGGCTGGAATCCACCATCCACTGCCGGCAATAGCAAATCCACCAACAGTTCCTTTTAAGAAACTTCTTCGAGTAACCATAAATTCCCTCTCTTTATTGCACCGGGCAGTTTGAAATTGATTTTCTTCGCTTGCAAGGTGATGGAAAACAGAGTTTTTCAACACCCTGCCACACCTATAACCTTCATCGATTTTTGTAACGATGAGCTTGCCATACCATCAGCCGGAATGGCAAGCAAGATATGCGTTTTGAGATGGGCAAGTGCTATTTGCTTGCAAGCACTAACAGTAACTCATTCAATCTGTGGACGAAGCCTGCGGGATCACCCAGCTGCCCGCCTTCGCTTAGCACCGCCTGGTCAAATAAGATATGCGTCCAATCGGCAAACCGCTGCTCATCGGCTTCGTCTTTCAGCTTAACCACAATCGGATGGCTGGGATTAATCTCCAGGATTGGCTTGCTGGCAGGCAGCTCTTGTCCTGACGCTTTCAATAAACGCTCTAAATTAGCGCTCATATCATGCTGATCCGCGACCAGGCATGCGGGAGAATTAGTAAGACGATGAGTAATGCGAACTTCCTTTAACCGTTCACCCAAAATGGCCTTGATTTTCTTCACTAGCTCTTTAAATTCCGCCGCTGCTTTCTCTTGCTGTTGCTTTTCCTGCTTGTCCTCCAGCTTGCCAAGATCGAGTTCACCTTTCGCCACTGACTGCAACGCTTTGCCGTCGAATTCGGTAAGATGCATTACCACCCATTCGTCGATGCGGTCATAAAGCAACAGCACCTCGATGCCTTTCTTGCGGAAGATCTCCAGATGCGGGCTATTCCTGGCAGCGGCAAAACTATCTGCGGTGACATAATAAATCTTGCCCTGCCCCTCTTTCATCCGGCCGATGTAATCCATCAACGAGACATTCTGGGTTTCGTTGTCAGTATAAGTTGAGGAGAATCTTAATAACTTGGCGATGCGCTCGCCATTGGCGAAATCCTCGACCGCGCCTTCTTTTAATACACGCCCGAACTCTTTCCAAAAGGTCGCATATTTCTCCGTCTCTTTAGCGGCGATATCCTCCAAAAGATCCAACACCTTTTTTACCGATCCGGCGCGTATCGCATCGATATCCTTGCTGTGCTGCAGCATTTCACGGGAGATATTAAGCGGCAAATCGTTGGAATCAATCACCCCACGCACAAACCGCAAGTAAGCCGGCATTAATTGCTCGGCCTCATCCATAATGAACACGCGGCGGACATAAAGCTTAATGCCGTGATGTTTGTTCCGGTCCCATAAATCAAACGGTGCACGTTTAGGGATATACAACAAAGAGGTATATTCCTGCTTGCCCTCTACATGAATGTGAATATGCGCGAGCGGCGCCTCAAAATCATGGGCGACATGTTTGTAGAACTCGTCGTACTCCTCTTGTTTAATTTCACTGCGCGGCCGCGCCCATAGCGCGGAGGCGCGGTTGACGGTCTCCTCTTCATTCTTATCCTCCAGCTTCATCACGATCGGCAAAGTGATATGGTCGGAGTACTTCCGGATTATTGTCCGTAAACGATAGGCGTCCAAAAATTCGTCTTCGTCTTTGCGCAGATGCAAAATCACGTCGGTTCCGCGACGCGGTTTCTCGACCGTTTCGAGCGTATACTCACCTTGCCCATCGGATTCCCAACGCAGGCCATGTTCAGCGCCAAGCCCGGCGCGCCGGGTAGCTAAAGCTACTTTATCCGCGACAATAAAGCTTGAGTAAAAACCGACACCGAATTGGCCGATTAAGCGCGCGTCCTTTGCTTGATCGCCGGTCAGTGAGGCCAGGAATTGACGGGTACCGGATTTGGCGATAGTGCCGATATTATCGACCACCTCGGCACGGGTCATGCCGACACCATTATCCGACACGGTAATGGTTCTCGCTTTTTTGTCATAGGCGACACGAATTTTAAGCACGCTGTCGCCTTCGTAAAGATTGCCGTCGGTCAATGCTTCAAAGCGCAGCCTATCGGCGGCATCAGAAGCATTAGAGATCAATTCCCGCAAGAAAATCTCCTTGTTGCTATATAGGGAATGAATCATTAAATCCAGCAACTGCCGGACCTCGGCCTGAAAGCCCAGTGTTTCTTTATGTGCTTCCACCTTCATGTTAAAGCAAGACCTCTGTTTAGAAATACTAAATTATTGGGAAAAAAGTATCTCGATTCAAGAGAGAAAAAGAATGACTAGGAAAGAATGAACTCCACCCGTTTTCTTTCTTAGCAGGGTGCTGAAAAACTCGTTTTTCATCACCCTGCGGTGGCCGCTCCTGCGCCTCCCTGCGCTCGCGGCACTTGGGCTTCCTGCCCATCGCGGTATAGGGATGTACCGCCATTTTTCAAACACGCTACGTGTTTGAAAAATGAAGCAAAGCAAAAACCACGCTTTTTGCTTTGCGTGTTGAAAAAGGCCATGGATGGACTTTTTCAACAACCTGTTAGAAAACGCGTTAACCGAAAAATCGGTAAATCAGGAAGCGGCGGGCTTATCCTTGCTGCCGGGAACAGCTGCCTCGGCGGCTTGGAAACCAATCTTGGAATGAGTGCCGTCGCAGAAAGGTTTAGTGGTCGAACCGCCGCAACGGCATAATGCGAATGGCCGCTTCGGAAGCGGGTATTCCTTTCCGTTCCAATCGAACAGCTTAATATCATCTCCTTCAACCAGATAAGGACCGTTTTGCCGCACCGTGATTTTTGCCATTTTTAATCTCCTCTTTTTAGCCGTTTAAGTTACCGCCGCCTTTGCATCAGGTCAAAATGTAGCGAACCGCCGTCGTTCATCCTGGCAGAAACTATTCATCGGTTACACATCCCTCGCTTGCATTCTTCACGTTCTTAATATACTTGTACAACGTCCCGCGCGTCGCCTTGTACGGCGGCATCTTCCACCTGGCCTTGCGCTTCGCCATCTCCTGATCGCTGACATCGACATTAAGCATATTCTTTTCCACATCGATAGTGATGATGTCAGCATCCTTGATCAAGGCGATAGGGCCGCCTTCTTGTGCTTCCGGCACAATATGACCGATGATGAAGCCATGCGAACCACCGGAGAAGCGGCCATCTGTTAAAAGTGCAACGTCCTTGCCTAAACCAGCACCCACAATTGCAGAGGTAGGTGTAAGCATTTCCGGCATACCCGGCCCCCCTTTCGGGCCTTCGTAGCGGATAACCACGACGTTGCCTTTTTGAATTTGTTTTTGCTCCAGGGCGTGGAGCATATCTTCTTCGGAGTCGAAGACCTTGGCCGGGCCGGTAAATTTCAATCCTTCTTTGCCGGTGATCTTCGCCACCGCGCCGCCGGGCGCGAGATTGCCTTTTAAAATCTGGATGTGGCCAGTTTTCTTAATCGGCCTTTCTAACGGCATCACTATCTCCTGGCCTTTTTCTAGCCCGGGCAGATCAGCGAGATTCTCAGCGATGGTTTTACCGGTGACTGTCAAGCAATCGCCGTTGAGTAATCCCTTTTCAAGCAGGTACTTCATTACGGCAGGTATGCCGCCGGCATTATGCAAGTCTTCCATGACATATTTGCCGCTTGGTTTCAAATCAGCGAGAAACGGCACACGCTCACTGACCGACTGGAAGTCATCAATAGTGAGTTTCACATTCACCGCCCTCGCCATCGCAATCAAGTGCAGCACCGCGTTCGTGGAACCGCCAAGCGCCATGATAATAACGATGGCATTCTCAAATGCCGCCCGCGTCATGATATCGCGCGGTTTAATATCTTTTTCAAGCAGCGTGCGAATTGCCTGCCCAGCCCGGAAGCATTCATCCATTTTTTTCGCGTCAACGGCGGGGGTAGAAGAACTGTAAGGCAAAGACATCCCCATCGCTTCAATTGCCGAGGCAATGGTGTTGGCGGTATACATGCCGCCGCAGGCGCCGGCGCCGGGACAGGAACGCTTAACGATGTCCTTACGCGTGGCATCATCGATTTTGCCGACAAGGAATTCACCATAACTTTGGAACGCGGAAACGATGTCCAACGTTTGCTGGTTGCGATGACCGGGTTTGATTGTGCCGCCGTAAACCATCAATGACGGGCGATTCAGACGTCCCATCGCCATGATCACGCCCGGCATGTTTTTATCGCAACCGGGAATAGAGATGTTGGCGTCATACCACTGTCCGCCCATGACAGTTTCAACGGAACCATGGAGATGCCGTCACTCACTCCAACGGTGTTAAAGCGCATGCCCACCAGCCCGGCGGCGATGACCCCTTCTCTGACCTTGGCCGCCAGTTCATTGAGGTGCATATTGCAGGTGTTGCCTTCATACCAAACGCTGGCGATGCCGACCTGGGGCTTATCCATATCCTCTTCGGTCATGCCGGTGCCATAAAGCATGGCCTGCGAGGCACCCTGGGATTTCGGTTGCGTAACGCGGGAACTGAACTTATTCAGTTTTTGAGCCATTGAATTCTCCAAAACGTAAGATTGCCACGGTGCCGCATGGCGATTAAAATCACCCGCGGCAATTGTAAAACATTTGCCGCGGGTGAGCTAACGAGTCTATTCAGAGAATTTAATAACGCGGATAGCCAGAAAACACCATTTTTGCTTGACGCAGGAAGGCGCCAAACAAAATGTCAGGGATGACTTTTTCAGAGTTTCCCTAAGAAAGGCCGTTTCAATAATAACTAGCAACATTCAAGATTAATCGGCGTACTTACCTGAAAACTCAAGCAATGCCGAAGACCTTTGCCGCCTTATTAACGTCCCGCGGCTGCACCCACAAAATCGCGCCATAACGGCCCTGTCCGGCCGAGACGGCATCAATCGCAGTAACATTAATCCCCGCATTGCCGAGTTGTGACAGAATCTTGGCGATGATCCCGCGTTGATCCTCTCCTTGAATAAGGAACCCGGACTTTTTGGGGTTAAGTTTGAGCTTTATACGCCTTGCCGCGTCTCTAAACGCCCCGGCATCTTCTGGAATAAAATCGAGCTGGCTGCGGCGACCGCGAGGAAAGCCGGTGAAGGCAAGCAAGTTCACACCAGCTTCATCCAAGGCTTCCAGCACGCGCGCCGCTTCTCCGGGTTTATCAGCAACGTTCATCGAAAAATAATCAACTTTCCTTACCGTTTCTTTCATGATCTCTCCTTTAAGTGATTTTGCTGCTATTTAAGCATTGTTATGCAACCCCGGTATAAATTCAAATGCTATTAAGGTGCTCATGTTAAACTTGGACCCAATCATCCACGCATTCGGCTAACAGCGCTTTGAGCTCCGGCAGGCATGATCCGCAATTGGTGCCGGCCTTCAGTAAGACACCCATCTCTTCGGTTGAGCGAAGATGGTTTTGCCGAATCGCCGTTGCAAGGGTGTGCTGCCCGACAGCAAAGCAGGCGCAGACGATCGCGCCGGTATCAGGCTGGCTGTGGCCGGGACGGCCGGCGAGAAGGCTCATACGCTCGCTGGAAGTCAATTCTTTACCGAATAATGCCGCGAGCCAGGCGCGAGGCGGCAGCGCGAAAGTAGGCGCGATAAAGACACACGCATCCAGCCGGTTATCGATAATATGGACGGCGCGATAACGTCCTCCTCTGTTATCGAGATAATCCAGCCACTCGCCCTGCTCAGATGCGCTCAATAAGTCACGTGCCCACACCGCCCAATCTCGCGGAACTCGCTCACCCGCGAGCGCATAGCGTAGAAAATCCGAGCCTCCCGCACTCACCCAATAATCGATATCGTTCAACACCAGCGGCCGCCGCGCCAGAGCAAATCCATACCAGGCGGGTTGATACAACTCCACACGCACCGGGGTATGCTTGGATTCGGGCTGTCCGGAAATCGGATCGGTGACGGGGCTAACCAGCGCATCCACTTTTGCGCGGTGCGCGAATTGATCGTTCCAATGCATCGGCACGAACACACTGCCGCGCTGTTGATCCGAAGTGACGTGGGCACGGGCGATCATGTCTCCAAAGCGGCTGATTACGCGCACCAGCGCTTGCTCTTGCGCACCGATCGTCGCCGCATCATCGGGATGCAGTTCGGCATAAGGTTCGAGGTCGTGCATAGCCAAGCGCGGCGATTTTCCGGTGCGCGTCATGGTATGCCAGTGATCGCGCACGCGGCCGGTGTTGAGCACCAGAGGATAACCGGCGTCAGTTGGGTTAGCAGGCCTCCGCGGTGCGATCGGAATCAGCCGTGCCTTGCCGCTTACGGTAAAAAAACGCCCATCAGTAAACAAGCGCGAAGTGCCGGCGGGAGCCGCCGCGGCCACCGGCCATTGAATAGGCGCCAGCGCTTCATACGCTATGTCACTGAGTTCCGCCAAGCCGGATATATTGAAAGCGCGCTGATCTCCCTGTTTCTTAGCGGCGTCAAAACCGGACAGCGCGGCATGTTCACGGAAAATCGTCGCCGCCGACTCATAAGTAAACTCGGCGGCGAAACCCATGCGCTGCGCCACTTGCGTGATGATCCACCAATCCGGCTGTGCCACTCCCGGCTTAGGCAGAAATGTACGTTGGCGCGAAATGCGCCGCTCGGAATTTGTGACCGTGCCTTCCTTCTCGCCCCATGTCAGCGCCGGCAACAGCACGTTGGCAAACCGGGTGGTATCGGTGTTGCGCATACAATCCGACACCACCACTAAGCCGCAGCGCTTGAGCGCCGCGCCCGCCCGGTCGGCATCGGGCAAACTCACCGCCGGATTAGTCGCCATAATCCACAGCGCCTTGATGCGCCCCGCTTCTACCGCGCGGAACAAATCTACGGCTTTGAGCCCCGGGCGGCTTGCGATACGCGGCGCATGCCAAAACCGCCGCACCCGCTCGCGATGTTCCGGATTATCGAGTTCCATATGCGCGGCCAGCTGATTAGCGAGTCCGCCTACCTCGCGCCCGCCCATCGCGTTAGGTTGTCCGGTCACGGAAAAAGGTCCCATCCCCGGACGACCGATGCGGCCGGTGGCGAGATGACAATTAATGATCGCGTTTACTTTATCCGTGCCGCTGGAGGACTGATTAATGCCCTGGGAGTAGACCGTCAGGGTTTTGTCCGTGCGCGTAAATAGCTGGAAGAATAGCGCGACTTTGTCGGTTGAAACACCGCAGTACTTTGCCACGGCAGGTATGGAAGGGCTGGATATGCGGGCGGCGCGCAAGGCATCGGCATAGCCTTCGGTATGCGCTTCCAGGAAATCAGCATTTACCCCGCCATAACAGGATAGATAATACAGCAGGCCATTAAACAGGGCGGCATCGCTGCCGGGACGCAGCGCCAGATGCAGATCGGCGATTTCACAAGTGACCGTGCGACGCGGATCGATCACCACGATTTTGCGCGCTGGGTTATTTTTCTTGGCTGCAACAAGACGCTGAAACAATACCGGATGACACCAGGCGGTGTTGGAACCGACCAAGACAATTAACTCGGCCAACTCCAAGTCTTCGTAACAGCCCGGCACGGTGTCGCTGCCGAAGGCGCGTTTGTGGCCGGCCACGCTCGACGCCATGCACAGGCGTGAATTGGTATCGATATTGGCGCTGCCGATAAATCCCTTCATCAACTTATTGGCGACATAATAATCCTCGGTAAGAAGCTGGCCGGAAACGTAGAAGGCCACCGCCTCCGGACCATGCTCGCGCATAACGCGCAGAAACCCTTGCGCCACATAATCCAGCGCCTGATCCCAGGTTGCGCGCTTGCCGTGTATCTCGGGATGCAGCAGGCGCCCTTGCAAGCCGACGGTCTCCGCCAGCGTCACGCCTTTGGAACATAGCCGGCCATAGTTGGCCGGATGATCGGGATCACCCTGTATTTCCACCTGTCCATCTTCCCTCGTGAGAGCGAGGATGCCGCAACCGACGCCGCAATAGGGACAGGTGGTTTTTACCGGTAGCTCAATCATCTTTCACCCACGCCTGGGTGAAAATCGGATGCAACAAGAGATAAATCACCTCCCGCTCGACGCGGACCGGATAATGGGGCGTGCAGCCCTCATCAGGCGCGAGCGCTTGGCCATTGTTTAAATCGATGCACCAATTGTGTAACGGGCAGGCGACGGTGTGGCCAAAGACGATCCCTTGGGACAGCGGCCCGCCGCGATGCGGACAGTGATCGCGCAGCGCAAACACGGCATCGGCGGCGGTGCGAAATACAGCGATGTCGCCGTGGCCGGTGCGCACCACCCGGGAGCCCAGGCGGGGAATATCATCGAGCCTTCCGATCTCGATCCAGGTCGGGCTTTGTCGGTTTGCGAGCGGCGCCATCATCAGACCACCTGCTTAAGCGGGATAAACTCATGCCGGTCCGCGCCTTGATTAGCGCGCTCCGCCCAGGGGTCGACTTGAAAGTATTTTTGCGATTCCAGGAAGCGCTGTTGCAGCGCTTTACGGCTGTTAACGTCTTCCACGACGCGCTGTTTTACATAGGACAGGCCGACGCGTTCGATCCATGGCGCGGTCCGTTCCAGATAACGCGCCTCCTCCCGGTACAATTGCAAAAACGCGGCGCAATATTCCAGCGCCTGTTCCGCGGTCTTGACATGGCATAACAAATCGGTCGTGCGCACTTTGACGCCGCCGTTGCCGCCCACGTGCAACTCCCAGCCGGAATCCACTGCGACCACGCCAAAATCCTTGATCGTGGCTTCGGCGCAATTGCGCGGACAACCGGACACGGCCATCTTGACTTTATGCGGCGTCCAGGCGCCCCAGCACATTTTTTCCATCTGAATACCGAGACTGGTGGAATCCTGCACGCCAAACCGGCACCATTCCGAGCCGACGCAGGTTTTGACTGTGCGCAATGCCTTGCCATAGGCATGACCGGAAATCAATCCGGCCTTATTCAGCTCGCCCCAGACCGCGGGCAGGTCTTCTTTCTTCACCCCTAGCAAGTCGATGCGCTGGCCGCCGGTGATCTTGATCGTGGGGATCTTGAACTCATCCGCTACATTGGCGATGGCGCGCAGCTCATTTCCAGTAGTAACGCCGCCCCAGATGCGCGGCACGACTGAATAGGTCCCGTCCTTCTGGATGTTGGCATGCGCGCGCTCATTAATGAAGCGCGATTGCTTATCGTCTTTGTATACACCCGGCCAGGCGCACAGCATGTAGTAATTGAGCGCCGGCCGGCACACGTGGCAGCCATCCGGGTTACGCCATTCGAAATAATCCAGCGCCGCACGCAGCGTGGTCAGACGCTGTTCCCGGATGGTCTTGCGCACCTCGTCGTGACTATAATCAGTACACTTGCACAGCGGCTTCTGTTTCGGCGCGACGGAATAATTTCCCCCCAAAGTGGAGATCAAAATTTGTTCCACTAACGCAGTGCACGAACCGCACGAGGACGAAGCCTTGGTATGAGAACGCACATCTTCCAGGGTAAAAAGTTTTTTATCGCTGATGGCGCGTACGATCGTACCCTTGCAGACGCCGTTACACCCGCATATTTCGGCATCATCCGTCATTAACGCAATACGATTTTCACCGCCGTAGCCGAAGTCGCCCAGACAGGTTTGGCCGAACATCAAATGATCGCGAATATCGGCGATATCCCGGTTCGAACGCAACAGATCGAAATACCAGCCGCCGTCGAGAGTATCGCCGTAAAGCACCGCGCCGCGGATGCGGTTATCCTTGAGCACGAGCTTTTTATATACCCCGCGCGCTACGTCCTTCATGACGATTTCTTCGCTGGCGGCATCGGCGGTCAAGTCGCCGGCGGAGAAGACATCGACGCCGGTGACTTTGAGTTTGGTCGAGGAAACTGAACCTTGATAACGGGCATAACCCAATCGCGCCAGGTGGTTGGCGCATACCTTGGCCTGCTCGAACAACGGCGCCACCAGGCCATAAACCTGGCCGCGGTGTTGAACGCACTCGCCCACGGCATAAACGCGCGGATCGAATGTCTGCATGGTGTCGTTGACGATGATGCCCCGTTCACAGTAGAGGCCGGACCTCTGCGCGAGCGCGATATTGGGGCGGATACCGACCGCCATAACGACTAAATCGGCGACAATCTCGCTGCCATCCTTGAAGCGCACACCCTGGACCCGGCTGCTTCCGGTAATGGCCATGGTCTCGGCGCCCATGAGGAATTGGATCCCGCGCTGCTCCAAAGAATCCTGCAGCATTTTGCCCGCGACCTGATCAAGCTGGCGTTCCATTAATGTGTGCTCGCGATGCACAACGGTAACGCGCATGCCGCGCCGCACCAGGCCACCGGCCGCCTCCAGACCGAGCAAGCCGCCGCCAATCACGACCGCGAAGGGTTGTTTGCCGGCGGCATCCAGCATGCGATTCACGTCCTGGATATCGCGGAACGCCAGCACGCCGGGCAAATCCGCACCAGGGACTGGAATCATTATAGGCTGCGAGCCGGTGGCGAATAGCAGATAATCGTATTCGGCGATCGTGCCGTCATCCGTGCGCACGCGGCGTTTGCCGCGATTGACTTCGACTACGGCGTTGCCTTTATGAAGAATAATTGCCTGATCTTGGTACCAATCCTCTTCGTTGAGCATGATTTCATCGATGGTTTTTTCCCCGGCCAGCACCGGCGACAACAAAATGCGGTTATAGTTGCCATAGGGCTCGGCGCCGAACACCGTGATGTCGTAGCCACCGGGCGCCAGCTTGAGCAGTTCTTCTAACGTATGCACGCCCGCCATGCCGTTACCAATTAACACCAGCTTGTGTTTCATACCTAACCTCCATCGCCTCATCATGAGGTTTGCTGCTCACCAAAATAAAAAAAGCGTCCATTTCTCCGGAATGTACCGGACAAATGGACGCCGTTGTCCACTGAGCCTGCATTGGCCTGCTGCTCCCGATCCAACCGCCGTTGGTCGGAGCCTTGTTAACTATCGTTAATCGAATAATTCCCCAACATCAATAATATTCTTCGCCACTTCCACGATGCGCCGGTTGCGGTCCATGGCCGACTTGCGCAATACCTGATAAGCCTCGTCCTCACTGCATCCGCGCTGCTGCATCAAGATGCCTTTCGCGCGCTCGATTATTTTACGCTCGGCTAATATTGTTCTTACCTGGCCCAATTCCTTGTGCAATGCCCGGCTCTTCTCAAAACGAGCCACCGCAACGTCAATAATCGGCTTAACCCGGTCACTGCTGAGACCGCGCACAATATATGCGCTGATGCCGGCCTCAACCGCCGTGCGAATCTTTTCGCTGTCCTCATCCTGCGTGAACATCACTACCGGACGGGTGCGGCTGATGCTGCATATGCGCGCCAAGGCATCCCGATCGGGAGAACCGATCTGGATAACGATCACATCCGGTTGTATTCGGCCGGCGTGTATTTGCAAATCTTCGTCCGCCGCAATCGTGGCGACCACTTGATAATCCGCGTCTTTTAATGCCTGTTCGAGCAAAGCCGAACACCCGGGAATTTCCTCGACCAGTATCACCCGTAATCCTGATTCCATTGCTGACTTGCTTCATCACTCCGTGCCACAATTGGCAAAATCAATGCCAGAATTGTAATATGCGGTTTTATACGTTTATTCAACAAGTTAGTTTTTCAACCCATTACTCTTACAAAATTTAACAGTAAAAACTGCACTAACAGAGTGCGCATGCGGACGCATTCCGTAATAAATTGGTGCAGTATTGCTGCTGTATGGAAAAGATCAGGCTTTCGAAATTAATGGCGGAGAAAGGCCTCTGCTCGCGCCGCGAAGCGGACTTGTTTATCGAGCAGGGCCTGGTATTCGTTGATGGGGAGCGCATCACAACGCTGGGTATTAAGGTCGACCCCTCACAGACCATTATTTTGGCTCCGCGTGCGCATCAGCAACAAACGCGGACGGTCACCATCCTGCTCAACAAACCGATCGGGTATGTCTCTAACCAGCCGGAGCGCGGCTACCCCGCCGCGGTCTCGCTCATTCGCGATGACTCGCACTTCGCCGGAGATCAATCGCCATTGCGTTTCCATCCTCAGCAGCTAAAAGGCATCGCCCCGGCGGGGCGATTGGATATTGATTCGCAAGGCCTGCTGGTATTGACTCAAGACGGCCGTATTGCCCGGCAGCTTATCGGCGAGCAGGCGGAAATTGAAAAAGAGTATTTGGTGCGCGTGCAAGGCGATCTCAATGCACAAGACTTGCACCTTTTAAATCATGGTCTATGCCTGGATGGCAAGCCGCTTAAGCCGGCGCGCGTATTTCGGCAAAACAAAGATCAGCTGCGCCTTATTCTAAAAGAAGGAAAAAAACGCCAGATCCGGCGCATGTGCGAACAGGTCGGACTAAAAGTCACCGGGCTTAAGCGTATCCGTATCGGTGATGTCAAGCTCGGTAACCTGCCTCTCGGTCAATGGCGCTACCTGCACTCAGGCGAACGCTTTTAGTTGCCTATTCGAAACTACGTGAATGCGCTATGATGCGCGCCGCAGTGTACCCGTTCGAGGCCATAAGCAATTGTATAAATTTATCCGCCCGGTTCTATTCCAGCTCGATCCCGAGCTAAGCCACAATTGGTCACTGGGGCTGTTGCGTCAGGCCTATCACCTCCCCGGCATCGCAGCCGCATTACGAAGACGTTTTGCTGATCGCATTTTGTCGTTGCCGGTCGAAGTAATGGGTCTTCGGTTTCCCAATCCCGTAGGCCTGGCCGCGGGCTTGGATAAAAATGCGCGCTATTTGCAGCCGCTTGCAGACCTTGGCTTCGGCTGGCTGGAACTCGGCACCGTCACCCCGCGCCCGCAGGCCGGTAATCCGAAAAAACGCCTATTCCGCTTACCTGCGCAAGAAGCTTTGATTAATCGCATGGGTTTTAATAATGTCGGTGTAACCGGTTTTGTCAAGAACCTCAGAGCGCAAAATAAGCCCGGCCTGCTCGGTATTAACATCGGCAAAAATCGCGATACACCCATAGACAAAGCGGCGGATGATTATATCGCTGCATTGCGCAGCATTTATCCCTACGCCGACTATGTCGCGGTCAATGTCTCTTCCCCGAACACCCCCGGGTTACGCGAGCTGCAGGAAACAAACAAACTGCAGGATTTGCTATCCGCGTTAAAAGCGGAGCAGGCGCGGCTTCATAAAAAAGCAGGAAAATATGTTCCGATTGCGCTTAAGATCGCGCCCGATTTAGACGACACCGAGATCGCGATGATCGCCCGGCTTGTCCTCCAACACCGTTTCGACGCCGTTATTGCGACCAACACCACGCTGTCGCGCCCCGGCATAGAAACCGTCCCGCAAGCGGCCATTGCCGGGGGTTTAAGCGGTCGCCCGTTAAAAGACTTATCCACCAGGGTAGTCCGCCAACTCTATGCAAAACTGCGCGGACAGATTCCTATTATCGGTGTGGGTGGAATCGGCAATGCCGCTGACGCTTGGGAAAAATTGACCGCGGGTGCCGACCTTGTTCAGCTCTATACCGGATTGATTTATTCCGGCCCGGGGATAGTGAAAAGTATTGTCGCCGGACTTAAAGAACATGTAAACGCGTACGACGTTACTGATTTATCACAAGCGTTGGCGAACGCAAGAACAAACGTTCCGTTGCCGGAACCTGACACGACTGAAAGTGCATAAACAGTTTTGTTGATGACTTTTAAGGAATCTGTTAAAAACAAATGATAAACAAGCATGTTAAAATTGTGATTGAAGGGGTCACCGAAGACGGCAAAAGATTCCGTCCAAGCGACTGGATAGAAAGGATCAGCGGCAATCTCTCTACATTCGGCAATGACCGGCGGATTCGCTACTCGCGCTATCTGCAACCACAAATTTTGCAAGGCCAAAAATGTC
>WNFF01004336.1_pt1 | contig 16107 bp, 14 predicted proteins | sample 5400441 | NCBI WGS metagenome assembly WNFF01 (sample SAMN13153345, study PRJNA577476) | soil metagenome | isolation source: 120 cm saprolite under Douglas fir tree site 2 hole 3 replicate 1 | place: USA:California | collected 2015-04-18 | reverse complement strand
AATCCTCTCGCCCGACCAACCTTCACCATTCACGCATTTCCGAGTTCCTGAGATCAGGTCCTTCGCTTTCGCTCAGGATTTCGGCTGGCGGCTACTCGGTTTCAAAAGATGAAACGGCAGCTCATCCCATGCACTTTCTTTGATTCCATCTCTTAATAAATTTTCTTGGATTTCCACAGTGTTTTTCTGATCTAATGCCCCGCATTAAATAAAACCGTCTGGTTAGGGCAGGCGGCAGCTTCTCTTGTTGTGTTTGATTCATTTCTCTTTCTGCTCTCATTGGCTGATCAAAATCCGATACGAACCGACAGTCTCAGTTCTGGGAGAGAAGGAGTTTGTATGACGCTATTGACAGGACCGTGCAGTTCTCCCCTTTGTCCAAGCAGTCCAAAGCCTGATTCCCAACGGTTCGCAAACGCCAGACGTCTGTTCGTCCTGCCGCTCAAGCTTGCTTGTGTGGCGTTGTTGCTCGGCGTGACCCTGATCTCAGCGTGGGCGCAGTCGACCGCGACCGGAACCGTGTCCGGACAGATCACCGACCAGATGGGCGCGGTGATTGCCGGAGGAACAGTCACTTTGATCGACAAAGCTACAGGCACTTCACGAACAACCACCGCCAACGAGGTCGGCCGGTACATTTTCGTAAACGTGGCGCCCGGGACCTACGATATCCGGGTGGTTCAGGCCGGATTTGCGCAGACGCTTCTGTCCAAAGTCACGGTCGAGATCGGCCAGGTAACGAACGCCAGCGTGAAGCTGAAACTCGGCACGGCGACGGAGACGGTCGAGGTCACCGCCAGCGGCGTGGAAATGCAGACCATGAACGCCGCGGTCGGGACCACGATCCACTTCAGCGCCATGGAAGTCCTGCCTAACCTCAGCCGTGATTCCTCCACGCTGATGACTTTGCAACCGGCCGTGAACGCAACCGGAGAGGTTGCCGGGTCGGTGCGCGACCAGAATACCTTTCAGCTTGACGGCGGCCAGAACAGCAGCGACATGGACGGCACGCAAAGCACCTACACCCTGAGCTTTGCCGCCAACCCCACAACCAGCAATTCCACCGGCGGCCTGACCACGGGCGTGTTGCCCACTCCGGTCGAGAGCATTGAAGAATTCAAAGTTGCCACTACCAACCAGACCGCCGATTTCAACGGCTCATCGGGCGGACAGGTCCAGATGGTGACCAAGCGCGGAACCAATGCCTGGCACGGCGCTCTGTACGAGTATTATCTGGGGAGCAATTTCTCCGCTAACACCTGGGACAATAACTCCATCGGCAAGCCCTTGCCCTCCACGCATCAGAACCGCTTTGGCGGGGCCATCGGCGGGCCTGTGCTGCCCTACATCTGGGGCGGGAAGACGTATTTCTTCGCCAACTATGAGGGACGCCGGTTCCCCAACGTCTCGACCTATGAGAGGTCGGTTCCTTCCGCATTGCTGCGCGCCGGCGTTATCCAAATCAAGTCAGGGTCGACCGTTACGCCCTACAACATCAATCCTTTACCCGTAACTGTGAACGGCATTACCTACCCGTCAGCGACGTGTGGCGGCGGCGCCTGCGACCCGCGGGGAATCGGCTTGAATCCGATTATCAAACAACTCTGGTCGAAGTTCGAACCTCTTCCCAATGACCCGACCAATGCCGGCTTCGGCGATACCCTGAATACCCAGGGCTTCAGTACGACCGTGTCCCTGCCCCGGAATGATAACTTTGGCGTGACCCGAATCGACCATGACTTTGGCCAGAAGTGGCACTTCACCAGCACTTACCACTATTACCACGTGATTGCCAGCACCACGGACCAGGTGGACGTTGGCGGCGTGATGCCGGGAGATACCCTCGGCCTGGGGACTTCGCACTCCCTGCGTCCGTCGGTGGCCACGCTCATTACCGCGGGGCTCACCACCAACGTATCGCCGAACCTCACCAACGACTTTCATTACAGCTACACGCGCAACTGGTGGCAGTGGATCACGGCTGCGGCTCCGCCCCAACTCGCGGGCCTGGGCGGAGCGCTGGAGATTGGAGGCGAATCCCGGACGGGTTCGCTGGTCCCCATGAACGTCAACACACAAAATGCGCGCCAGCGCTTCTGGGACGGGCAGGACAACTATCTTCGCGACGACGTGTCCTGGATACGGGGCAACCACCTGTTTCAGTTCGGGGGTACGTATCAGCGCAACTGGGACTATCACCAACGCAACGATAATGGCCAGGGGATCATGAACGCCATCGTCTACCAGATCGGCACCACGGCCAATCAAGGCGGCGGCATCAACATCGCCTCGGGCTTCCAGCCGGTCGGTCTGCCTTCCAACCAGGCAAACACCTGGAACAAGCTCTACGCGGAGGTGCTGGGCATGACCTCCCAGCCGCAGGTACTCTATACGCGCAGCGGTTCCAGTCTTAGCCTGGATCCGCTCGGCAGCAACATGTTCGATAAGAGCACGATTCCCTCCTACAACGTGTACTTCGGCGACACCTGGCATTTGAAGCCGAGTTTCACGGTGAGCTTTGGGATCAGTTACACCATCGAAATGCCTCCAGTGGAGAAAGACGGCAAGCAGGTTGAGCTAATTGACACCGGCGGCAAACTGATCGATCTGGCGAACTACCTCAACACCAAAAAGAGCATGGCTCTGCAGGGGCAAATTTATAACCCGATCCTGGGTTTCGAGACGGTCAAGAACCTGGGAATGAAATATCCCTACAACCCGTTCTATGGCGGAATCAGTCCACGCGCCGCGGCAGCCTGGAGTCCTAATTTCGATGGTGGCCTCCTGGGCAAAGTCTTCGGACACAGCCAAACCGTCATTCGGGGAGGTTATAACCGCATCTACGGCCGCTTGAATGGAGTGGATCTGGTGCTTGTGCCCCTGCTGGGCACCGGTCTGGGCCAGGCCGTTTCCTGCATCGGCGCAGTCAACGCAGCCAATGCCGTCGGCGGTAATCAATGCCTGGGCACTGGTGGTTCCACGCCGGGAACCGCGTTCCGCATCGGAACGGACGGCATGATAGCTCCGCTTCCCATCGTTTCGCAAACTCTTCCTCAGCCTTACTTTCCCGGCATAGGCGGCAATGCTACCGCTGGTGACGGTCAGGCCCTGGATCCTAACTTCCGGCCTTCGCGGTCTGACCAGTTCGATCTCACCATCCAACGTGAACTGTCACGAAAGGTGGCAATCGAGGTGGGCTACATCGGACGCGTTTTGAAGAATGAATACCAGTCCACCAACCTGGACGGTGTGCCTTACATGCTGGTGCAAGGTGGCCAGAGCTTTGCCAATGCATATGACAACGTCTACATGGCCCTCACGGCGGGGACTTTGCCAGCGGCGGTTCCAGTCCAGGCATTTTTTGAGAAAGCGCTGGGACCCACCTCGGCTTATTGCACCGGCTTCAGCAGTTGCACTGCCGCGGTGGCCACTCGAGAGAAGAACAATGCCAACGGAGTGAACGTGAACGTCTACCAGTTCTGGGCCGACCTGGCGGTCAACAAATTCTCCGGGTTCCTCTTCGGCCGGGCCATGCCCAGCACGCCTACCGGAGCGTTCGGGACGCCGGGCCAGGTTTCCTCCGTGTACCTGAACGGAAGCTGGGGATACGGGAACTATAACGCCGCCTTCTTCACGGTGAGAATGCAGGGCTGGCATGGCCTCACGATGGTGTCGAACCTGACTTGGAGTAAGACCCTGGGTACCCAGGCCGTGGCCCAATCCACCAGCGGCTTTACCCCGGTTGACGCGTTCAATTTGCACAATCAATACGGGCCTCAGCCCTTCGACACCCGGGTCGTTTACAACACCTACATGGTGTGGGAACCCGCCTGGTATAAAGGGCAGAAAGGGGTGGTGGGACATCTTCTCGGCGCCTGGAAATTCTCATCCATCTTCAGCGCTCAGAGCGGACTCCCGCTCGAGGTGAACGTGGGCAACGACTGTCAGGCATACGGAGAGGTCAACTGCAGTTCGGGTTCCACGAACGAGAACGCCCTCCTTCTCTCGCCGTATAAAGGAGGCAACTCGGTCCACGGAACGGGCACCAGCCTCAATCTGTTTTCCAATGGCTCGGCGGAAGCAAGTCAGTTCCGTCCGCCGCTGGTGGGTTTTGACAACCAGACCGGCGGCGCCGGGATTCTTCGTGGACTTCCCACCTGGAACCTCGACGTGTCCGTTGGCAAAGAGATCAGGTTGACCGAACGTGTGAACACCAAGTTCATCGCCACTTTCGCCAACGTTCTTAACCATAACCAGCTCAATAATCCGACCGCGGCGAACATGAACATCGCCTCTCCGCAGACGTTCGGCGCAATTTCGGGTCAGGCCAACAGCCCGCGCCAGATGGAGTTTGGTATCCGGATCGGCTTCTAATCTCGGCTGACAGACTGGGGCGCACTTCGGTGCGCCTCAGCTTATTTGTCGCATTGCCGCTCGTTTGCCAACGGTCTTCAGATTAATGTTCTCAGATTGAAGACTTGTTCAGTGTGCTGGTCGCGCGTCTGCCGCAGCGGCCGGCGCACTGTCAGGCTTCATCCCCAGCGCTTTCAAATAGCCCTCGTTAATCCGGCACTTTGGCAGACGGACGCTCTCCAGCAATTCAGTGAACGTACGATTGATGGTTTCCTGGTCGGGGCGGACCTTCAGCCGTTCTTCAACGTGCGAGGTGCCGGAGTCGCGCGGGAGTTTGGCGAACTCTGTAATCTTTCCCCAATCGGCAGGCGGTAGAATGCTGGCCACCGATGAGGGCTTCCCCATCTTCTTGTAGGGCCAGAAAGCCCATCCGATATTGTTCTTTTCCAGCGTGTTCACGAATTGCGTGATCCACTCGTCGGTATTCTCGCCGGACTCGCCCATCCAGATCGGCACGTCGTAACGTTCGCGAAAATCGAGGTACGGCCGTATCACGCTTTCGTCCGTCACCGACCAATATTTGTGGAAGGTGTATACAACATTCGTGTCGAACGGTTTGCCGAAGATGGAAAAGTTGCCGTCCCAATGGGCGCCGCCGAGAATGAGAATGTGGTGCGCATCGATCTTGCGAATCTCGGCCGACAACTTCTTGTAGAGCGGTTCCAGCGAAGCATTCAAGGGCGCTAGTTTGGGAAAGGGCGGGATCGGCTCGTTCATCAGGTCGTAACCCAGCACGGTGGGCTCATCGCGATAGTGGCTCGCCAGCCGCCGCCAGATTGCCATCAGGTGCTCCTGCTCTTGTGGACTCTGGAAAAGCCAGGGATATCCGGCGCTGTCGTCGATGTTCGCGCCTGTCTGTCCGCCTGGCGCGGCGTGCAGATCGAGAATTACATATAGATGTTCGGCGCGGCTCCAGTCGATCAGCCGGTCCAGCAGCTTGAAGCCTTCAGCGTCGTCGCTCTCAAACAGGTTGTAATGCAAAGGCACGCGAATGGCGTTGAAGCCGGCCCGGTGCAGGAGCGCGATGTCCTCATGCGTGATGTAGTTCTCGCGATACTTCTGCCAGAATGCGGTTGACCCTTCCGGGCCAAGCAGCTCGAACACCAAGGCGCGGATCTCGCTGGGAGATTGCGGGCCGCCCTGGAACGTCCACATGTAACCTTCCGGCACCAGCCAATTGCCCAGATTGGTTGCGCGAAGAAGGAGCGGCTTACCGGCGGCGTCGACGATCTGTTTGTGGTCAGTGTGTGCGAACTGCGCGCTGCCCTGGGCAATGAATGCCAGAAGGAGCAGCAGCTGTATAAATCTGAACTTGATCACGGTACTCTCCGGCAGAAAGTGTACACTACGCCATTTCACAATAATGGCTTGCCGCGAAGAGAGCGGCAGAACGTGTGGCACGGAATAGAAAGGCAGCAAGGTTCGTATTTCACTCTTATGGTATTGTTCTGGAACCCTATAAAGGCTGGTGCAAATGTCGACCCAGGGATTCCTTAAAGCGATGCCACTCAAAGAGTCCGAAAAGAAGATTGTTGGTATTCCTCTCTACCCTAACTTTGATTCTCTCGATGTGCTTGGGCCCTTTCAGACTTTCATTATGACCAGCGGACGACTTACCCCCAGGTTGTTGGCGTTAAGCAAGGACCCAGTGCGTTCATATGAAGGGGTGGAGATCAAGCCACACGACACTTTCGACAAGACGGAGTCTCTGGATGTTTTGTTTGTTCCCGGAGGCTTGCTTCTGGAAGACTTGCTGGGCACGGAACCACCGGACAAGAACCCATTGCTTGCGTTTCTGCGACGCATTGGCGCACCCGGCAAGAAGGACGGGCCCATGCTGATTACTTCGGTCTGTACTGGCGCGCTCTTTCTTGCCGCAGCCGGGCTCCTTCAGGGTTTTCGCGCTACCACACATTGGAACTACAAATCGGTGCTGGCCTTGTTTCCCGGGGTAACGGTGGCGGACGGCTATCCGCGGTTTGTGATTGATGCCAACCGCGCTACCGGTGGCGGCATTTCGTCCGGGTTGGACGAAGCGATGGCGATCGTGGCTCTGCTGCTCGGCGACGAGGCCGCGCGCCAGGGACAGCTCACCATGCAGTACGCGCCTACGCCGCCGTTCAATGACGGCGATCCGTCGGTCGCCGACCCTACAGTGCTGTTTCAGGTCACCAACTCCATGCGCAAAGGGGTAGCGAAAACCACTGCCGGTTTTCGAAGCTACATCGACAAGTGGGGCGGCGAGATTATTTCAAAACCATAGTTCAGTCGCACTATCAGGTTGATAATTCAGCGAGTTTATGGACAATGCTTGCAGCTGAAACAGGAGAATTATATGGACAGCATAGGGAAGCTTCGAAGAGTGAGCTTGGCGTTTGCTACCGCGATTGTTCTTTTGACCTACTCTGCATGCCTGGATGCGCAGCAGACTTCGAGTGGCAACGGCCAGGGCTCTACTCCACAGGTCCGGATGCGGTGGCAGGACTTCATTAGCGGGCCTGACGGCGCCAAGCGTCTTGCCAGCTTGCGGACTGCAGTGCAAAAAATGAAGTCTCTCGACAACAGTCCGCCTGAGTCAGCCGACTTTCGCCGTAGCTGGAAATATTGGGCTAATATCCATGGTTATCTTGGCCCCAAGAGCCGGTTTGGTACGGTCGCGTTCCAGATTGATCGTCTGAAGAAGATTGGCTATCCACAATTCATACCCTATGTCCAGGACATCGCTGACCAGGCGCCGCCAGACTCGATAGCCCAAACCGTGTGGGCAACCTGCGAACATTCGAAGAGCCAGACTGCACAGGCAAACTTTTTTGGCTGGCACCGCATGTATCTCTATTACTTCGAAAGAGTGTTGCGCTGGGCGGCCAATGACGATACCTTGCGCCTGCCCTATTGGGACTATACGGACCCAGCGCAGACTGGTTTGCCGGACGCCTTCCAGGACCCCAATTCTGTTTTCTACGATTGGAAACGTGCCCAGGGCCTCAATGAAGGATCGGTTGTAATCGACCCGAAGATCACAAACGTGGATTCGGATTTTGCTGCGTCCGACTTTTTTGCCTTCGAGTGGGACGTTGAATCAGGGATACACGGGAATGTTCACTGCGCCGTCGGCCAGACGTGTCCCGTCGCTGAGATGGGACTTGTGCCGGTAGCGGCAAACGACCCGATCTTCTATACGCATCATGCCAATATCGATCGCCTATGGGCTTGCTGGGAGAATGGATCTCCCACGCCCGGCGGACCCTGGCAAGAGCAGACCTTCAGTTTCGTCGACGAGACAGGCGCGCTGAGGATCGGACAGGTAAAAGATTTTCTGGATACTGTGGCACTCGGCTACGTGTATGACAATGTGAGTCAGTGTACGCGATCCAAAATCGTCAGGACCACGATGCTTCAGGGGACTGTGCCCCAGCCCGCTCAAGGCGGTGAGGAGAAGAAGTATCCGGTGATGCTCGGTTCGAAGAAGGCAATTCCTATTACCGGAGCAAAGACGAGCGTGGATATTGCTCTGCCCGCCAAGGCGTTGCATAGCCTGGCCCTCTCGCCTGCCGGTTCGCAGACCAGCGAACTGGTATTGCGAGACATTACGGCGCAGAGCGAACCGGGAACAATGCTGAATGTTTACGTTGCGAAAAAAGGAAAACCAACTGCTCGTCAGTATGTTGGCACCGTCAATTGGTTCGGGGCCTTCGAGCACCATGAGGCGATGGATTCACCGGACCGAAAGACTCTGCAGTTCGATATCACAGATCAGTTGCGAGCGCTCGGTATTGCCAGTGCTACATCTGGATTGACAGTGACATTCGAGGCCGACAATGGCCGCGTAGCAAAAAACTCCTCCAAGGCTCCGGCCCTGAAGGCGCAGGCTGAGCCAGCGGTCCGCTCAGAGGCCAAAGTGCAGATCGGGGCAATCGAGGTGAGACAGGCGGCCGTTCTGCCCAGGAAACCGTAGCTGGCGCAACATGATGGCACAGGCGGGTTTTCCCGGCAATCGTTACATCACCGCAGAACGAGGTCGGCGTACTCCGGGTGTTTCTCTACATATTCCAGCACTGCCGGACAAATAATGTCGACCTTGCGGTTGTTCTCGCGGGCCCATTGGAAAGCGCCTTCCGCCAGAGATGACGCCAGACCCATACCACGCAATTTTTCGGGAATTTCAGTATGGGTCAGGACCAGGACCTTGTCGCTCAAGTTGTATTCAAGATAGGCGACGGCGCCGTTGCGCTCGATTTCGAAACGGCCGGTGGTTACCTTCTGCTGTTGTGGTTGCGGCTTGTGGCGAAACATTCCCAGCATGACGGTTTAGATGTCCCAAACTCTGCCGTCGGTGCTTGGTTTTTTTGTTCTTCTTCGGCAGCGCTCAACGCGAGCTAGGAATGGTTACTCACCTGCGCCTGCGCCCTTAGTAACAGTTGAGCTTTCCAATGCGAGGGCAGGGCGGGGACAGTTGTCGCGCGGTGAAGCAGTTCCGGATCCCGTGACTTGCCGACATAAAGGTGCACGATGTCGGTAACGCTGACTTGATGAGCGTCTTGGCTCAAAATCTCAATCTTCGATTCCGCACTCACCTCACCCGGTTCGATCACCGAGAAGTAAAATCCGCTCCGCCCGCTGGCCAGGAAGCGCTTGATCATGTCCTCGCGGTCAAATCTGGATTCCAATTTGTAGCAGGGCATCCGTGGTTGGGTAACCATGAGAATGGCAGAGCCGATTCGCAGACGGTCGCCGATATACACGGTATCCTCCCGCAGACCTTCAGTCGTGAGGTTCTCGCCGAATTTGCCCCATGAAAACGACACGCCGGGCAGCGCCTGCCGCCAGTACTCGTAGTGCTCTGCGGGATACGCGTAGACCGCCTTCTGCGCGCCACCGTGAACCGTGAGGTCGGCCTGCTTGTCCCCGGCCAGATTCAGTTGGTTGATTTTGACCGGACCATCCACCGGCTCCTTGAAGATTCCGGTCTGGAACGTCATGCCCTTCCAGGCGACCTCTCGCGGCAAGCCGACATTTACGGAAACTATCTTCATGGCGTTCTCCGACTTTACACCCGGATATGGAAGAGCGTTAGTCCGCCGCAATCGGCCGCACTAACTTGCGTCCCAGAAAGTCGCGAATCGCACTGGCGATTTCCTCAGCGTGGGTTTCGAGTGCGAAGTGTCCGGTGTCGAAGAAACGCACTTCGGCATTGGGGTTGTCGCGCTTGAACGCTTCCGCGCCCGTAAGTGCGGGCACTGCGTGCTGCATTTTCTCGGTACGAGCAAGAAGGGCACGCGTCGCTGGTGCAGCATGCAACTATGCGGAAACCGACTCAAGGTCGCAGCCTACGCCGCTCGTCAGCGCGTGCTCAGACCAAATAAGGCTTGGGTTCCTGAGCTTCAGATGTTAACGAAGAATCGACCGACTCGTCTTCATTGACCTCGGCGAGAGCGAGTTGCAGGTTGCTGTAACTGGTCGCATGACCGAGTGCCCTGTCTTTGCTGAAAGCCAATGCTCAGATGCTCAGAGATCCAGCTTCTCTGGCTAACCGATCTTTACAAAACGCAACCAAGCTTATCCGACTAACTGCCCGGAATTGGGTTCATATAGATGTAAGGAAAATGCAAGGCAGAGGTAAAGACCCGGATCAGTGACGGCAAGCGAGGCGCAGATCGGGTCGGCAAAGGGAGGACATATGAAGAGCTTACGAATATTGGCGATTGGAGCAGCTCTTATTGCGGGCAGTACTGCTTTGGCCTCGGCCCAGCACGTTGATCGCGATGACCGCCATGAAGGACGTGACCGCGATCGGCATGACAACGATAGGCGCTTCGACCGCGATCGTGGGCGAGGCGACCATGACCGTGACGACCGCCGGTTCTTTCGAGATCGCGACGACCGTCGTTTCCGCGGAGATCGCGACGATCGCAGGTTTGACCGCGATGACCGCCGCTTCTATGCCGCACCGCAGTACTACAACGGACCGCGGTACTATGCGCCGCAGTATTATGGGCCGCGGTACGGTGAGCAGCGCTTCTTCGACGGCCACTACTGGACGTGGGACGGCTATCGCTGGCGCCGTTACGATCGAGGCCGTGCGTTCTTCTTCAACTTTTAAGCGGACCGTCTAAGCGAATCATCCGCTAACCAAAGTTAAGTGCTCGCGAGTGAAAGGCGGAACATGCAACCACATGTTCCGCCTTTCTTATTTTCTGGCTCTTGCATCTTAGCCTTGAGGCAGACTGCTATTAACGGCTGGTGTAATCACCGCCGCTGAGGCGGGTCGCTACTGTTGGCCTCACGATGTTCAGTGGTCGAGCGGACGACCGCCGTCTCGTCGATAAAGAAGCTGCGCGTCCCAGTCTCACTATATTCCACGGGGGTGGCGGTGGCATACCATTGGCCCGAGCGTACAGGAAGGCCTTGCGCGCCGCGAAACCCGGGATCAATCACTACGTAGCGAAAAATGTACCCCTGATGGACCATCGGATCATGCTCCATCCACGAAACTTCCTCCGGCTGAGTCGCGCGAGCTGCCGCCTGTTTGATTCGCTGAGACTGGAGCGCGATGGCAAGACTGGAAGGATAACCGTCGGGATGGTTCCCAAATGCGGACATGACCTGGCGATAGATTGCCCCTAACGCCGACATTGCCGCATCCTCGTTTCGGTCGCTGGAAAAATACCGGTGCAATTCGCTTTCTATACCAAGGTCCGTCGACTTCAGCGGCGCTACTCCGGTAAAACGCCATTCTTTCCCTTCCAGGCGCATGGAGACCAGCGCGCCCTCAGACCAGTTTTCCTTTTCCGCCTCCAGGTGCAGCAGTGCATCAGCGCCCGTGACGAAAACATTCTTCAGGCGAACTGTGGCAAGAACGTTGCTCTCACGGTCCACTAATTCCCACGTATTGCCGGCTGCACGCAAGCCCATCTTGCCATTCTCCGTGACCTTGTTCAGCAGTCCCTGCAGGTATTGGCCTCGCTCCATCGCGGGCAGGGCTTCGAGTCGTTCCTGAATTGACTGAGGCAAGTGCCTTAAAATGACTTGTGGGTCTTGTGTAGTGACCAGTTCTTCCAGGGCTCCAGCGGGCGCACCTTCATTGTCGTCATCTCCAGAAGATAAAGACACCAAAGACAAGAGAGTGGTTCCCGAAGGAATGGCACGACGGTTCGCCTTGATGCGCTAGCTGTGATGGGCCGCGGTTTTTTCTGCAGCTGCCGCGTTGCTGCCCAAGTCATAGTCCTGCGCTGAGACGGCTCGTGTGCGCCGCTGGTACGCGACCACTGATCCGGGCCAGATCGTGGGGTTCTCGCCGGCTGCGTCCTTGTACCAGCTTTTGCAGCCGCCCGCCTGCCATACCGTTCCTTGCAGACGCCGGCGCAGCTCGTCGACGAAGAGTTTTTGCGTGTCCGGCTTGACTTCCATGACCTTGCTGCCGCGGCGGCGCATCAGTTCCAGAGACTCCATCACGTAGCGGACCTGCGCTTCGATCATCAGGACGACCGAGTTGTGTCCCAGGCCGGTGTTTGGGCCGAGCAGGATGAAGAAATTCGGAAAGCCGGCGACCGTAACTCCAAGATACGCGCTGATGCGTTCTTTCCACGCCTGATGGATGTCCAGTCCGTTGCGGCCGACGATGCTGACGCCATAGAGCGGCTCGGTCGCGCGGAAGCCCGTGCCGTAGATAAGAACATCGATCTCGCGCTCCCTGCCGTCGGCGGTCACTATGCTGTGCTCGCGGACCTCAGAGATTGCGTCCGTCACCAGCTCGACGTTCGGCCGCTGGAGCGCGGGATAGAAATCATTCGAGATCAGTACGCGTTTGCAGCCGAACTCGTAAGCGGGCGTAAGCAGCGCGCGCATTTTGGGATCGGGTACCTGTGCCGCCAGATGTTCGCGCGCCATGTTCGCGCCGCGTTTGCGCAGCCAGAGATTGCCCATGAAGCCGTACACCCGGAGTTCGTAGAGCCAGAAGAGGGCCTTGCGGAAGAGCCATCCGAGAAGAGGCACGCGGCGGAAGCGGCTGCGCCAGCGATCGGAGATGGCAAAATCGGACTTCGGCAAAATCCACGGCGGCGTGCGCTGGAAGACAAGAAGCTTTTCAGCTTTGGGCGCAATCTCCGGGACGAACTGGATTGAACTGGCGCCGGTTCCAATCACCGCGATGCGCTTGCCCTCAAGCTGCAGGCTTGAGTCCCACTCGGTCGAGTGAAATGCCGGGCCGGCAAACTTTTCCAGTCCTTTGATCTGAGGAAACGAGGGCACATGCAGTGCGCCCACGGCGGAGACCAGCACGCGCGCTGTAAAAGTGGAGCCGCTCGTAGCGGTCACACGCCACAGCGCGGCAGCTTCGTCCCAGACGGCTTGCTGCATGGCGGTACTCGCGCGAATGTACGGTTCCAGTCCGTAGCGATGGGCGCAGGCTTTCAGGTAGTCCTGGATTTCCTCGCGGCCGGCATACATCCGGCTCCACTCCGGATTGCGGTCGAAGGAAAACGAATAGAGATGCGAAGGAATGTCGCATGCGCATCCGGGATACTGGTTGGCGTACCAGGTGCCGCCGATGTCGTCGGCTTTTTCGATGACCAGGAATGAGGTTGTGCCGGCTTGCAGTAACTTGATGGCCATTCCCAGGCCGGAAAATCCAGCACCGACTATGAGGACGTCGAGAATCTCGGGCGCGTCGGGCTTGTCCGCGGAAGACCCGTTTTTTGTCGAGTGTGCTGGCATGCCGGAGGATTGAGAGTACTAGCTTTACATGGCGCAACCGGGCCGTGCAAGCCTTCTTCCAGCACTGGTCATATTGCGGTTGACGCGAGTCCATCCCGGGTGGAAAACTTTCGCTATGCGAAGTGTCGTTTTAGGTCTTGGCATCAGCCTTGACGGCTACATTGCGCGCCGCGATGGCTCGGTGGATTTCCTCTTCATGCCAAAAGACTACTCCATGGCGCCGTTCTTCGCGGGCATTGATACCGCCATCATGGGCCGCAAAACCTATGACGTCGCCCAAGCCATGGGCGGGGGATGGTATGGCCCGAAGATGGCCGTGTACGTTATGTCGCGCAATCTGCCTTCAGGAGAACGCAACGGATATACGTTCACCAGCCAGACGCCCGAAGCTCTGGTCGAACAGATCCGCAAGAGCAAAGGCAAAGACATGTGGATGATGGGCGGCGGCGAACTCGCGCGCGAATTCCTGAAAGCGGACCTGATTGACGAACTCTACCTCGGCGTGGTGCCGGTCTTGCTGGGCGAGGGCATTCCACTATTTCCGGGCGGATTCCCGCAACGCGATTTCGCGCTCATTGAGAACAAGACGTTTTCCAAAGGCCTGATCTCACTCAAGTACAAACGCGTCCGCGGAAAAGCCAGGAAAGCCTCTAAACACTAAGCCTCAGCCGCCGGACAAATATCACACTCGCGTGTGACCGCCGTCACAGTCTCCGGACTCGTTGCAATGCGATCCTGACTTTGCTTGGAGGGTCACGATGAGCAGCGCAGCAGTCATGAAGACGGTCGAGAGAGAACAGAAGAAACCTCTGGTTTTGGTTCCACAACCGGAAGCGGCTAAGACGTGGCGAGACTGGGAACCACACCCCATGTTCATGATACTGGCGGCAACAGTGATCGGGTTGATCGGTACGGCGGCGGCGATTGGCGCCATCTTAACGTGGCTAGCCCTACGCCACTCTGGCGTGATGGCGCCCTAAGGCCCCGCTAAGCGCCCTGCATGAGCGCGGTTCGAGTTCAGGAGTCTCACTGCGCTCATGCAGGGGAAGCGTCATTCAGTGTAGGCGGCGCCACCAGGGCCGATCTTCAGGATTTTGCGAGCATACCTTCCAATCACAGGATATTCGGCCCATTCTCCGCGCGAAGCTTTGATCCCGTAAATGATCGCGACCAGGAGAATGACGATCCAATCCGCCATCAGCGCGACCCAAAAAAGCGGCAACGCCACAAAAAATGCTATCGGCGGTTCCACCTTGCCGGGCGGGCCGTGGCCCATGGCAGAAAAGAGCGTGCCGAAAATAACGGTGACCCAGATCATCATGACTACTACGATGACCACCAGATGAACAATCTGCAAAAGCAGCGCCTGCAACGCGTGAAAGGAAACAAAGCGCGATTGCCGTTTGACCAGAAAGATGATCAGCGGCGCAATCCATCCGCCAAAAAGCTGGAAGACGTGGGCGAAGATGGCCATGGTCTTCTCATCTGGCGTGGGCTCAAGTGCGTCAGTGGATGGTGGGTTGGTCATTGCTTGTTTCCCATCGCGGCTCATTCCGGCGTGAAATCGCGGATGCGTTGCACGGTCTGCGCATCCAGCGATTGCAGCATTGCTACCAACAGCTCCACCATCTGATCAAAGTCGCGACGGTTGATAATTCCATTGTGGGCGTGCGTGTAGCGTACCGGCACCACCATATTAACCGTGGGAACGCCGCCGTTGCTCTTTTGGATTTCGGAGGAGTCGTCTCCGTATCCAACCACCAGGTCCAATTGCAAAGGCAGTTTCTTCGCAGCCGCGGTGCTTTTCACGAACTGCACGAGTTTGCGATTGGGAAGCTCCGATGAGTCGAAGAGAAACAGGCCCGGCCCCGCGCCGAGCTTTACCTGCGACTCTTCCGGATGGGGATATACATCCGCGGTTACGCCGCCTTCCAATGCGATACCAATGTCGGGTTTCACCACGTCCGCTGCCGTATGAGCGCCGCGCACCCCAAGCTCCTCCTGGGTGGTTATCACATAAAAGATCTGATTGGGATGTGGCGCGGACGCCAGGCGGCGCATGGCCTCGACCACAACGGCGCAACCTACACGGTCGTCCCATGCTTTTCCAAGATAGTTATCGCTACCGTTCAGGATCATGAACGGAGCATCCGGAACCACTGGGTCGCCTGGCTCTACTCCCATGTTGCGCACGTCGGCGGCGGTCTTTGCCCCAACGTCGAGAAAGATCATGTCGCGGGGGAAGACACGCGTGCGCTCCTCCTGCGGCATTAAATGAATATCGCGAATGCCAGTGATGGCCCGCACTGGCCCCTTCGATCCCAGAATGATCCAGCGTTGGTCGACCAATGCCTGATCGAGCCAGCCACCCAGCATCTGCATGGTGAGGAATCCGTTGGGAGTGACGCGCCGGACCATTCCGCCCAGTTCGTCCATGTGCGCGTCCACCATCACGCGCGGTCCCTGCGTCCCCTGGGTGGCGATAATGGAGCCCATGCCGTCAAAGCGCACGGTGGCCGCGTACGGCTTCATTGCGTCAACCATCACTTTGCGAATCGGCTCTTCAAAACCGGAAGGGCCAGGAGCATCAGCGATCTTGCCCAGCAGCTCCGCCGTGCGGTCCTGGGCCAGAGCCGAACCGGCGAGCAACGCGAGGCAAACCAGCAATTGTGGTTTCATGATGCCAAACATAATACAAGCTGAAACTTACTTCTTTCCCGGTCCCAGCGCCCAATTTTCCAGCTCGCCGATCTGGCGTAGCAGTTGCACCTCGGCTTTGTCGACTTGGAAGTTCGAATCCAGATAAGCCGCATAGCGCTGCTGTGCTGTGATCTTGGCGCTCTGCTCGTCCTTCAATGTAGCGTTGCCGCCTTCGATCTTGGCGTGCGCCGTGTCGATATCCGAAACCGCAATTTGATGTTCCAGCTTCGATACCTCGCGCGCGGCCGCAAAATCGCGCACTGAGCGCTGTAACTTCAGCGT
>WNFF01004895.1_pt1 | contig 16110 bp, 12 predicted proteins | sample 5400441 | NCBI WGS metagenome assembly WNFF01 (sample SAMN13153345, study PRJNA577476) | soil metagenome | isolation source: 120 cm saprolite under Douglas fir tree site 2 hole 3 replicate 1 | place: USA:California | collected 2015-04-18 | reverse complement strand
AGTACTACAGAAGCCCTCGATCTTTCTTCTGGATGAATCTACTTCTGCACTCGACGTCCCATCAGAGCGGCAGGTGTTTATCAACCTCACCAAGCACTTTGCCGAGCACACAATTTTGTTCGTCTCACACCGCGTGTCCGCCCTTACATGGACAGACCGAATTGTCGTTCTCAACCAAGGCATAATCGAAGAACAAGGAACACACGGCCAGTTGATTGAAAGAGGCCGCCTTTATCGCCACCTGTACAAGACGGCCCCCTCGTCAGATGGAGATGCTTCAGTCTATTCCCCGTTCGACAAAACAACTTCGCCCCTCCCAAAAGTAGTGGACACTGAAAAAAGCAGAAAAGGGTAAGCGTTTCGCAGAAAAGGGCAACTGTTTCTCGTTGACCGCTCCTTGCTCGGAGCGCACCATCGCGCACATGACAGCGGCGACACGTCCGGTTCAAGTCGAGGAAGTCACAAAGACGGATGCCTACCGCCTGATGGTATTTAATCAGGGAGGAACAGCAGTGCTGCTAGAATCACGACCTTCCGGATATGACCTGCCTCTCGTTGACATTCCCAAGTTCACTCGATCGGCAAAAGAGATTACAACGGTCCTTCGCGATCGCTGGCGTATATCTTCTGTTCTCCTGTTTTCTGGCTTGTTAGAACAAAATCCTGTCCCCGTCTACTTTGCCGCACTTGAAGCTCAGGTCCGGATCTGCGCGTCACCAGAAGGGATGAACTGGTTCCCGGTTCATCACACAATCTCGCACCTTCTGAAAAGCAACAAACAGAGAGTTCTCGAATCCAGCTATTCGAAATGTGCAAATCGGATGGTGGAAGAAGATCCAGAACCGTTTAGCAGACTCGGCTGGTTGAGCCATCTCCAGGATTGGGTAACTACGGTAATCCGTCCACTCGGCATGGAATTGAAAGACTTCGAGCAACTGAATGGCTGCGAGACGTTCTCACTCATCCGTTTCGAGACAACACAGCATCCCGTCTGGTTCAAAGCCGTTGGCAAACCGAATCTGCATGAATTCTCAATCACGGTTGGACTCGCGGAATTGTTTCCTGAATATTTGCCATCCCTGCTCGCCACTCAGCCCGCTTGCCATGGCTGGCTGATGGCGGACGCTGGTAGGCCTCCACTTAATGAAGTCGAGGACCCCTCAGCCTGGAAAGAAGCAGCTACCACACTGGCTAGTCTTCAGATCGCATCCATTGACTCGATTGATGACCTATTGAAAGCAGGTTGTAAGGACTTGCGCGCCGACATGCTGCTCGAATTGGTCGACCAGTTCTTCGAAGTGATGGGCGATCTGATGCAGCAGCAAACTAAAGTGCCACCGGCAATTCTCTCTCGGCATGAACTTTCTGACCTCGCGGCAACATTAAGGAACGCTCTGCACTGGTTACGGTCAGTGCGGATTCCTGATGCGCTGGGCCACTGCGATTTCAATCCGGGCAACATCCTCGTCGATTCCGAGCACTGCGTCTTTATCGACTGGGCTGAAGCACACGTCAGTCACCCTTTCCTGACGCTTGAATACCTCATCTCCCATATTCGGAACGATTATCCAGCACTCACTCGATTCGAAGGCGCGATTAGGTCGTCCTACGCACATCGCTGGCAGTCCGTCTCCTTGTCCGGGCACGTCTCCGAGGCGTTCTTGTTCTCGCCGCTGGTGGCCGTTTTTGCTTACGCGGTCGCGGGGAACAGTTGGCGGGACCCAGAGCGCCTGAAGATTCCTCGAGTGCCCGGCTATCTGCGGAGTCTCACCCGTCGAATGAAGCAGGAAGCGGACTCCGTCCCGCGAAGGAGGGTCGAATGCATCAATTAATGATGGAGCCGCCCCATTCGACCCTCGAGCCGGTGACGGACGTTTTCCATGGGGTTCCCGTCACCGACCCCTATCGTTGGCTCGAAGACCAAGACTCGCTTCGCACGCGTGCCTGGATCAAAGAGCAGACGCTCTACGCTCGCGCGTATCTGGACGGCATCCCGGGACGCGAACGCATTCGCGAGCGTATCCGAGAATTCCTCGCCGTCGAAACCTATGATTCCCTACAAATAGCAGGTAGCCGCTACTTCTTTCGAAAGCGCCTTCCCGACCAGGAGCAGCCTTGCATATACATGCGCGTACTATGTTCACGAAGCTGTGGACGCAAAGCGCCCCTTCTATCGCGCCGCCTACCAGCACGTCTTGGGAACATCCCCCGATGAAGACCACGAGATTTTCTTCGCGGGTGAGGACGAGAAGATCCGGCTAAGTCTTACGTCTGATAAAAAGCGCCTCGCCTTCTTCGTCTATCGGTTCCTCGAAAAAACACTCACGGATATCTACCTGCAGCCATTCGACGGGGTAACCTCGCCAGAACTTCTATTCGGCAAGATTGACTACATCCTCGGCCTGCGTCTGATGGACGACAAAATTCTGGCAATCACCGATCGTGGGGCGCCGAACCGGAAGATCGTCGAAATCCGCCTCCGAGAAAACGGAGAAAACGAGTGGATCGATGCCGTTCCTGAGACCGACATGCCTATACGCAATTGGCTCGTGGTTGGAAACTCCATCTATGTGTCCTACATGAAAGAAATGATTCATCGCGTCTTCGTCTTCGACAGCTCCGGGAAAAAGCTGGCTGAGATGCCCGTTCGAAGCGACGAAACAGTCCGCATCATCAACGGTTCGCCGGACGGCGATGAGGTACTCCTTGAAATGGAATCTTTCACCGAACCCATCAGCATCTTCCGTTACTCCGCGAAGACGAACGCGCGCACGTTGTGGGCCAAGAGATCGATCCCGTTCGATTCCAAGGACTACAGCTATTCCCAGATCTGGTTCATGTCCAAGGATGGCACAAGAATTCCCATGTTCCTCGTGGGCCGGCGCGATGTCCTCACGAGAAGCGGCAATCCGACGATTATGACTTCCTACGGCGGCTACGGGGTTTCGATGACACCGCAGTTCAGCATCTTTGTCGCCTTTCTAATGGAACGGGGGTGCCTGTTTGCCTTGCCCAACATCCGGGGCGGATCGGAGTTCGGCCCCGAGTGGCACAAGGCCGCTAAGCGGCGCAAGCGCCAAACAGCCTTCGACGACTTCCTGTGCGCGGCGGAATGGCTCCTCAACACTGGGCGAACCACTCCCGGAAAACTAGCCATCTTTGGCGGCTCTAATTCCGGCCTGCTCGTGGGAGCGGCACTCACACAACGGCCCGACCTGTTCGGCGCTGTCGTCTGCATGGTCCCGATGCTCGACATGCTCCGCTATCATCTCTTCGACAATGCGCATGTCTGGAAAGAGGAATTCGGCACCGTCGAAGATGTCGATGACTTCGCCGCTCTTGCGAAATACTCTCCGTACCATCAGGTTCGGGATGGGGTGGCCTACCCCGCAACGATGATCGTCTCCGGTGACGCGGACCGGAACTGCAATCCGCTCCATGCCCGCAAGATGACTGCCCGGCTGCAGGCGGCCAACTCCTCCGAACACCCGATCTTTCTCGATTACAGCAAGTTTCGCGGACACTCTCCCGTGCTTCCCCTCGGCGAGCGAGTTGCAGCGCTGACGGATCGCATGGCTTTTCTGTGCAACCAATTCCAGCTGCTCGTGTGAAAAACGGAGGTCTCTTGTCATGTCGTTTCTTGGCCTCAAAGCGTATTGGAAACTGATTCATTTCGATCTCTACTTGGCCCGCGGCAATTTCGCCGCGCTCCATGACAAGGTGCGCAATTACCCGGTGGGCAATCGGCCAGCGGCTCCTGACGCGGTCGAGCGAATCTGCTCTGCTGTCGACATTGCCTGTATCTGGTACTGGAAAGAGGCGCTTTGCCTGCAGCGATCTGCGGCGACTGCATGCCTCCTAAAGCAATACGGTGTGCCCGCCCAAATGGTCATCGGCGCGCAACACATGCCCTTCAAAGCCCACGCCTGGGTTGAAGTGGCTGGCCGCGTGGTCAACGACAAACCGTATACGCCAGAAATGTACGCTGTACTCGATCGGTGCTGAAAATCTCTGCCAGGAAAGGTGATCAACCGTGAGCGTCCAGTTTGGAAGATGGAATTTCGATGGCAAGCCGGTGGACGGGGACTACCTCGAAAAGGTAAGCCCGCTTCTCGCTCCGTACGGCCCAGACGATAGTGGCTCCTATTCCAAGGGAAACATCAGCATCCTGTACCGCGCCTTCCATACCACGAAGGAATCGCGCGGCGAAACACAGCCGCACGTGACAGAATCAGGTACGGTCATCACCTGGGATGGCCGCTTGGATAACCGCAAGGAGCTGATCCGATCGTTGCGCGACGCTCTGACCATGAACTCCAAGGATGTTTCGATTGTGGCGGCGGCTTACGAAGAGTGGGGATCGGCTTGCTCAGCAAGACTCATCGGTGACTGGGCTCTTTCGATCTGGGATGCCAACTCGTGCACGCTGATCCTGGCGAAAGACCCCATTGGTACACGCCATCTCTACTACTCAGTGGACGAGCATCAGGTGACCTGGAGCACCATCCTCGATCCTCTTGTTCTGTGTGCCGGAAAGACCTTCGCGCTCTGTGAAGAGTACATCGCCGGCTGGTTCTCGTTCTTCCCAGCGACTCATCTGACTCCGTATGTCGGAATCCATTCTGTTCCAGCGTCCTCACTAGTACTTATACGCGCGGGAAAATACACAGTAAGAAAGTACTGGGATTTCGATCCAGGCAAAAGAATCCGCCACCGCACTGACGCCGAATACGAAGAGCACTTTCGCGCGGTCTTCTGGGAAGCCGTCCGGCGCAGACTCCGCTCGGATAGACCCATACTCGCCGAGCTCAGCGGCGGCATGGACTCCTCCTCCATCGTTTGCATGGCAGACAGCATCATCGCTCGCGGTTCCGCCGAAACACCGCGCCTCGACACTATCTCCTATTACGACGACTCCGAGCCCAACTGGAATGAGCGTCCCTACTTCACCAAGGTGGAAGAGAAACGCGGCCGTACCGGCTGCCACATTGACGTTGGTAACCAGGACCTTCTCAAGTTCGAACTCGACAGCGATCACTTTGCGGCGACTCCCGGCTCCGGAGCCGACCGCCCCAAGGAAGCCAGCCGCCAACTCATGGCCTGCATGAGCTCCCAAGGAAACCGTGTAGTCCTCTCCGGCATCGGCGGTGACGAAGTTATGGGTGGCGTGCCAGCGCCCACACCGGAACTTGAGGATCTTCTTGCGAGAGCCAGATTCAGGACGCTCGCTCATCAGCTGAAACTCTGGGCGTTGAACAAGAGAAAGCCTTGGTTTTATCTTCTCTTCGAAGCGGCACGCGGATTCTTCCCTCCCGCTTTCGTCGGCGTTCCCAAACACTTGCGTCCGGCTCCATGGTTACATCGCAATTTTATCAGACAGAATCGTGTGGCCCTGCGGGGCTATCAAAGCAAGGTGGACCTCCTCGGTTCCCTACCAAGTTTGCAAGACAACGTGAGCACACTCGATGGTTTGCGAAGACAGCTCGTGTGCTCTGTCCTGTCGTCAGACCTACCTTACGAAAAACGCTACCCATACCTTGATCGCGGGTTGCTCGAGTTCATGTATGCCATTCCCCGGGAACAGGTTGTGCGGCCTGGCCATCGCCGCTCACTGATGCGTCGCGCCCTCGTTGGGATTGTTCCCGATGAGATACTTCAGAGAAAGAGAAAGGCTTATGCGAGTCGAGCGGCGATGTTAGCCATCTCGGCGGAATGGGACGCTTTGGTCAGGAGGGCCGATCACATGAGGATCGCCTCACTTGGCATTGTTGATCCTAAGAGTTTTTCGGAAGTCCTACAGAATGCCCGAGAGGGGCAGAGAGTCCCCATAGTCACCTTGGCACGAACCCTGTGTGTAGAGTCGTGGTTATGCGGGAAACAACAGGTGCTGAGTGAGTGTGTCTCGGCGACGAGGCTAGATTCCTCGCAACGACGTGCGATGCAAGTCCCCGGACACCCACTCCCTTAGGAAAATTTCAGTTAGCTAGCTGAATGCAGTAACTCTATGAAGAAAGAAGGTGAATACGATGAAATACGAGAAGCCAGAAGTGCTCGTGTTGGCGTCTGCAGTGGTAGCCGTGCAGGGAACTTCGTCAAAGTTCGACGAGATCGCGGACAGCTCCCTGCCGACAGTCGCTGCGTATGAAGCAGACGAGTAAATGAACATGCCGGAGCGTCCGGTGGTTCGGACGCTCCGGCATTAGTTTTGGCGTCACATTGGGGATTCTGCTTGAGTCGTTTGTGCGTAAGATTTGCCAATGAACACTTCGGAAGAGTTCCGCATGAGACGTCCGCAAAAGGCATCCAAACGAGGGCCAGCCCTTCAATACACATTAAACGGCTGGAAATGACCAAAAGTGTCGTACTCACCCGCAGCGAGCACGGCGGAAAAGAGCAGATAGCCTATTGATGCTCAACGGCTGGATAAAACGGAAGTTCTCAGTTAGATCCGTTTGCGAGAATCTTATCTCTCTGCTCACGCATCTCGCGCCACCGCGCGTACTGTTCAGCCTTGGAGGGATCGGAATCTTCCTCACCCTTCAGCCAGAACGCAAACCAATCCACATTCCCTTGTTGGGATACTATTCGATCCCAAGGTTTCTGAAGAATGTGTACGCCATCCTCCAGCACGACCAATTCGACCGGCTTGCCTAGGCGCGTTAGAGCGGCAAACCACTCCCACTCGGAAAGGACACTGCTCGATGAACGTGGAGCGACGATTCGAAAAGGTGTCTGAACACGATCGATATTGAATCCCGGCGAGTTCTTCATCCACGACGAAAGGCCTTGACCATACGGAAGACCGCCATTCAGCCGCTCGTAGCTCTCGGCCCATCCGGGAGCTACGTTGAAAGATGCAAGATACTGAAAATATCCCCCGTCTGTTGCATCCATCACACTGGCGGCGGCGAAGTGATATTTGGAATGTGTCACAGCATATCGGACGTATAGACCAGTGCGGCTGAATCCGATGAGACCGACGCGGCGAGAATCAATCAGACCCTTTTGATCTAAGTATTCAATCGCCCCTTCGAAACCCGCGACAGCGCTCTGCGGCTCTCTTGGCGTGTCCTCCACGCTCTCATCCGGATCGGGCACTTGTAAGACGGCAAAACCCTTTCCAGCCAAAGCCTGCGCTGCAAAGGCTGACGTCCAGGGCCCGTCAATCCAGAACTTTTTGGCGTCCCACCCGTGGGTTTGTATTATCAACGGGTATTTCCCACCCGTAACGTAGTCCACCGGGTAGTATAGGCCACCCTTCATGTCGTGACCGTCGGAACCCTTCCACTCGATCTCTTCGACTCTCGCGAATCTAAGTTTTTCGAACTGCGGATTAAGATCCAATAGCTTGCTCTTGTGGTGTGTGACGGAATCTATAGCAAAGATTTTTGGGCGAGTGTTCATATCTTCTTCCAGGACGATATCCGGCCGAGTCTCAGGGTGTTCTTCGTCACTCACTTTTTTCCAGCCCTCTTCGTATTTGGCGAACAAGACTCTTCTTAGGCCGGCGTCGCCAGTCTCAAAAACGATGCGACCCGTCTTACTCTCCCATCCTAATAACCTGAAGGCTTCTTCGGCGATCTTGGTTACTTCACCACCCGGAACACCTACTTCGAGGATGAACAGTTTCGATTGCCTTAGTTTGCGCTCCTCCCCGCTCGTATTCTCCAAAGGGAGATATATCCCCGAAATGGCAACAAAGTGAGCGTCTGGAGACCACGCAACGTCTGATCCGTGCAGCCTTACGGGAGAATCCAACAAGACTCGGCTATCGCCGGTCTTTGTATCTATCAGAATGTATCTTTCGAGGTAGGAATACCGCCCTTTCAGCAATATCTGTTTGCTATATTCACGCACGGAAGGGTCCTGATACTCCTTCCAATGGTCTGGAATTTCCTGAGTCTGTGTGGCGATGAGAATATAGTTTCCATCTGGCGACAACTTAGGTGTGCTGTGGAAGAGATTTATTCTTCCCTTGGAGTCAAGCGGGCCTGTAATCTTAGAGTTAGATTGGAAAAACAGCTCAAGCTCGCCATAGTATCCGCTGGCATCGAACCTCCGACCAGTAACTAAGTCTGGCAGAATCTCTTTCGAAACCGACAGCCCTTGTCTTCTGGTTTTTTCGTCCCAGAGGCTCTCGACAGGCTTTTCGGCGATGTAAGCAATCTGGTTCCCCCCCGAGCTGATGCTGAAAGCAATGATGTTCGTTGGATGGTCTGTGAGCTTTTTTACAAAGCCGGTTCGGACACTCGCAGTATAAACTTGGCGCGGTTCGTTCGCATGTTTTCCAAGGAACGCTAACGTTTCATTGTCGTCCAGCCACGTTACTCCTTCGATTGCCTCTAGATTTGAGGACGACGACATCGTCGAGATCACAACAGGCGGAGAGGAGTGCAATATTTCGCTTGTCCGCCAGAGGACCAGCGAATATTCGTTAGTATTTTCCTCCAGGTTCCCCTTTCTCAATACGACGACGAACATTTTACCGTCCGGTGAGAATTGAGCCACACGCCCTTGCGAAGAGCCTCCCAACCAGTAAGTGGGATCGCCCAACTTAGTCATTCGAATGCAATCTGCGATCGACACTACCCGCTCCGCACGCTGCTCATCCCCTGCTGGGCTGCGTGCCAGCGCGTCCGTCGCGCAGCCAATCAACACCGTGAAGACGAGTGCCTCCCGCAGTAACGGTCCCTGCGATTTAGTCTTCAACCTGCTGCAGAAGAGTTGCATGGTCCTTGACTCCGAAGGCTCACGCAAGCTGAAAGGCGTGAGAGTGTCTTTGAGGCAACAACGGGCTGAAGTCTCGAAAGAAGCTCCAGTGTGAGAGACGCCGTCCAGACGTTGCCTTACTCAAGAAAACTGCCCATCATTGTCGTCTTCGCGGCTGGTCAATCGCGAGCCTTGGTCACTGGTTTGTCCCATTCAGAAAAACTCAAAAGATTAATTTCAGCGCAAGCTGGATCGAGCGCGGCCCGCCGATCTGATACAGGGGATTAAAGCCTCCATTGTTACTATTTTGACCGCCGAGGCTCTGCCCGAGCATTTGGGTTGAAAGGCCGAATTGAGAATCGCTGAGATTTCCGTCTGGCGGTCCAAAGTTGGGATGGTTCAGCACGTTGAACATCTCGGCTCGGAACTGCAACTTGAGCGATTCATGAATCGGAAAATCACGATGCACCGCAAAGTCCCACTGCGTCGCCCCGAATGCCCGCAGCGCATTTCTTCCTAAGTTACCTTGTCTAACAGCATTGCCATTCACATCGCTAGGTGGAGAACAGAAGGGCCCAATCCTGTCCGAACCGTCAGGACAAGCTCCTGTCGCCAAGGTATTATTGAACGCCTTCCCGCCCGGATACTGCGGCCCATACAAGTACAAAGGCACTCCTGGAACTAGGTCAGGACGAATATTAGGGTTAAATCCGTTCGAAAGTTGGTTAAAAACTCCATCGATGATGTCAACGGGCGGAGCGGAGCGAACCTGAATAACGCTCTGGAGAGACCAACCACGCAGAATCAGATTCGCGAACGCATTCAACCTGGGTGCCGGGACATCATACGTCACCGCCGCAGAAAACGCGTGGCGAATATCAAAGTCCGAAGACCCTCGGTTTCCGCCAAAATTCACTCCCGACGAGGGCGAATTGGACGAATTTCCGCCCGAGCCCGCGGAGGCTGAGTCAATCGAGTGCGACCACGTATACGAAGCCAATACCTGAAGGCCACGTGACAGGCGCCGCTGAAACTGGAGTTGAAGCGCATCATAGTCTGATGTAGCCGTGTTCGCCACCAACTGCGCACTTCCAAAACTTGGGTTCGGCGAAATTATCTGTGCCGTCTGAATCAGCCTTCTTCCGGTCGAACCGACGTAGGAAGCCGTGAAGGATTGCTGTCTGCCTAAGGCTTGTTCAAGCCCAACATTCCACTGGAGCGTGTAAGGAAGCTTTAGCTTAGGATCGAACGCGAGCAAGGGGGCAGAAGGCGAGGTCAAGTTTGCGGCTGTAATTGGGGGTGGTGCGGCTGTCATCGAGTCCAGAGGGAATGTGGCACCAAATGCACGGGCTTGCCCCCCGAACGGGTAGCTGGCTGAAATCAGATTTCCCACTTCCTGCGTTGCAAGGTCATAGAACACGCCAAATCCGCCACGAACCACTCTTTCCCAGTCCTGACTCTGAGAGAGCTGCCAGGCTAGTCCGATCCTGGGTGCAACGTTCTCGTAGGTGGTGTTGAACGGCGATGTTCCGGCCGGTGCGAGTGCAAGCGTTGAGAAATCGTTCAAGTTGAAGCCAGTGACTGCCGGCAAGCTGGGACCGCTATTAGACGAAGGAGTAAAGTCAGTATCCCATCGCAGGCCGTAGGTAAGAGTTAGACGTGGAACTATCCGCCATGTGTCTTGCGCAAATACTCCGAGGTTGTGAAACAGCAATTCAGTCTTGCGCTGGGATGTGACAAGAGCAAAGAAGGTTTGACCGTTTTGAGCCGAAGGCACATTGAAGAAAAGAGCTTGTTGCGAGTACATGTTAGGGCTTGTGATCGGCGAGAGGCGACGAAAGTCGATGCCGACCTTTAGACTGTGCGAACCTTTCTGCACCGACAGATTATCAACTACGTTGATCTGCCGCTGGAGGTTGTCCGCCAGCTCGCCGGCAACCATGAAACCTTGTTGTAAAGAAAATATATCAAGTCCAAAAAAACTATCATTGCTAGTGAAGGGACTTGGGAGCGGCAGAGAACTCAGAGGAATTGCACCCCCGAAGTTATCCTGAGAAGAATGAGCATGGGCCTCTGCTCTACTGTAATTGAATCTGAAATCGTTAGCCACGATGGGAGAACCGGACCAAATAAAGCCTAGAGTACCTGTCTGCGTCGTGAAACGGCTCGTGGTGACAGTGTTCAGCGGGTAGATTCCGCCTTGACCACGCTGACTGATCTCCGAAGGGGAGTAGTTGTATCGTCCGAACAGATTGATCTTGCTACTCAGCTTGTGGTCGATTCGAAGGCTATATGCATCGAGCGTGGCAGGATTAGAATAGCTCGCGTTGAATTGGGCAACACCCGTGGCCGCGTTATCCATCCCGTTGGGAAGCGGAAAGGCATTCAGAAAAGGCTGCATCGAAGGGATCGCATTCTGCCGCGCCGCGACATCGGGGACACCCGTAAGTGCAGTTTGTGGCAAGCGAAGCCGAAGTCCTTCGTAGGAAAAGAAGAAAAACGTCCTGTCTTTGAACATCGGACCACTGAAAGTTCCTCCGAAGTCGTTCTGCCGTTCTTGCGGCTTTGGCAAACCTTTCGAGTCCGCGAACCAGTTGTTGGCATCAAATAGGTCGTTCCGCAAGTAATCGAACAGAGTCCCATGAAGTTGATTCGCGCCCGACCGAGTCGCGATAGAAATCTGTCCTCCGGGTGTCCGGCCAAATTCAGGTGCGTAGGTGGAAGTCTGGATACGGAACTCCTGGAGAGCATCAACGGAGACCAAGCTGTTTGTCCCGCCGAAAACACTAAAAGACCCAAGCGATCCTCCGACTCCATTGCCCGATGGGACGTTTGCATTCACCCCGATGTTGGCGCTGACGCCGTCCACCGTCCAGTAGTTGGAAGCAGCGCGCTGCCCATTAACACTGAATTGCCCAGCATCCGCCTGTGTGCTTGTCGTAAGAACGACGCCAGGTGTGAGTTGAATTAATGTCTGAAAGCTCCTGCCATTCATTGGCAGATTCTCCGCAAATTGCCGATCAACGACTGTGCTTACAGCGGCGTCTTGCGTATTGATTTGTAGTGCGTTTCCCTCGACGGATATGCTCTCGGATGTCGATCCAACTTGAAGCGTGAAATTGCGACTTACCGAATCCTGTACGTTCAAGATCAGGTCCGACAGGTCAATTCCTTTAAATCCTTCCTTGCCAACATGAATCCGATAACGTCCCGGCTTCAAGGCAGTGACCAAGTACACGCCAGCCCCATTTGAAATACCGATCCATGTGCCATTTGTGTCCGTGTTGATCACACGCACTTCCGCAGCTGCAACAACTGCGCCCGATTGGTCTGTGATTACGCCGGATATCGTCGCAGTTTCAACTTGGCAATAGACGATGGGAGAAAAAACCAGAAGCCCGAGCAATGCGATAACAAACGTGTTGAAAAATCGCCGATTCTGGAAACTTCGAGTGTTTCTAGATGCCTGACACGCGTGAGCCATCGTCCATAACCTCCCTGGAACAGTGTTCACGCAGGGAAGGCCAATCGTTCCCATGCGATTGTTAAAAGACGATGCGTATTCAGTTGACGCGGAATGGAACTAAGTCGGGTCGGCGACGCCGCAGACCAAATGACGTGGATACTACGGATGATTCGCTGGACTTCCTAGATAGGCGCTCAGTAACTTTTTTCCGTGGGGATGGAGGTCCACCCTACCGTTCTGTTCAAGAGTCACGAACACGCGATCGATATCCGACAAAGCCTTCGCGTCATTCACCTTCAGCATCCAACGCTTCTGAGATATGTCATCTGGGTCCAGAGTCCCTAAATTGCGAACGTTTTCATCGTTTCCTTCTTTGTGGCCCCATACGTAATAGGCGTACTTGCCAGTGTCGGACCTATTTGTGGAGAGATCGTAGGCGTAGAACACGAGAGACTGGCCCTGTGTATAGAACACGCGGCCAACCGCCTTTTTTGTTTTCCCGTTAGCATCCGTATCGTAAACATCGACGATATGAAGATTGCGTGAGCCCACAAGCTCTCGCAATTTCGTTTCTGCTGCCAGGACATCTTGGTCGCGTTCCTTTTGTGACGACTGCTCTTGAAGCCTTTCATTCAGGGAACGAATCTCCCGATTTTGAGTCTGAATTGCCGATTGATCGCTCTCTCGTTCAGACTTCAATCGTTGGAGAGCATCTTCTGCTTTCACTTGTGTAGCGCGTGTGACTTGGAGCTCAGCCCTCAACGCGACGATTTCTTCCTTCATTCCGGTTGTGGCGGCCACTTCTTGTTCCAGGATTTCTTCGCGGCGGCGAAGTTGATCTGTTACCAGACTATTCGATTCTGGGGTAGCAGGCGGAATGACAGCGCGAGGCACCGCTGATGATATCGGACCATGAGTTATTTTTGATTGCCGCAAAACAAGACCAACAACTAGACAGCCACCGATAACAAGGAGGCCGGCCCCGATTCCCCACACTCTGGTCTCACGGAAAGATCCGAAACGTCTACGACCGGGCACCTCATAATTATTCTGCGGCCTCACGTGACAGGAGAACTGAGCGCCATCCCTGCTCGCGGCACGAAGGACCGAATTCCGCAGTCGGTTTTCCGCGTCTTGCGCGAGTTCCACTTCAAAGCCGGGCGCTTGGGTGAAACAAGCGGAATGAATTGCTCCAAGCTCAGAAAAGGAACAGCGGCACGAAGGACACTCCTCGAGATGTGCCTTCACCAGTTCCCATTCCGCCTCCTGAACTTCGCCCGCGGCCGCTAGGAAGCAGAGTTCCTCGAGCTGTTCATGGCTAGAGATTGGCAACCTCCAAACGTATGGGCGCCGTCGCCGAAACTCTAATTCCTTGCTCTTCGGGTCTAGTTTGAGGCAAAAGGATATCCCGTAGCTTTACCATCCCGCGATAGTAATTATGGCGCGTTGCCGGCAGCGACTCACCGGCTTCCTCGGCCGCTTCCACGAATGTCATTCCTTCAATAGAAATAAGTTCAATCGCCTTTCGCTGTTTCGAGTTGAGCAGTGCAAAAGCCTGTGCCAAGTACCTAGCTGCTTCTGTTGCCGTAAGCCACCTGTCGGTGGCCCTCTCGGTTGAAAGGGCCAACGGGTTGATCTCCTCTACGTTCAACCTCGAATAGAAATGCCGGTGCTGAAGATGGTAGCGCCTGTTAATGCTCCTAGTGTAAGCATATTGGAGGAGCCATATCTTAAGTGTGCCTTTGGAAGGGTCGAATAATCCCTTTTTTCGAAAAACATCTAGAAAGACGATCTGGACGACGTCTTCAGCTTCCCCTTCGTCCTTCACAAGCTTATAGGCCACGCTGTAGATGAGCCGCTGATATCGATCAACAATAATTGCGAACGCGTCGTCGTTTCCAAGAGTCAGCTGATGTAATAGATCGTTGTCGGATGCCTGTTGGAGTTCACTCCATTCAAGAAGGCGAGCGCCGTTAAGATTGACGGCGTCACTCATTGATGGGCTCCGGCCGAAAGAAGCCCAACGCACCGAGCTAGTTCATCTTTCCCGCGGCATACCAATTCTGGGATTTCGCGATAGACCGGCCCGAAGTACTGCGGAGGGGCAACGCGGGAGCTGACGGCTCGACTAAGGACGCCGAGTGTCGCTTGGTATAGCAAGCACCTCGGGGCATCCACTTCCCGACATATAGCAGATGAAGGAGTAAAAAAAATCAGCATTCTCGATAGCCGACCTTCAAGAGGTAGCTCATTATTGCCATAATCAGGAATCTGCCGGGGCTAACAGATTCATTTGCCAGCCATTTAGCAGCCTGGAAGTATTGGTGTCAAGTAGACTTTGTGGAGCCGCTCTTCGACTCCTGTTGGTTCCCGATTCTTACAAATTGGCGTGCAAGTCCAACGTGAGTTAACGTACTGGCATGACCACTGCATGGTTTAGATAATTCAGCCATCTGATTGCTATAGCAAGCAATACCTCATCTCTAGAACACAGCTAACTCCGAGCCCGGAACGTTGCTCGTCGATGGGCTGCGAGGCGGAAGCATCTTTTCGCCCTCTTCGCCGCATTATTCAGTATTATGCAAAAGCATGCCCGGCCAATTGATACGCATGGATGTTGAGGCTGCAAAGGAGGACCTGAGGATCCGCACCTTGGGGCCGATAGGGTATGACTTTGGCCGGCTTCTTTACCTAGCTTCCCTGAGGGATTACAGCACAGGAGAATACCATCACCACGGACTTGCGCATTCCTTTTCTGAACTTGCAGCACGTGAGGCGCTTGCTGCGTGCCACAAGGAGCTTTTCTACCACCTCACGAGTTGCCCGCTGAAATTGTTTGTTCCCCAGGTCGAGCGCTTCATGCGGTCAGTTCGTCAAGATCTGCAAAAGACTGTAGATTCCTGGGAGAGTCTTGAGGTGTACCGCCTGGCTGTGCCCTGTCGTTGCGATCGGCTGACCGCCGCGCTGTTTATGTCAAACGTTAAGATTGCGATGGCCCTTTTAAAGTCTCGTCGCCAGGTTCCGCCAGTGAAAGCACAATCCGCATTGCCACGCCTGTCACTTGGCCTATAATCTCCGCTTCTTTTTGGAATACAAAAATACGCGCCTTGACCGGGGAGAGAGGGTGCGCGAGGAGAACCAACTTATCCTCAACGAGTTCGCACCATGCACAGGCGTACTCGTTTCGAAGGTCAACAAAATAGATGGGCCGGTCAAATTCAGATCGGGCCACTCCGTGTCGTGGTTTCTTCACATCGGGATCGATCTCGACAAAAGACCCGGGCCTGATCAGCGGGTAGAGTGTGTAGTCTTTAAGGCCAATGAAACCGTGCAACCGATGGCGCAAGTCGAAGTGCTGAACAAACTCAATGGGAACTTTGCCCCACGTTTCGATCATGCGTGAAAGCAAATTCGTATGACTGAGATTCAGGCCCGCGTCAAAACGGACGGGAACCTCAAGTAATGCGGGCGCTTCTTCCGCCGAATCGTATTGTGCCAGGTGGGTTTTCGCAATCGGCAGTTCAGCGTGATATTTCTTTACCTTCTTCGTGTCCACGCCGTAGAGTGCGAGAACCTCGGCGTAACTTAGACCATAGATACTCGCGAGCGTAAACAATTTGTAGATGCTCGGCAGCGCAGCTTTTTCGTTTTCGATCTGCGTCAACCACGGACTGGAGATCAGAAATTCTTCATTTCCTTCGGCATCGGCAATGGTTTTGCTGAACACCGCAAATTCGCGCGTAGTGATCCCAAGTCTGGTACGAATGTCCTTGAGGCGTGCTCCAGGGTCCATGGGTTCCTGCTAGCTCATCGCCGTTGCTAGACTCAAACTGGCCAAACTTACCCAAGAATAGTGCGTCTCCGGGCAAATTCGTTTCATTGAGTCGCACGGTGCCGAAACCGCCGAGGGCCGTCTGTGTGTCGGCAAAGCCGAG
>WNFF01014992.1_pt2 | contig 16119 bp, 27 predicted proteins | sample 5400441 | NCBI WGS metagenome assembly WNFF01 (sample SAMN13153345, study PRJNA577476) | soil metagenome | isolation source: 120 cm saprolite under Douglas fir tree site 2 hole 3 replicate 1 | place: USA:California | collected 2015-04-18 | reverse complement strand
CTCGGCAAGGGCCAGCCGGAAACCCTGCTCGGCGCCCCGATCCTCGAGTCGACCACCATGTCGGCCACCAAGGGCGTCGGGTCCCTCGAGGCGATCTTCGGGGACTTCAACCAGTACGTGATCTGCGATCGCGTCGGTGAATTCGCTCTCGCCGCCTGACCGAGCGATCGGCCAGTGAAAACCGCACCGTAACGGTGAACCCCGCCAGAAACACCGGGGAATACCGTGGAAACCTCGCACTACAGGGTTCCGTAGAGACTGAGCGTGTGGCACCTGTGTCACGGGACCTGCCCCGAGTGCAATAGGGGCAGAGCACCGCAGGTGAAGTTACAGTCCGGTCTGCAGCGATGGGAAAGCTGCAGAGCCAGGCAGAAATGACCTGGCCCGCGCCCCCCAGCGGGCGCGGTAACAAAATGGTGAGCATGATTTACGAACCCCTCGTCAAGGACACGACTACCGGCAGGCCAACCGGGCAAGCTGCGTGGGCAATGTTCTGGCGATTTGGGGCGCAGGTCAGTACAGCCAATGCTTTCCGTGTCATGAAGGGTGCTTAAGGGCGCCCGAACTCCAGAAGATTCAATGGCCCCGAGGGGCGGTTCCGGTTCCATGCCGGGCCGCCCCTCGGTCATGGAGGGCCGAAATGGAATGCAAGGAAGAAGGCTGCGTCAATCCCGTCCAGGCTCGCGGCTGGTGCACGATGCACTACGCCCGCTGGAAGAAGTACGGCGACCCCGGGCCTGCCGATCGACTGCGCAGGAAAAACGGGGAAGGGACAGGGTGCTGGGCCAAGGGCTGCATGCGTGCACCCGAAAAGGCTGGCTTGTGCGGCCGTCATTACCAGCGGCGGCGGATGAAGGGCGCCCCAGAGGGTTACGGTGCACCAGCCGAAGATGGCTGGCCGGCATGCAAGATCGATGGCTGCGAAGCGGCTGCGGTGGGGCGAGGCTGGTGCAGCATGCACTGGCAGCGCTGGAAGAAGACAGGCGACCCGGGGCCGGCTGAGCCGAAGCGGTACCGGTGGCGGCACCCTGCCGGCACCATCTGCGTCGTAGAGGACTGCACGCAGGCTGCGCGGTTCTCAGATAAGTGCCGTCGTCATTACCAGCAGGAAGCTAGTCGGCGTGACCTGCTCAAGAGTTACGGCCTGACGCTCGAAGATTACGAGCGGATGGTTGCCCGGCAGCGTAGTCGTTGTGCCGTCTGCCGCCGGAAACGCCCTGCTTCCGATAAGCGGGAGTGGGCTATTGATCATGATCACGTCACCGGCCAGATCCGCGGGTTGCTGTGTGATCGCTGTAACCGTGCGATCGGGCTCCTCCGGGATGAACCCAAGATCCTGAGAGCCGCCGTCCAGTACGTGGAACGGCACCGGCAGCTACTACTGATCGGGCCGAGGAAGGCAGGCTGACCGTGGCGAATAAATACGCCATCGCCCCGGCTGTCGTTCAGCTGGCTTCGCTGTTCGCGACGGCGATGACGCTGGGCGCGTCCGGGGTGGCGTCGCTGAACCCGAACCCGGTGGCGCAGAGCGTCACGATCACGGGCGGCACGGTGACGGTGATCGCGGTCAGCGGGGTGGTCACCGGGCAGACCTCCGGGACGTTCACGGTCCCCGCCGGCGGGTCGATCACGGTGACGTACAGCGTGGCGCCGTCGTTCACGGTGGCGGATATCCCCCCGGCGGGAGGGACGTACCCGTTCGTGACCGGGGTGCTGGCCGGGTACCTGGCGGCCTACCCGAATGGCCCGCAGGTCTCATAGGGAGTAAGGAGGCACCCGTATGGACTGGTTCCGGGCGCGGCAGCAGTTCAACGCCGACATGCCGGACGGCAGCCAGCGGACCGTTCATCTCGGCGAGGTGCTGCCGGGCAGCCATGAGCTGGTGAGGCGTGACCTGGACGGTGCCACCGCCGCCGCCAGGGCCGGGATCGACCGGGATGCGCTGTTCGAGCCGCTGGACGCGGGCGAGGAGGAGGCCCCGAAGGCGGCAGAGCCCCCGAAGGCGCGGGCCCGGAAGGCGGCCTCGTGATTACCCCGGCGGACAGCGCCCCGCAGGCCCCGGCGCAGATGCCCGCGTCCGCGTGGGATATCCAGGCGCCGTACTCAGGCGGGGCGCCGTCGGGGATTTACACGGGCGGCGACCGGGACCCGGCGGGGGCCGATGATGTGGCGGCGACCGTGGCGGCGGCGCAGGCGGCCGCGGAGGCGCGGTTCACGTCGCACATGCACGACACGTACGGGCAGGGCAGCCAGATCGGCGACACGGTCAGCCTGCCGCCGCAGGATTTCTCCGTCGCCACCGCCCATCAGGCCGGATACACCGGGAGCCAGTGATGATCACGCCGAGCGATTCGCCGTCGAGCCCCGCGGACTATGCGGGGGTGACGCCGCACGGGCAGGGCACCGCCCCGTATGACGTGCAGGCCGCCCAGGATGACCTGTCGGGGGCGGTGGCCGCCGCCGGGGCGCTCGCCGGCGCGGGGGTCGTCTACCCGCAGGGCCCGCGGCAGTCGATGACCGGGACGCTGCTGCAGTCACCGCAGGGTTTCGCGGTCGGCGGCTATGACATCGACGCCGGGTATCACGGTGTCATCAGCGGCGACCCGGGCTGGCCGAACAACGTCGAGCCCGGTGGCTGACGCGGTCATCGGGTACGTCCACGGCGGCACCGTCCGCGCCGAGTTCACCGCGTCGCTGCTCGCCGTGTGCATGGAAGGCCAGACCAGGATCCGCACCGTCGTGGCGCTGGAGTCGGGGCCGAACATCTCCACCGGCCGGAACCTGATCGTCCGCGAGTTCCTCGACGGGAACCTGGCGCCGTGGCTGCTCATGGCCGACACCGACATGAGCTTCGCCGCGGACACGGCGGACCGGCTGATCGCCGCGGCGGACCCGCAGGACCGCCCGGTGGTCGGCGCCCTGTGCTTCTCGCTGAGCGGCGGGCAGAAGTACCCGACGATGTACGAGCTCGTCGAGGGCGCCCCGGGCGGGCTGGCGTTCCGCCGGTACCGCGAATGGCCGGACGACGCGTGCGTGCGGGTGTCGGCGACGGGCGCGGCGTGCCTGGTGATGCACCGGGACGCGCTGCTGGCCGTGGAGAAACGCGCGGATGACCCGTGCGCCCCGTGGTTCCGCGAGTCGGCGATCGGGGCGCCGCTGGCGCTGATGGGCGAGGACCTGACGTTCTGCCTGCGCGCTGGTGCCGCCGGGATCCCGGTACATGTCCACACCGGCGTGAAGGTGGGGCACATGAAGACGACGATGCTGATCTGAGGTGGCAGATAGTGAGCGATCCCCGTCATGTCGTGGCGGTTTCCCCGCCGGTGCGTGCTTCCGGGCCGCTGGGCTTGTGCAACTCGTGCTGCGCGGCGCGCAAGCAGGATCCGGAGCAGCCGCTGCGGGAGGCGGTGACGCTGGTGCCCGCGCAGGTGCCGGTCGGGGGGCCGGGCGGGCAGGTGATCGGCGTGGGGGTGGTGGCGCTGCCGCAGTGCTGGGAGCACGTTCCCGGTCCCGCCGCCGGGTCCGGGCTGCTGATCGCGAACGGGCAGGTGCCGCGCGCGTGACCGTGTTCGGGCCGTACCGGGCGCGGTGCGATGAGGTCCACGACGGCGATTCCATCTACTTCTCCGTTGACCTGGGGTTCGATCACCTGATCGCCTCGCATGACTGGGACGGGCATCCGCGGCTGGAATGCCGGGTGTCCGGTATCAACGCGCCGGAGCTGTCCACTGCCGCGGGGCAGGCGGCGCTGGCCTACGCGCGGTCGGTGCTGCGGCCGGGGGATGTCTGCCAGGTGACCTCGCGCGGGTGGGACAAGTACGGCGGCCGATGGGACGGGACGGTCGTCCTGCCGGACGGCCGTGATTTCGCCGGGCTGATGCTGGCGTCCGGCCACGCGGTCCCGATGCCGGGACGGTAAGACGCTGACCTGAAGGCCCGGCAGAGCCCACCTGGGCCCGTCCGCGCTTCCCCTCACGGCTGGCGCACCGGCGGAGGCGTCCGCCATGCCCGATCCCGGCCCGTGGGCCCACGCAGACTCTGCCGGAACTTCCATTAAACAACGCTGAAAGGCTGGACGATGGCACTGGGCAGGGCATACAAGATCGGCGTGTTCGACACCGCGACGTGGCTCGCGGCGGGCGCCACGGTCACGACGACGGCGACGACGCCGATCCTGTTCGTCAGCAGCTCGGCGAACTCCGACATCAACATCTCCGCGGTCCGCTGCGGGGTCCTGGGCGCGGCGGCGTTCCCGTCGAACGCCTCGGTCGTGTTCTCGATCAACACGGTGACGGGGACGAAGGCGGGCGGCAACGCGGTCACGCCGCTGCAGCTGTCGGGGATCGCGAAGGCGTCGCTGCTGACGGCGGTGTCCACCGCCGGGGGCACGGCGGCGGCGGCGATCACCGGGCTGACGGCGACGACCTCCTGGTGGTCGGAGCCGGTGCCGTTCACCGCCGGGTCGAACTGGGGTGAGTGGAAGACCCCCGGGTTCGAGATCAACCTGCCGATCTCGGGGCAGTTCGCGCTGTGCGTGACGGCGAGCTCGGCGGGCACCGGCACGACGTTCACCGGCGAGCTCGAGTACACCGAGTAAGCCACGGGTGTACTGCGGGAACTGACTAGGAGGGTTCAATGGGCAGCGCGAGCGGCACCGGCACAGTCAAGCGCATCCCGCTGGGGGGGCTGACAGACGCGGCAAGCTACGGTTTCACCGGGTACGTCAGCCCGCCCGGCCCGGGCGTAAACGCCCAGTGGCAGTTCATCAGCCTGGCGTCGGACCACGCCGGGGTCTGCGCCGACGCAGGCGGTACGTTCCAGGACAGCGAAATCACGTTCCGGCTGGTGCTGTCCGGCTACGCTGACTCCCCGGCCAGCGCCCCGGTGTACCCCCCGGCCGCCAGCCTGCCGCTCACGATGACCCCCGGGCAGCTGGTCACCACCTCCGACGGGGTGCACCGGCAGTGCAACCCGTACGTGATGCAGGCCAGCAACGGCAGGGCGGGAACTGACCACGCTGCGACGTCCGGGACCGTGACCGTGACCCAGTGGGACGCGGGCGGGGTCACCGCGTCGTGGAACCTGGCCTTCAACGGCGATGCGACCACGGGCAGCCTGTCGGCGCCGTGGTGCGGCACCCCGCCCGCCTAGTAAGGCCAGGGCCGTGCGGGCGTTCAGCGATGCCGACCTGGTGCAGGGGAACACCGGCAGCGTGACCCTGGCCAGCACGGCCAGTGTCACGACCGCCGCCGGGTCGGCGGAAGGCGACGCCGGGATCATCGCCATGTTCGCGCAGACCCCTGTCGCCGCCCCGGAGCAGTGGCATATCGTCACCAGCACCGGACTCGGCCTGCTGGCGGTCATGTGCCGCGCCGGCCTGCCCGCCGGGGAGTCGTCGTGGCCGTTCAGCACCGCGTCGGGCGGCCCGGCGAACTGGACGTGGACGGCCGGGGAGTGGGCCAATGTCGCGCTGGCGCCGGTCGAGACGTCAGCATCGGCCACCGGTACGGGCGGTGCGTCCAGCGTGTCCACCGGCAGCACCGGCTCGTTCGGCACGCAGTTCGTCATGGGCGTCGCCGCGTTCGGCATCTTCAGCGCCGGCGGGTCCGCGTGGCCGTCGGTCAGCTACTCCGGCGGGTTCACCGAAACCGACTCGGTCCAGGTCGGCGCCGGCACCGCCAACGGCGACATCCTGCTGAAGGCGGCCCGCCTGTACGGCGCGGACAGCGACACCGGGCCGTGGTCGTGCACGGCCACGTTCACCGGCAGCATGGCCAGCAAGACGCCGTACGCGGCGCTGGCGGTGTTCCGCGCCCAGGCGACCGCCGACCCGCCCCTGCCAGTCATGACGAGCTGAGGCCATGACGATCGCGCAGGACTCGGAGATTCTCGGCGCGGCTAACTCGGCCGCCGGGAACTACGACACCGCCATCACCCCGGCGAGCACGCCCGCGGCGGTGTGCGTGATCATCATCGATGACACCTCGGCGGCCGATGTCGTGACGTCGGTCACCTACGGGATCTCGGCGGGGGCGGTCATCCTCACCCGCCGCCGGTTCGACACCGAGGCGACCGAGCCCGGCGGGGTCTACATCTACTGGGCCGCCGGGACGTTCCCCGCCGGGGCGCAGACCGTGCGGATCACGCGGACCGGCACCGACAACATCCGCGCGGCGATCTTCACGATGACCGCGGGCGCGGGGATGACGGTGTCGGTGGACACCGACGCGACCGGCACGTCGGCGAGCACGGCGAACCCGTCGTGGGCGATGGCCACCGCCGCGACGGCGACCGCCTGCTACCTCGGCATCCACTCCGGCCTGAACGCCATGACCTCCACCCCGGCGGCGGGCTGGACGCTCGCGCCCTCACCGGGGTTCGAGGACATCGGCAACCAGGGCCGCGGCTGGGCGCGGCAGCTGATGACATCCGCCGGGGCGGCGGCACCCGGGTGGGCGGCAGCCACGGCGGATGACTTCGTGGGCGCCTCGATCGCGTTCAAGGAGATCCCGGTCCCGCTGGCCGGCCTCGTTTCCCCGGCCATCGCGGGACGGCCGGTCAACCCAGGCCGGGAAGCCCCGGCCATCCTCTCCGGAAACTGAAAGGGGGGAGATGAGCCCATGACCCGTGTGGCGGCCGGGTACCGCACGACCGGCGCCGGCTCAGCGACCCTGCCGCTGGCCAGCTTGTACTCGCTGGGAACCGGCGGCCTGTGGCTGGTCGAGGTCGGCATCACCAACACCACCGTCACCGCGTTCGAGGTCTCCCTCAAGCGCGTCAGTACCGTCGGCACCCAGGGCGCCGCGCAGACAGTGACGTATGAGGAAAACGACCTGAACCTGACCGCCAAGTGCGACCCCCGCGACACTCACACGGTCGCGCCGACGCTGGTGGCCGGGGAGATACGCCGCGCGAGCATCGGCGCGAGCATCGGGTCGGGGATCATCTGGACATTCGGCGGGCGGGGATTGTTCCTGCCGTCCGCCACGACTAACGGGTTCGCGCTCATGCCGATCAACGGAACCGGCCAGATCGCCGACGTGTACTGGTCGGTTGACCAGTAGCGCGGCCTCGTCACGCCCCGGGGCGCGCCGGAGGGGGTTAAACCGTGCCCGCGCTCCGCAACGTCACCCCCCCGCCTGCCCGGGCCATCCGCCTCGGCTCCCGCATCCTCAAAGGCGCCGCCGGCGGGGGCGGCGGCGGGGGCGGCGCCCCGTCCGTCGTCGTCTACAAGGATGCGTACACCTCCGGGTCGGCGGCAACACGGGTCCTTACCCAGCGGACTGTCGCCACCGGCGATGTGGTGGCCGTCGTCGGCCAGACCGAGGACTTCGCCACGTTCAGCGTGGCGTCGCTGGCCCAGTCCGCGGGCACCGCCGCCATCGGGGCGGTAACAAAGCAGCAGGAAGCCGGGTCGGCTAGCCACTGCGCGAACGGGCTGTTCACGTTCACCGTGACCGGCGGCGGGACGCTGACGCTGACCGCGACGTTCTCCGCCACCCCGGCAGGCCGGAACACGACGTTCTGGACGTACGTGGCGACCGGGTGCGGCGGCGTCGGGAACACCGGCAAGACCACGACATCCGTCACGACGATCACCGCGTCGCTGGCCACCTCCGCGAACAGCTGCGTGATCGCGATGGCGGCGGACTGGGCGGCGTCCGGCGGGGCCGCCACCACGCTCACCCCCGCCAGCCCGGTCCCGGTCCTGGATGCTCACGAGACCGACGGGGTGGCCGACCAGGTTGCGGCCGGGTCGTTTTTCTCTTCCCGCGGCGGCCACTGGGCTGACACCGCAGGCCGGGCCCCCGCTCTACCCCCCCGGCCATCCGGTCCAGGCCCGGCAGCTGCCCCTGCGGGGCGGTCACGTCTCCCGCGCCGCCGGGCCCCGGTACGGCACCGGCCCTGCGCTGAAGCCGCCGCCGGGCCCGGTCCGGCCGCAGCCAGCCGGGTGCCGCGGCGGCAGCGTCACCAGCCGCGCCGGGACGTTCGGAGGTCCCGGGGCACCGGTCAAGGCTGCTCCCGGGCCGGTGCGGGCGAGAGTCCCGCAGGCCGCGCGCGGCGGCCGGGCCGCGGGCCGCGCGGGGACGCTGGCCGCGGCGGCGGCCGTCACGCTCGTCAACACCGCTGAGGGCGGCACGTCCGGCGTCACCGCCTCGCCGGCCAACACGGGCGGCGCGTCAGGGAACGCGTTCGATTCCGTCACGGCCGGCGCGGGCGCGACCCTGGCCTTCGACAGCACCCGCGCGGCGCACGGCACCCTGTCCTACAAGGTGGCCACCGGCGGGTCGGCGGTCGCGTCGTATGCCGCCTGGTCATCCTCGCTCGGGTCCGCGGCGCAGTCCTGGTACCGCCTGTACCTGTACGTCACCGCGACCCCGGCGGCGACCACGCGGGTGTGGCAGTCGATGTCCGGCGGGACGCTGTCGTGCCGCCTCGACATCACGACCGCCGGGAAACTGCAGGTCCATGACAGCGCGTCCGTGTCCGTTTTCACGACCACGGCGTCGGTCCCGCTGAACGCGTGGTTCCGCGTCGAGGGATACGTGATCGCCTCGGCCACGGCGGGCCGGGCGGAGCTGAAGCTGTTCCTGTCGCCGGACTCGGTGACGGCGGATGAGACGCAGACGTCGGCGGCGTCGTTCAACACGCTGACCTCGGCGGATGCTCAGCAGTTCGGGTTGTCGGGCGCCACGGCGAACCTCGGCCCGTACTGGATGGATGACGTGGGGGCGTCGACGGCCGGGTACCTGGGGCCGTCTGGGACGCCCGCGGCGCCGCGGGCGGCGGGGAGCCCCGTCCGCGCGAGGATCCCGCAGCCTGCCCGCGGCGGCAGCACCGCGGCCCGCGGCGGCCTGTTCGCCGGGACGGGCCCGGCGGCCAGGGCGGCATCCGGTCCCGTCCGCGCGGCCCGTCAGCCGCCGTCCCCGGGCGGCCATGCCGCGGGCCGGACGGGGACGTTCACGCCGGCGGCACCCGCCGCGGGCCCTCCCGTCTACCCGCTGCACGGGCCCGTCCGGGCGCGGCAGCTGCCCCCGCGGGGCGGTCACGTCTCCCGCGCCGCCGGGCCCTACGGCAGCACCGGCCCGCGGCCCCGGGCACAGCAGGGCCCGGTCCGGGCGCAGCCAGCCGCCCGCCGCGGCGGGACAGCGCAGGGCCGCACCGGGACGTTCACCCTGGTCGTCCTGGGTGCGGGACCGCCCGTCTACCCGCTGCACGGCCCGGTGCAGGCCCGCAGGCTCCCGCAGCGCGGCGGCAGCACCAGCAGCCGCGCCGGCGCCTACGGGCGCACGGGGTCCCCGGTCAGGCCGCTCAGCGAACCCGTCAAGGCGCAGCCGGGACCGGCCCGCGGCGGCCGTACGGCCAGCCGCGCTGGGACGTTCACCGCCGTCGTCACCGGCAGCGGGCCCCCCCTCTACCCCCCCGGCCATCCGGTCACGGCGCGCAGGCAGCCGGCGCAGGGCGGCCGGGTCATCCGCCGCGCAGGCCCCTACGCGGGCACCGGGGCGCCCGTCAGGCCCGCATCCGGGCCCATCGGCGTCTGGCGCAGGCAGCCGCCGCCGCCCGCCCGCGGCCGTACCGCGTCGCTGCGCGGCCCCTACGCCGGCACCGGGCCGCCGGCCGTGCCGCTGCACCGCCCGGTCCGGGGCCAGCCTGCCAGGCCACTGCTCACCGGCCGGGCCGCATGGCGCACGGGAACCTGGACCGCGCCCTTCGTGCCGCCGTTCACCATCGGCGCCCTGGCAGCCGCGGACAAGCCGGGCAGCGTCCTCACCGCGGCCGGGGCCAGCAGCGCGCTCACAGCCGCCACGGCGGCGACCGGGACGCTCACGGCGGCAGACCAGCGGACAGGAGGGCCGGGCTGATGCTCGTCCAGTGGAAGCCGGGGGAACCGCCCGCGTGCACCGAGCACGGCAGGCTGGCAGTCGCGCCGCTCCCTCTGCTTCAGGGGTGGATGGTGATTCTGACGCACCTGCAGGACGTGCACGGCACGGACGTGGGCGTGCTACTCGCCAGGGCGCTGGAACTGCAGGACGAGAGGCACTGAGGTGTCCAGGTACGCCGCCGGGCAGCCAGTTCGCGTCAGTACCACCGTCCGCGACGTCACCGGCGCCCTGGTCAACGCCACCACCCTGACCCTTGTCGTCAAGCTCGCCCAGGCCGACGGCACCTGGCTGACCACCGGCACCTACGCCAGCCCGGCGCTCGATTCGACAGGTAATTACCACCAGGACATCCCGGTCACTGACCTGGCCGCGCTGGGCCACTACCAGTACGCGTGGACGGCCACGGGCACCGGCGCGGGCGTGTCGTTCGGCGACTTTGACGTCTTCGACCCGTTCGAGGTGGCGGTCCTGCCGCTGGGCGACGCGAAGGACGCCCTGAACATCCCGCAGGCCACGACCAGCAGCGACACGGAGCTGCAAAGCTACATCGCGACGATCGGGTCGTGCATGGAGCGGATGACCGGCGGCCCGCTGGTCAACAAGACGATCACCGCCGAGCGCACCGAGATGATGAGCTCCCAGACGGTGATACCCGTCCGGCAGCGGCCGCTCGTGTCCGTCACGTCGATCATCTCCGCGTCCGGCGGGGCGATCGACATCAGCGCGGGCCTGAAGCTGGACGTCAATGCGGGACTGATCCGCAGGCCGCTGGGATTGCCGTTCTACGGCCCGTTCTTCACGTGGCTGCCCGAGGTCTATGTCACCTACGTGGCTGGGTGGGGCACGAGCGTCCCCGCCGCGTTCGGCACGGCAGGACGGATCATCCTGCAAAATTTGTGGCGAACCCAGCACGGCCCGGCGGCGCGGCCGTCGATGGGCGGCGGCGAGGAAATGGTGACGATGCCAGGTTTTGGTTTTGCCATCCCGAACCAGGCCGCCCAGCTGCTCGAGGGCTCACAGAACGGGATCCCGTTCATGTCCGAGGCGTACGTCTGACGGAGGTTCTGCCTGATGCGACGGATCATGCTGCTGATAGTGGTCGCCGTGTGCGCTGTTCTCGCCGCCGCGTTCCTGTCCGCGGGGAGGACGGCCAGGGCGGTTCCCCTCGACCCGCCGTCCTGCAAGCCGTCCGGGCATTTCCAGTGCCCCGGCCCGTCGCCCAGCCCGACGGCAAGCGGGAGCACGTCACCGTCACCCAGCCCGTCACCCAGCCCCACCAGCACAAGCACCGGGGCAGCCTGCACGACCAGCGCCCTGAACGGCACCTGCGGCCCGTACTCCTACGTCGGCATCCCGATGAGCAACGGGTACGACACCTACGTCGTCAACCAGTCCGTGAACCCGCAGCCCGGCACCGTCAACACGCTCACGGCCGCTGATCCAGCTCACCAACGACTGGAACGGAACCGGGTGGGGCGGCAGCGGCAGCAGTAACACCCCGCTGGGCTCACTGTCGGCGCTGACAGTCAGTTACTCCGAGTCCACGCCCAGGGACGCGGCTACGGTCGCGGAATTCGCCCCCGACGTGTGGGTCGATAACGCCGGCAATGACGTCATGTTCTGGGCTGACACGCAGGGCCGGTGCAACACCGGATCATACGGCCCGGTCGTGCTCGGCACCGCGGTGCTGGACGGCCAGACGTGGACCGTCAACGAATACGGCACCGAGATCATCTTCGTCCTCGACAGCGACCCCGCCATCCCTGACAGCTGCGCCCGGCAGGCCTCCGGCACTATCAACATCCTGGCCGGATTCCAGTGGCTGGCTGCTCACGGAGTGACGAATGGTCTCGGTAACCTCACCCAGCTGAACACCGGCTGGGAGATCTGCGCGGCGGACAACGCGGCATTCACCATGTCCGGCTACTCGGTCACCGCCACCGTCCCGTGACCGTAACCAGCCGGATACCGGCGCTGATCGACTACCTGGTCAGCCTGTTCCAGAACGCCGGCACCCTGGGGCAGGCGGTCCCGCCGGTCACCGTGTTCGACGGCCCCGCCACCACCGAGCTCGACCCCGGCCTCGCCCTGTACGTCGGCCTGTCCGACCCGGACAACCCCGCCGCCGAACTCGCCGCCCACTCGGTCCAGTCGTGGGGGGCGATCGGCCGGCTGGGCCGCGATGAGATGATCACGGTCCACTGCTGTGCGCAGGCGTGGGCCGGCACCGACGACATGCGCACGGTGCGGGTGGCCGCGACCGGGATCACCGCCGCCGTCGAGGCCCTCATGCAAGCCGACACCACCGGCTTCGGCGGCAACGTGCTGTTCCCGGACCCGGGAATCACCGGGTTGCAGTTGCTGCAGAACAACACGCAGGCGGGCGCGGTCGCCCGGGTGGCGTTCGACCTGATCTTCAGGAGCCGGATAGGCGGCTAGATCCAGCCGAGATCCACGGCGACCTCGTAGGGCACCGCGACCACGTCCCTCCGCTTTGCCCGGGCAACGATGACGTCTTCGATGATGGCGTCGTCCTGCTGGTGCCCCATCGCCCAGCCCTCGCATTCCGGCTCACCGCAGTCGCACGGCTCGGCGTAGCGGCCCGCCGAATGCAGCCAGCCGGTGCTGACCCCCGAACGGGCAGCGTACGCAGCTTCGAATTCCTCGCCGGTCATCTCACCAAGGTACGGGAGCGCGCATGTCGAAGGTGAAGAACATCAGCGGCGGCCCGCTGGACGTGCCGCTCCTGGACCGGGTCGTCGAGGACGGCGAGACCGTCGACGTCCCCGACTTCCAGGCCGCCCACAGCGATGAGAACCCGCTGCCCATCGTGTGGCCCCCGGACAAGTGGGAGGCCGTCGCCGAGCCGAAAGCGGCGAAGGCGAAGGCCGACGACACGAGCGCGAAGGGAATGTAGCCGATGCCCGTCTACGCCTCGGGGCTTTCCGGTCAGGTTTCGGCTGTGGCGGAGACGACCTACGGGACGCCGGTCACCACGACGCATTTCTATGAGTTTCTCTCGGAGAATTTTGTCTTTAACCCAAATTGGCTGGACGGCGCTGGCCTGAAGGCCGGGCAGGCGTACAACCGGGCCAGCCGCACCGTGCAGTCCCGGTTCGACGTCAACGGCGACCTCACGATGGAGCATACTTCTGGTGAGGCCGCTAATGCGATAGCAGATTCAATGGGGTTCTGGTGGAAATGGGCCCTAGGGTCCACGCTGGTCACCCCAACGGTCGTGCTCGGCACCGCGTACCAGCAGATCCATACCAACGGGTCCAAGGCCGGGCAGTTCATCACGCTGCAGGTCGGCCGTCCCCAGATCTCCGGCGTGACGGTCCAGCCGTTCACGTTCACCGGCACGAAGGTCACTGACTGGGAGTTCAGCTGTAACGACAATCAGATCGCGCAGCTGAAGCTCACGTTCGACGGGCAGACGGAGCTCACGTCGACGGCCCTGGCCGCCGCGTCCTACCCGACCCCCAACGGGCTGTTCAGTTTCGCGAACGCCAGCATCCTGACCCTCGGCGGGACCGCCTCCACCACGGCGGGGCTCACCTCCGTCGCGGGCGGCACGGCGCTCGGCTCCCGCGTCAACGGCATCACGATCACGGGCAGCACGCCCATGAAAGTGGATCGTTACGGATTGGCCAACGCCGGCCTGAAAGCGGAGCCGATCGAGAACGCCATCCCCACGATCACAGGGACGCTCAACACGGAATTCTATTCGAGAACGGAACTGTATGACGTGTTCAAGTCATCGGGCACGAACCCGCTGCAGCTGGACTTCACCAAGTTCGACAGCAGCGGGAATGACGCCAACGGGGTGGCCGCGGGGCCCAACCCCTACCGGCTGAGCATCCTGCTGCCAGCCGTTAAGTTCAAGACGGCGGCAGTAAATATTTCTAGCCCGGACGTCATTCCGCAGTCCGTCGGATTCCAGGCGTATGACGACGGCACGAGTAATCCTGTAATCCAAATTCGGCTTGTGAGCAAGGAATCGAGCGCCATTTAGGCGATACCGCAGGCGATTTAATACCAGGATTTATGCCGGGGTCACCGTGTCCTGCGCCACGCGCCTACCCGCAGCGACATGACGAACGCGACGACGAGGGCGATGAGCAGCCCGGTGAACTCGATGATCAGGTACGCGTGCCACATTTTCCCGCTCCCTTTTCCGTCCATGATGCCACGGGACCGGAGGTACGGCCATGCCCGGCACTGAGCAGGCGATCCTCGCTGACCGGCTCCGCAGGGCCGCCCAGCCCGTCGCTGACGCCGCGCGGCTGTCGTCGGCGCGCTGGTCGCGGCGCGTCCCCGCGTCGGTCCGGCTGCAGGGCGGCGCGTCCCGCATCACGATCGCGGCCGGGGGGCAGCGGGCACCGCAGGCCAAGACGATGGAAGGCAACCCGGACGGGACACCCTGCGCCCACCCCGTCTACGCCCGCGGCCCCCGCGTCCGCGGCCCCCTGGTAAACGGCCGTCACGTGCCGCCCGGCTGGACGTGGGCGAAACAGCCCCCGCGGCCCTTCCTCCGCGAGGCCGTCGACGCGAAACAGGACGAGATGGTCCGCATATTCAGTGACATAGTCGATGACTGGGCAAAGCAGCTGGGGTACCGCAACCGGTTACGGCAGCATGTCCTGTATTGGTTTCGATGCCATTCGCCGGTCTACCTCGGCCAGCTTGACTCGCAGATTGCGGGCGGCGCGCTCAATGAGGGCGGGGTTGTCGTGCAGCAGCCCGATCGCTCTGTTACATGGTGAGCACGCGGCACCGCGAATGCAGTAGGCGCAGAAGCTGTTCATCTTCGGGCAGCACCTGTGGTCATGCTCGAGGACCGCCTGTTCTGGCGTTATGGGCTCCTCGCACAGGTAGCAGCGGCCGTCCTGCTCTTGCAGGAGCCTCATCGTGATCTCGGCGGCTTGCTGCTGCCGGGGGGTCTTGTAGCCGTTTAGCCGTCTCTGGCGTGCGTCCTCGCGGCGGCGCTCAGCGTTTGCCTCGTAGGAGCGCCGGCCGTTTTCGCGTGCACGCTCAGGGTTTGCCGCCCTCCACTGGCGCATGCGCTCGACTGCCCGTTCGCGGTTGGCCTGATAGTTCTGGCGATCGGTCTCACGTATGCGGTCGGCGTTTGCTCGCTTGTACTCACGTATGCGGTCAGCGTTCACAGCGCGCCACTGGCGCATGTATTCGGTAGAGTTCGCGCTCATTCCTGGCCGCCGGTCAGCATGGTGACTTCATCTCGCATCCGGTCCACGATGTTGAGGAGTCGTCGCATGCGTGCGGCCTGGACGGATTTAATGGCCGGCGGTTCCGCGTACAACAGGACCTCGACCGGCACGCCGAACGCGGACGCGAACGCGCCGGCCTGGTCGATGCTCACGCTCCCGGTGGCCTCGATCGCGGCGGTACGGGACTGGCCGAGGCCGACCCGGCGCCCCAACTCGGCCTGGGACCAGCCGCGTTCGGTGCGCAGCTGCCGGACCTTGCGGGCGAAAATCGCCGATCGTGATTCCTGATTACCGGTCATAACGATAACACTACCAGGGTTTGCGTTTACAGCCGGCGAAACAGCTCGGTTACAAGTGAGGGAAAGGCGCCGCGTTGATCATCACCTATGAGGGCACCGCCTATGACTTCGACCTGGATGACCTGACCGTCAAGCAGGCCATCAGGATCGAGAAGCACATCGGCGGCCCGATGATCGAATTCGAGAAGGGCATGCTCACCGGCCGCGCCGAGTGCGTGCAGGTGCTGGGGTGGCTGATCCTGCACGGCGGTGACCAGACGCCGATCGCGGAGGTGGACTTCGGCTACAAGAAGCTCATGAACGCGTTCGAGGAGGCAGCGGCGGCCGAAGCCGCCGCTGAGGCCGCGAAGGCCGCGCCGGACCCTACCGGCAACGGTCACGCCGCGGCATCGACCGGCCGGAAGTCCGCCCGCGTGTCATCACCCAGCGCATAAACCACCTGCGGGCGCAGTACCTGATCCCCCTGGCCCGGGATTTCAGCACCCCGCCGCCGGTGGTGAACAAGCTGACCCTGGCCGACTTCGCGCAGCTGATCGACGCCGTCGACGCCCAGGTTCAGGCTGACCGGCAGCACGCCGCACGCGAGGGGAGGTGAGCCGGTGGTCCTGGTCAAGAGCGTCTCGATTGATATCGGGGTCAAGGGCGACCGTGACTCCAAGGCGAAGCTCGACGAGATCACCCGGCGCGCTGAGGCCCTGAAGA
>WNFF01005462.1_pt1 | contig 16119 bp, 14 predicted proteins | sample 5400441 | NCBI WGS metagenome assembly WNFF01 (sample SAMN13153345, study PRJNA577476) | soil metagenome | isolation source: 120 cm saprolite under Douglas fir tree site 2 hole 3 replicate 1 | place: USA:California | collected 2015-04-18 | reverse complement strand
CCGCTCCCGGCGGATTTTTCAAACACGCGAAGTGTTTGAAAAATGAAGCAAAGCAAAAACCAGGCTGTGCAGGATGCACGAATGCCGGTCGCTCTCGGCATCCTGCCTCCCGCGACACTTGCACCTCCCTGTGCGTCGCGAGCGCAGGGAGGCGCAGGAGTGGCCGCTTTTTGCTTTGCGTGTTGAAAAAGGCCACGGATGGACTTTTTTAACAACCTGTTAGTGCGAAAACGGCAGGCTTATGCTTTGAGCCGATAGGCCTCGGCCTCAATGAACACACGCAACAGATTCCGGTCGATTTTATTTTTATCGGCCTCTTCTTGCAAAATATCCAGCGCCTGTGCCTGCGGTAGGGCTTGTTTATAAGGCCGATCGCTCGCGGTCAGCGCGTCATAAATATCGGCGATCGTCATGATCTTTGACTGTACCGGAATTTCTGCGCCATTCAGACGCCGCGGATAGCCGCTGCCGTCCAGCTTCTCATGGTGCGCATAAGCAATGTCCGGCAAATTGGATAAATCCGCCGTCCAGGGAATTAAGCTTAAGAAGGTATAGGTGTGGCTGACATGAGATTCGATCTGGGCGCGCTCTTTAGCGCTCAAGCTGCCTTTACCCAATGCCAGATCGGCGAATTCAAACTCATCCAGCAACGGATGCTCTCTGGCTTCATCGTCGGCATAACTATAAGCCGCAACCGCCCTTAATTCAGCAGACACCTCTTGCGGTGATATCGTCGGTTCGTTCGCGCTCAATACGATTTGCCAATACCTCTTCAAGCGCTCTGCCTCCGCGGAGATCGCCTGCTCCAATTCTTGGCGGAGGCGGCGAAATTCCGCCGGTGTTAACATTTTCTGCTCGTGCAAATCAAGCAAATTTCGATAGGCCTTTTGCCGGGTGTGTACACGCGCATACTCAAAACGCTGCTTGATGAGCTCCAGCCGCAGCGGATACAGTTTTTTGGATTTAACCAACACTTCTTCTTTTACACCGACCTTGCCGAAATCATGCAGCAGCGCAGCGTAGCGCAGCTCGCGCAATTGTGATGAGCTGAAAACTATATCGCGCAAGCCATATTGCTCGACGCGATCCACCGCCCTGGCGAGTTGCTCGGTAAATGCCGCTACGCGAAAAGAATGTCCGGCGGTAACCGGGTCGCGCGCTTCGATCGCCTGCACCGACGCCTTGATAAAACCCTCAAACAAGCGCTCAATCTCGCCATAAAGCAAGCTGTTTTCCAGCGCCACGCCGGCTTGCCCGGCAAGCGCGAATGCAATCATCTGATCTTGCGCGCTGAAAGGCAAAACATGGCGCTCGCAATCGTCCCGGGTAGTGAGGCGCAGGCCTGCATGGGTCTTGCGATTAATTAATTGCAACACCCCCAATACCTCATCGGCCTTATTTTTCAACGGGACGGTTAATAAGGAACGGGTACGATAACCCGACAGGCGATCTTGTTCAGAATTAAACCGGTAAGGCGCATCCGCGGCAATGGCATAAGCATCTTCAACTGTCAGCGGGCTGCCGGTACGGGCGACATAGCCGGCGATACTACCCTCACCGACCGGCAATTGGCCGGCATCTCCGGTGGTTGAGGCATTTTGCCACAGATGAAAACAAAGCCGTTTATCGTTATTAAACGTATAGATCGAGGCGCCGTCAGCGGCGGTAAGATCGCGCGCATGCGTTAATATCAAACTCAACAATACATTCAGGTCTTTTTCCGACGCCAATGCCCGGCCGACTTTTAATACCTGCTCCAACATGCGCTCGACAGCGTGGTGACTTGTGTGCGCGGCCAGGGCGAGTGCGGATTTCAGCGTCGTCCAGATCGACGCGACTGAACAAGATGGATCGAGCACGCCGACGATTTGCGGATGATGCAGTAGTTCCGGTTCTATTATTTCTCTATCAGCACCTGACCACACGATCATTACAAAATTTTCCGGTAAGGGTGCCGCCGTCAATAATTCTTGCGCCTGAGTCGGCGTTAATAGCACTACCGCGCCATCGGCTTGTTCCGCAATCTCGCTAAGTTTACTGAGCCGTCGGCAAGCTATTCCCGCGGGAAGCAATGCTAAAGCTTCAGGCGGAAGCGTTATTTCTTCAGTTAAAAACAACTTAAATGGTATCTTATTCATCGTTCTGATTGTTTCTCCTTTGCGATAGGATATGCCGAATCGCCTCTACTGTGAACGCGGGTGCGCTTGGAACAGAAAAATGTCATTATTACCGGCTGTTCTTCCGGCATCGGCCGTTGCCTGGCTATAAACCTGCATAAGCGCGGTTATCGGATGTTCGCTACCGTGCGCCAGACTAAAGATGTCGCTGCATTGACCCAACTTGGACTGGAAAGCCTGTCATTGGATCTTGCTTCCTCCGACTCGATCCATCGCGCCGTTGATAAAATTTTGGCGCGCAGCCAAGGAAAACTATATGCCCTGATCAACAATGGCGCTTATGGCCAACCAGGCGCAGTGGAAGACTTGACGCGCGATGCCTTGCGCGGACAATTCGAAACCAATTTGTTCGGTGTACAAGAGCTTACCAATCACCTTATTCCAGTATTCCGTACTCAAGGCGGCGGTCGTATTATTCAAATCAGTTCGGTGCTGGGCATTGTCTGTTTGGCCTATCGCGGCGCCTATAGTGCCGCCAAGTTCGCGTTAGAAGCGTTGTCCGATACGTTACGCCTGGAATTACAAGGAACGAACATTCATGTGGCGCTTATCGAACCAGGGCCGATCGCCAGCCGTTTTCGCGAGAATGCTTACCAGGCGTTCCTCGCCAATATCGATCGCGCACATAGTGCGCACCGGGAATATTATGCGCGGGTGGAACAGCGCCTAAGCGGCGGGCGCCCTTTGCCGTTCACGCTGCCGCCGGAGGCCGTACTGAAAAAAGTTATTCACGCGCTAGAGGCGCGACGCCCGAAAATCCGCTATCCGGTAACTTTCCCTGCCCATCTTTTCGCCGTGTTGAGGCGCCTGCTTCCGCACCGCTGGCTTGATCGCGTGCTTAACGAGGTCTCGGGCGGCGGCGCGACCTAATAGGTCGTTGAAAAAGTCCATCCGTGGCCTTTTTCAACACGCAAAGCAAAAAGCGTGGTTTTTGCTTTGCTTCATTTTTCAAACACTTAACGTGTTTGAAAAATGGCGGTACGTCCCTATACCGCACCGCAGGATGATGAAAAACGAGTTTTTCATCATCCTGCTAAATCCGCTTGTTTATTTGTAACGCTGCTTTTTTGTCACCCTTCGCCGCGGGTACTGGGTTGAATAAATCCGAATTTAAAGCATACTTAAAGTATTATCTCTTCTGGGGGGAGATTACAATGAAACCACAGGGATGGCGGAAGTCATTGTTTTCCAGCCTCCAAGTTCGTTTGTCCTTGCTCGTGGTCTTGACTGTTATTCCGGCGTTGGCGCTGGATGTCTATACCGCCTGGGAACAGCGGCGCATGGAAAAAACACAGGCGCAAGAAATCGCGCTGCGTCTCGCTCGATTCATCGCCGCCGAACAAAAACAAATCGTTGAATCGACACGCCAACTTCTGTTTACCCTGGCGCAGTTACCTGAGGTGCGCCAAACCGAACGGGGCAAATGCCACGCGATATTTGCCGGCCTGTTAAAGCAATTCCCAATGTACGCAAACCTCGGCATTATCGCACCGGATGGCAACGTGCGATGCAATGCGATGGAAGTCTACTCGAGGGCCAACGCCTTCGACCGGGCTTATTTTCAGCAGACTCTTGAAACACGCGATTTCTCGGCCGGCGATTACCAGATTGGCCGTATTACCGGCAGGCCGGCGCTCAATTTTGGCTATCCTATTCTTAGCCAAACAGGATCGGTGCAAGCGGTGGTGTTTGCCGTCCTGGACTTAGGCTGGCTTAATCAACTACCAGCACACATGCAATTACCTCCTGACACGTCCCTTACCTTGCTGGATCGTAATGGTGTTGTTCTTATTCGCTATCCCGAGAAGCGACTCGTCGGACAACACCTAAAAGAAATATCTTTAGCTAAAATCATTTTATCTCAGCGCCGCGAAGGAACCATGGAAGCGCTGGATTTTGACGATGTGCCTCGTTTAATCGCATTCGCTCCCATGGCCGGTACGACTCTCAAGCAATCGGCAATCATCGTCGTCGGTATTCCACAAAAAGTTGCTTACGCTCCAGTTAATAAACTCTTTCTGCAGAATCTGAGTGGCCTCGGATTAGCGGCGGTGATCGCGCTCATCTTGGCATGGTTGTTTGCCCAATTTTCAATTCTACGACCGGTAAATACACTGGTAGATACAACCAAATGGTTGGCGGCCGGTGATTTAAGCAGCCGCACAAAACTTTCGCATGGAGCGGGAGAGCTGAATCAACTCGCGCGTGCGTTTGACGAAATGGCCGTGTCTTTGGAAAAACGGCAGGCGCAGGCGGAGCACGCCGAAAAGGCGTTGCTGGCATCCGAGACCCGGCTCAAAGCGATCATTGATTCCGCCTTGGACGCTATTGTCACCATGGATGAAAATGGTCTGATCACGGGTTGGAATGTCCGGGCTGAAGCGGTGTTTGGTTGGTCAGCCGCTGAGGTCATTGGGCACTCCATGTCTACCACTATCATCCCGCCACAGCATCGGGAGGCGCACCAGCGTGGGCTTGCCCGCTTTCTCTCCGCGGGAGAGGGCCCAATTTTAAATCAACGCCTTGAAATTACCGCCCTACACCGCAATGGAGATGAATTTCCCGTGGAATTAGCCGTTACCCCGATACGACTGAGCAGTAGCTGGCTCTTCAGCGCCTTTATCCGTGACATTACCCAACGCAGGCGGGCGGAGGCGGAAATCCGTAAATTGAATGCCGAGCTTGAAGAACGTGTAAAACAGCGCACTGCCCAACTCGAAGCCGCTAATAAAGAGCTGGAGACATTCAGTTATTCCGTCTCGCACGACTTGCGCGCGCCGTTGCGCGGCATCGATGGTTTTAGCCAGGCATTGCTGGAAGACTGTGGCGATAAACTTGACGATAACGGGAAAAAACACCTGGATCGCATACGTAACGCAAGCCAGCACATGGGAGAGCTGGTCGATGATCTATTAAAACTCTCTCGATTGACGCGCAGCGATGTGTGGTATGAATTAGTGGATCTGAGCCGGCTTGCAGAAATGATCGCGACCGAGCTGAGAAACGCAGAGCCGGATCGGCAGGCGGAGTTTATCATTCAAAAAGAGCTGAAAGCATCCGGGGATAGGCGCTTATTGCAGGTAGTGCTGGAAAATCTAGTCAATAATGCCTGGAAATTCACCAGCCAAATACCGCATGCGAGAATTGAATTCGGGGCACTGAAACAAGCTCCCAATGAGGTGGTATATTTTTTACGTGATAACGGCGCCGGTTTCGACATGGTCTACGTCCACAAACTTTTTGCGGCGTTTCAACGTTTGCATGGAGTCGCGGACTTCCCCGGTAACGGCATCGGCCTTGCGACGGTGCAGCGCATTGTCCAGCGGCATGGAGGCCGGGTATGGGCGGAAGCTATGGTCGGTCAAGGGGCGACATTTTATTTCACTCTTTCGGCTATACTTGACGATAAAGAGGACCCTCATGAACGATAAAATTATCTTGTTAGTGGAAGATAATCCTGATGATGAAGCGCTGACTCTGCGCGCGCTTAAAAAATGTAACATTGCAAATGAAGTAATCGCAGCCCGCGATGGTGTTGAAGCCCTGGATTACCTCTTTGGTACCGGGGTATTGAAGTGCTGCGTCGCCTGCGTGCCGACCCGCGCACCGAATTGCTGCCCATCGTCATTCTCACCTCTTCCAAAGAAGAGCGAGACTTGATTACTAGTTATAAACTCGGCGCCAACAGCTATATTTGCAAGCCGGTCGACTATAATCAATTTATAGAGGCGGTAAGGCAGCTTGGCCTTTACTGGCTTTTATTAAATGAGCCTCCTCCCGCCAACAGGAAAAATTGATAAGGAAGTCGTTATGGGTTCCCCATTACGCGTATTAATCATTGAAGATTCAGAAGATGACGCGGATTTGCTTGCGCGCGAGCTGCGTCGCGGCGGCTTTGATTTAATGTGCCAGCGCGTCGACACGCGCGCGGCAATGATGCAGGCGCTCGATGCGCACCAGTGGGATATTATCATCGCCGACTATATGATGCCGAATTTTACCGGCCTCGATGCATTGAGACTTATGCAGGAAAAAGAGTTTGACCTGCCCTTTATCATTCTATCCGGCAGCATAGGCGAAGACACCGCGGTAGAGGCGATGAAGACCGGCGTCCATGACTATATTATGAAGGGTAATTTAACCCGGCTGCTCCCGGCTATTAATCGCGAACTAAAAGAAGCCGTGGTGCGCCGGGCGCGCAAGCAGGCGGAAACCACCGCGCAATACTTGGCTTACTATGACCCGATGGTCAATCTCCCCAATCGTGCCAAACTTCGAGAGAGCCTGGAACAAGCGATTAATACCGGACAGCATACAAATATCCGTTTCGCTTTGCTAATCGTAGATCTGAACCAATTTTGGGAAATCAACAGTACCCTTGGCCATAACAATGGCGACACTTTGCTGCAACAGGTCGGTTTGCGCATAAAAGAAGCGCTGCAAGAATCGCATATGCTGGCGAGTTTAGGCGGCGATGAATTCGCGGTGTTGCTGTCGACCGCCGATGCCGATTATGCCGTCCGTGTGGCGGAAAATATTTTGCAGGTGCTGGAGGCGCCTTTTGAAATAGCGGAGTTCACGCTCGAAGTCGAGGCCTGTGTAGGCATCGCGCTATTTCCGGATCACGGCACATCGCCTTATCTTTTGATGCAGCACGCGGACGTAGCGACCTATATAGCCAAAAAGAAGGGAAGTAATTTCGCCATTTACGCCGTTGAGCATGATCCCTATAGCCCACAACGCCTAAAATTGATGGGTGAGTTGCGCCATGCGATTAGCAACAATCAGCTATTCCTCCATTATCAACCAAAAATCGATTTTCAAACCGGCCGCACGGTCGGCGTAGAGGCGCTGATGCGCTGGCATCACCCGCAACATGGCCCGATTCCGCCGGAGGAATTTATTGCCATGACGGAACGAACCGGGCTAATTAAAACCCTAACCCTGTGGGCGCTTAATACCGCGCTGGAACAATGCCATAACTGGGATCAAATGGGCCTGAAAATTCCCATTGCCGTGAACTTATCGTTACGCAACTTACAAGATCCGAATTTTGTGGATCATATCAATAAATTGCTTAAGGTCTGGAAAATAGGCCATGAATGGTTAGAGCTGGAAATTACTGAAAGCACCTTGATGACAGATCCTATAAACGCCATGACCAACCTTAGCCGATTGAGCCGTATGGGCATCCACTTAACCATAGACGACTTTGGTATCGGCTATTCGTCATTGAGCTATCTGCAAAAACTGCCGATAAACACCATCAAAATCGATAAGTCCTTCGTTATCGATATGATAAAAAATCACGACTCGGCGGTGATCGTACTCTCCACCATCGAGCTGGCGCACCATCTCGGGCTAAAAGTCGTGGCGGAAGGGGTGGAAACCCGCCAAATTTGGGACAAGCTCGCCGCTTTCGGCTGCGATCTTGCCCAGGGGTATTACATTAGTTACCCGATTTCGGCGAATAATTTTCTCGCTTGGCTGGATAAATCCGCCTGGGGCCTTAACACCAAACAGTTGGTGCGTCACTCTTGATTTACAAGCCGGGTTAATCAGTCCAGTACATGGGATAACAAGCCATCGGCAAGTTTCGGCTCGAACCAGGTGGATTTAGGCGGCATCACCGAACCGGCATCGGCCACCGCCATTAGATCGGCGAGGGTAGTGGGATAAAGTGAAAACGCCACCGCCATTTCGCAGCTCAAGACCCGGCGCTCCAGCTCAGCCAAGCCGCGGATGCCGCCGACAAAATCGATACGTTTATCATGGCGCGGATCACCAATCGCAAGAATAGGCGTAAGCAAATTATCCTGCAGCAGGCTGACGTCCAATCGCTGCACCGGATCTGCAGCCGGCACCCGCTCGCGCTTAATGCTCAGGCGATACCACTGCCCGGCGAGATACATGCCAAACTCACCTACCCTCCCGGGCTTGACCGGTTTATTCTCAGGCGCAATAACAAACGTCTTATGCAGCCTACCTAAAAACTCCTTTTCCGACAAACCATTCAAATCCCGCACCAGCCGGTTATAGTCCAGAATCTGAGTTTGGTTATCAGGAAAAATAACGGCGAGAAAATAATGATAGGCATCAGGGCCGGTTTGGCCCGGGTGCGAAGCCACCCGGTTCTCGGCCAAGCGCGCAGCAGCAGCGGAACGATGATGGCCGTCGGCGATGTAGAAATAGTCGGTCTTACTAAAGGCCTGAGAAAATGCCACGATTAACTTGCGATCGCGTATCACCCAGAGGCTGTGACGCACATTATCCAAGCTTATATCCGTATCCGGCGGGCCTTCGATAATGAAGGCCGCGAGCGCGTCTATTTCCGGAGAATGACGATAAGTCAGGAACACCGGCCCGGTTTGGGCATTCAACCCATCCATGTGGCGCAAGCGATCGTCTTCTTTGTCCGGGTGGGTAAATTCATGTTTGCGGATGCGATTGCTTTTGTAATCGGCAACAGAAACGGTCGCCGCGAGACCGGTCTGTATATGCGTCCCCATCACCAAGCGATAGAGGTAGTAACAAGGCTCGGTATCACGCCGCAAAATACCCTGGGCCAGCATGCGGGTAAAATTTTCCTTGCCCTTGGCATATACTTCGGGCGCGTAAGCATCCGTATGCGGTGACAGATCAATTTCCGGTTTGGAAACACGCAAAAAGCTGCGAGGCTTACCTGCCGCGCGCGCGCGCGCCTCATCGCTGCTCAGCACATCATAAGGTGGTGCAGCAACCTCCTGCGCATACTCAGGCGCGGGCCGCAGACCGGCAAAAGGACGAATTAAGGGCATCGGAGCTCCCGAAAAAATTGCACATTCAAATATATCCTGTTTGATAAGTAAACCCGATTATCAAACCCTTGCTACTTGAAGAATCTTCTTTAGCAGCTTGCCCAAAAACTCTGTTTTTCGGCAAGCTGCGATGGCCGCTTTCGCGCATCCCGGCAACTGCTCCCGGCGTTGCCCTACCTTCCCACATCCCTGTGGGTCGCCGGCAACTGCTCCCGGCGTTGCCCTACCTTCCCACATCCCTGTGGGTCGCCTGCGTTCTCGGCCGTGCCTCAGTCCCGCCTCCCGCGGCATTACTACTTCCCTGTACGGCTGGGCTTCCTACCTCAATCGCCTAAGATGATTGAAAAATGAAGAAAAGCAAAAAGTGTGATTTTTGCTTTTGATGCACGCCCTCCGTGGGCGCGCTGAAAAAGGCCATGGATGGACTTTTTCAGCATCCTATTAGCAGCCTGCTAGTCTTCGTTTGTTACTAATCATCTACAGATGGGTACTTATAATCTGTGAATCGTCAATCACTAACTGTCGACAGCATTAATCCTATCAGCAAGTATTCATTGATGGAAAAAAGAGCAAGGAAATTGCTGGCAAGGAAACTGCGCATATTACGGTTTATGCGCGGCTGGTCGCAAGAACAATTAGCAGAAGCAAGTGGACTGCATCGCACTTATATCAGCTCCATTGAGCGGGCGGAGCGTAATGTCAGCTTGGATAATATCGAAAAACTGGCCGATGCTTTCGGACTCCCTATTAAGGAGTTATTAGGTACCACCGACCCCGCCAAGTTAGAAGAATTCATGTGCCACGAACCGCCGAAGCTATAAGTTAAAAAACGATACCAGGAGGAATCATGCTTATACTTACCCGCAGACCCGGGCAGAGGGTTATTATCGACTTAGATGAGACGGTTGATCCAAATACCCCCGCCGGTGAGCTGTTCGCCGGCGGCCCGGTGCAAATTCTCGTGACACACGTACAAGGTACCCAGGTCAAACTTGGAATTACCGCCCACCCTAATCTCAGCATCCTGCGCGACGAACTTTTTCATTACCCGGTAAAAAAAGCTACCGGCGGCGCCGATTAAAACGGCTAGCTATCGAACCTTAACAGAAACGAAAGTATACTACCGGCTGTTTCTTCAGTTAGGTGTCCATGCCCTCAGTTACCGAAGCACCGCCGGTGGAGCTGGAAACCGGCGCTGCGCCCACTGCCAGCGTTATCTGGTTACATGGTCTAGGCGCAGACGGCCATGATTTCGTACCTATAGTACCGGAGCTGGCGCTAGCGTCCGCGCCGGCTGTGCGCTTTGTGTTCCCCCATGCCCCTTATCGGCCGGTTACCGTCAACGCCGGCACCGTAATGCGCGCCTGGTACGACATCGTCGCCAGCAACCACACCACTCACCTAGATGCCGCCGGCATCCGTGCTTCGGAAAAAATTCTACATTCGCTGATTCAACGCGAACTTGAGCGCGGTATTGTTGCTAAACGCATTGTACTTGCTGGTTTTTCCCAGGGAGGCGCCGTCGTCCTGCACACGGGCTTACGTTTTCCGCAGCGTCTGGGCGGCATCCTGGCCCTCTCCACTTATTTACCGTTACACGATACGGTACGCGCGGAGTTGCACCCCGCCAATGCCGATGTGCCTGTTTTTATGGCTCATGGTACGGAAGACCCGGTAATCCCCTTACCCCTAGGCCAGGTCTCTTATCAGCTAATGAAGACACTTGGTCTACCTATTACCTGGCACACTTACCCAATGGGGCATTCGGTGTCTCCGCAAGAAATTATGGATATCAGCAAGTGGTTGCGGGAAATCCTGCGAGAAGCTTGATTTTGCCGATTCCCCAAGTACCGCCACCTTTTTTATTTATATGCGTAGTTCCCGATCACCCGTTTCCAGCATAGAAAATATCGGTAACCGCCGGCTGCCGCCGGAATGGGCGCCGCAAAGCGGGGTCATGTTAACCTGGCCGCACGACCGCGGCGATTGGGCTTCCCGCTTGGCGCTGGTGGAGCCGGTGTTCGTGGATATCGCCCGGCAGATCAGCCGGCGGGAAAAGGTGTTGATTGTCTGCCTGGATGTATCCCATCGCGCCCATATCCAAAATCTATTGCGCCGCGCCGAGGTTGAACTCGCCCAGATCGATCTTAGGCTGGCGCCCTCGAATGATGCCTGGGCGCGTGATCATGGGCCGATCACGCTGCTCACGGAAAACCAACCGCTGCTACTCGACTTCCAATTCAATGGCTGGGGCGGAAAATATGCTGCCGATCTCGATAATAATATTACCCAACGATTACACCAAGACGGCACATTTGGGGATATCCCCTTGCAAACTATCGACCTGGTGCTGGAAGCCGGCAGCATTGAAACCGATGGCGCCGGCAGCTTATTGACCACCGCGCATTGCCTGCTGTCACCTGCACGCAATCCCAAACTGGACCGCAAACAACTGGAAAAGGCGCTGAAAACATTACTAGGAATCAGCCGGGTGCTCTGGCTCGAGCACGGTTATCTCGCCGGCGATGACACCGATAGCCACATTGATACGCTGGCGCGCTTTTGCGATCCCCACACCATCGCCTACGTAGCTTGCCCCGATCCAAATGATGCGCATTACCACGAACTCAAACTGATGGAACAGGAGCTGCAAGCGTTGCGTACGCCGGCAGGACGGCCTTATCGCCTCATTCCCCTCCCCTGGCCGAGCGCCAAATTTAATGAAGCAGACGACCGTTTGCCGGCGACCTACGCCAATTTTCTAATCATCAATGGCGCGGTGTTGGCGCCGACCTATGCTGACCCGATGGATGCCGCGGCGCTCGCCCGCCTTGGTGAGTGTTTCCCCGGCCACGAGATCATCGGCGTGCCCTGTTTGCCGCTGATCTTTCAATTTGGCAGCCTGCATTGTGTGACTATGCAAATCCCGGTGGGGGTGTTATAAAAGCCTGCACTTATACAGGTACCATTGTTTAACGTGGAAAAATTTCTCAAACTCGGTCTAGTACAGCAATCCTGTAACGAGGACCGGGTGCAAAACTTGGCCGCCAGCGAAACCGGCATCCGTGCCGCCGCCGCACAAGGCGCGCGCCTGGCGCTGCTGCAAGAGCTGCATACCGGCGTTTATTTTTGCCAAACCGAGGATACATACCGTTTCGACCAAGCGGAGCCCATCCCCGGCCCCACCAGCGACTTCTTAGCTAAACTCGCCAAAGAACTAAGTATGGTGATTGTAGGCTCGGTATTTGAGCGGCGCGCGCCCGGCTTATACCACAATACCGCGGTGGTCCTGGATACTGACGGCCGGCTCGCCGGCACCTACCGTAAAATGCATATCCCGGATGATCCGGGTTTTCACGAGAAATTTTATTTTACTCCCGGTGATCAAGGGTTCCGGCCGATCGCCACCTCGGTCGCTAATTTAGGCGTGCTCGTTTGCTGGGATCAGTGGTACCCGGAAGCGGCGCGCTTAATGGCGCTTGCCGGCGCCGATCTGTTGCTGTACCCGACCGCCATCGGCTGGGATCCGCGTGACGATCAGGCGGAAAAAATCCGCCAGCGCGATAGTTGGTTGACGATCCAGCGGGCGCACGCCATTGCCAACGGCCTGCCGCTGCTCGCTTGCAACCGCGTAGGCGTGGAATTAAGCCGCGATAACCCGCCCGGCATCCAATTCTGGGGCAGCAGCTTTATTGCCGGCCCGCAAGGCGAGATCTTGGCCCAGGCGCCGGCGGAGGCGCCAGCGGTGTTAACGGCGGAGATCGACCTCAAACATTCGGAAGACGTGCGCCGTATCTGGCCGTTCTTTCGCGACCGGCGCATTGATGCCTATCAGAACTTAATTAAGCGCTACGGAGATTAAGGCGGTCGCGTACCGCCTGTGCTTGTCTGCCCCCTCTCATGTCACCCCCCGCTTTTAAGCATGCCGCGGCGCTACTCGGCACGATCTTGAAAAATACCCGGCAACCGGCGGATAAGCAGATGGAAAGCTATTTCCGCCAACACCGGGATCTGGGCGTGCGTGATCGCGGTTTCGTGGCGGAAACGGTTTACGGTTGTTTACGCCGGCGACGCTTTTTGGAACATGTGCTTAACAATGACACCGCGGCGTCGCCGGAAGCGATGGTGGCGGCTTACGCCTTGGCGGTGCAGGGGCGGAGCGCGCGCAATCTGGAAGAAATCGGCTTTTCAGACAATGTACGCACGTTGGCGGCAAGAATTCGCTCGCTCGATCGTGCCCGCCTACCTGTGCCACTGCGGACCGACCTGCCAGATTGGCTGGCGGAACGCCTGTTGGCGCAATTCGGCGAAGCAGAAACGATCGCGCTTGCTGATGCCTTAAACCGGCCTGCCAGCCTGGATCTACGCGTCAATACGCTCAAGGCTACCCGGGAACAGGTTCAGGCGTGCCTATTACAAGAAGACTATACCAGTGAGCCCACCCCCTTTTCTCCCGCCGGATTACGCCGGCACGAGCGCACGCCCCTGTTTAAAACAAAATGCTTTCAACAGGGGTGGTTTGAGGTGCAAGACGAGGGCAGCCAGCTTTTGTCCTTGCTAGTCGAGCCGAAGCGGCATGAACGGATCGTGGATTTTTGTGCCGGCGGCGGCGGCAAAACTTTACATTTAGGCGCGCTGATGGCGAATACCGGCACCCTCTACGCCTTCGATATAGCACATAGTCGCTTGGATAAGCTTAAACCACGTTTGAAGCGCGCCGGCCTCGATACCGTCCGCACTCAGGTTATTGAACACGAACGCGACCGCCGCGTGCGGCGGCTATACGGTAAAATAGACCGGGTATTGGTGGACGCCCCCTGTTCCGGCACCGGCACTCTGCGGCGCAACCCGGATGTTAAGTGGCGTGAGTTAAATCTCTCGGAGCTGGTGGCCGTGCAACAGCGGATTTTGGCCGCAGCAAGCGAACTCCTGAAGCCCGGAGGCCGATTGGTCTACGCGACCTGCAGTTTGCTGCGGGAAGAAAACGATGCGGTCGTGGAGCAATTCCTGGGCGGCCATCCCGATTTTACGATTCTGCCGGCCGAAACTATTCTCGCGCGGCGGAAAATCGCCATTGAGACCGACATAAGCGACCCCGCCTTACGTCTCTATCCGCATCGTCATCAAACTGATGGCTTTTACGCGATCGCTCTTAAGCGAAGCGACTAAACTTATTTTAAATTAACCCCTCGGCCATCGGCTAATTTTTACCCAACGCCTTGCGCCGGTGGCGGATTAACGTGGTAAGCCAAATAATGAGACCCAGCAAGACAAGTGCCGCCAATACATATAGCTCATAACGTTTAAAATCAGCAAAAAACAGTTCAAACACATGGCCAAAGAGATATCCGCCCCAAGCCAGTGTAGTCGCCCAAACCGTCGCGCCAATGGCGTTAAGAATAAAGAATTTAAGCCTGGACACGTGGGCCGCGCCTAACGCGAACGGCGTTACATTGCGCAACCCGTACATAAAACGGAAGCTCAGGATTAACAGGTTTTGATGGCGCTCCAATAATCGGTATACCTTATCCGCGCCCGTTTGCCAGGATAAGCGTTTTGCGATGATGCGGCGGCCATAGTGCCTGCCTACATAAAAATACAGCTGATCGCCGCTAAAGCTTCCCACGAACGCCGCCACAATCACCCACATTAGATCCAAATGGTGGTTGGCGGCAAATCCACCCAGGACTAAAATGGTTTCTCCTTCCAGAAAAGTTCCGACCAATACGGCGAGATAACCGTAAGTCTCAATGAAGTCCTGAATTGACATGTGGGATCACCGGCCCCAACCCTATCGTTGGAAGCTTGGTTTGTTATCGATCACGCGCAGCATCTGTGCTGCGGATTTCTCCCTCACTTTAGTTTCTACCGCATATCCCGTTATACGGCACCCATACCCCCGTTAAAAAAAGCCCCACTTTGTGGGGCTTTATAAACCGAAATTTTGCCGTGTTTAGCGGGGTACGACGCGGGTGGTCTGCATGCCTTTTGGGCCCTTCGTGGATTCGAATTCCACCTGTTGCCCCTCGGCGAGAGTCTTGAATCCATCGCCTTCAATTGTGGAAAAATGAACAAATACATCAGCGCTGCCGTCGCTAGGGGTAATAAAACCAAACCCCTTGGACTCGTTGAACCACTTTACTGTACCGGATTGCATATACTGATTGACCTCTTTGCTCTTCAAAGTGAGCGTAAACGGACCGATAGAAGGCCCGGTGTTGATAACAATGCTGAATCAAGAGGTGGCACACCAGTATGTGGTAACAACCAACCGCTGATACAGCTACTTCACCATCTTTTCGCATAAACCCTGAAAAGATGTGACAAGATCCTACGTGAAGTCAGAACGCAAAACAATCCATCATGTTCGCGATTTGTTTTCGCCCCTAAATGCGCCCGCCACAGATTGCCTGCCTTTTTTATCTCATTGATTTTATTATTTTTTCTTGTAATTTATAAATCCCAATAATTCTCAAATCGTAAAATCGCCCCGCCGTACCCAGGCCGCCTGCGCATATTTTACGTGCCTTCCAGGACTTAATTGTTAAAATATGCCAGCTTGAAAAACGGGTGTAAAAACGAAACTTAATTTAGGAATTTGGTCAATGATCATCATTCTGCATTCCCATATCAATAAGAATAGTCCTGAGTTCCAGGAACTCATGGCATTTTTATCCAATAAACCGAATATCACCACCCGCCTGCACGAAGAGGTCGGTGCCCAGCAAACGTTGACCGAAATTTATTTAATCGGCGACACCGCCTCGCTGGATAAGGCGGAAGTAGAAACCTTGCCAGGTGTTGAACGCGTGGTGCGCGTATCAGAAGAGTATCGTATTCTCGGTCGCCATCACGACGAGACGCGGCCCACCGGTTTTACTTACAACGGCGTATCTTTTAATCAGGATAATTTAAATGTCTTCGCCGGGCTGTGCGCGGTCGACACGCCGGCGCATGCAGAAATGATGCTGCGGGGGTTACGTGACAACGGCCAAGTATGTACGCGCATGGGCGCTTATAAGCCCCGCACCAATCCCTACTCTTTCCAAGGCCATGGCGCTGAATGCTTGCCATGGGTGTTCGAACTAGCCGGCAAATATGGCATCAAGGTCATCGCCATGGAAATCACCCACGATTCGCACCTG
>WNFF01013132.1_pt1 | contig 16121 bp, 17 predicted proteins | sample 5400441 | NCBI WGS metagenome assembly WNFF01 (sample SAMN13153345, study PRJNA577476) | soil metagenome | isolation source: 120 cm saprolite under Douglas fir tree site 2 hole 3 replicate 1 | place: USA:California | collected 2015-04-18 | reverse complement strand
CGGCAACCTGCGGCTCCCGCGTCAGCCCGCCGCCGCGGCGCGCGTCATCCTCACCGGCGCGCAGCTGCGCCTCGATCTCGGCCGCGTGGATCGCGCCGACGGCCTGCATTACTTCGCCGTGTGCTGCGGCGCTGGGTTCGACGCCGCGCTGATGGCCCGCACCCCGAGTGAGGCGAAGTGGCGCTGGCGCATGATGGCATACATCGCCGCGGGAATCTCCGTGTTGCCCCGCGTGCGCAGCGTCGGGCACCGGGTCACGGTGGACGGCACGCCCTACGAGCTGTCCGCGGCGATGGTCCTCGTGGCCAACTGCGGCGAGCTCGTGCCGCCGTTCCTGCGGCTGCGCGATGGCATCCGCCCCGACGACGGCTTGCTGGATGTCGTCGCCGTACGTGGGGACGGGGTGATCGAGAGCGTCGCCGCGTTCTTTGACCTGCTGCGGCGCACGCCCAATGGAACCGGACGGGTCTGGTTCGCCCGCGGGCGCGCTGTGCGGGTGGAAGTGCTGGAAGGAGCCGCTCAACCGGTCCAGCTGGACGGTGAGGTCCGGGGGGCGACGCCGTTCGAGGCGAGCCTCGCCCCGGGGGCCCTGACCGTGTTAGTCGATCCGCGGGCGTTGCCGAGGGGGGTCCGGACCGATGCCTGACAGCGTCCTGTTGATCGACGACGACGACAGCGTGCTGCGGGCGATCGGCGCCTACCTCGAGCGGATCGGCGCCGAGGTGCACCGCGAGGCGACCGGGCAGGCCGGGATCGAGACCTTCGAGCGTGTGCGACCCGACGTGGTGATCCTCGATCTCCATCTGCCGGACGTGGGAGGACTCGAGGTGCTCGAGCGGCTCAAGCTGCAGGGCGCGTCGGTCATCTTCCTCACGGGCCACGGGGACATCGAGACCGCCGTGCGGGCGATGCAGCTCGGCGCCGAGCACTTCCTCACCAAGCCGGTGGACATGACCCACCTCGCCGCCGCCGCGGCGCGCGTCTCCGAGAAGGTGCGGCTGCGACGGCAGAACTTGTTGCTGCGCAGCCACAACCACCTCGAGGAGGGCCCCGACACGTTGGGGGTCTCGCCCGGGATGCAGGAGCTGGCCCGGCAGATGCAGCTGTTGGCGGCGAGCGATCGGACTACCGTGTTGCTGTCGGGGGAAAGCGGCACGGGGAAAGGCTGGGTGGCGCGCATGGTGCACCACCTCAGTCCGCGCGCCCCAGGGCCCTTCGTCGAAGTCAACTGCGCTGGACTCTCGGCAACCTTCCTCGACTCGGAGCTGTTCGGTCACGAGCGGGGTGCCTTCACCGATGCCAAGGAGCGTCGCCAGGGCCTGTTCGAGCTGGCTGACGGCGGCACCCTCTTTCTCGATGAGATCGGTGACCTCGCCCCGGAGCTGCAGCCCAAGCTGCTCAAGGTGCTCGAGACCAAGACGTTTCGCCGCCTGGGCGGGTCGCGGGAGCTGAAGGTCGACGTGCGGCTCGTGGCCGCCACCAACCGCGATCTGGTCGGCGATGTGAAGGCGGGGAAATTCCGAGAGGACTTGTTCTACCGGCTGAGCGTCATGCCGCTGCACCTGCCGCCGTTGCGGGAGCGCTCGCGCGAGGACCGGCTTGCGCTCCTGACGCGCATCCTGGGTGAGCTACATGCGCAACTCCCGGGCTGCCCGGGCGAGTGCTCGACCGAGGCTCTGGACCGGCTCCTGTCGGCGCCGTGGCCGGGCAACGTTCGCGAAATGCACAACGTGATCGAGCGGGCGATGATCCTGGCCCGCGGCCACCCGCAGATTGGTCTGGAGCACCTGCCCGCGGACCTCCGCAAGGGAGGGGGGGCGGGAGCTGGGGAGCGACGCCACCAGCCGCTCACCCTGGAGGAGGTGGAGCGGGTCCAAGTAGAACGGGCCCTGCGGCACCACAGCGGCAACCGCACCCGGGCGGCCGAGGAGCTTGGGATTTCGCGGGCGACGCTAATCAATAAGATCAAAACCTATGCTCTGGACCTCTAGGACCTCTCTGCTTCAGCCAGCTCCGTGCACGGTTTGGCGTGTCATGGTCGATCATTCACGAACGTCCCAGAGCGGGATAGGAATCTCGCCCCGTTGTGGCCCTTCCCTTGCGCGATAAGATTAAGACCTACGCTCTTGACCGCTGAGGTACGTCATGGTTGATAAGCCTGCTCTGAAAGAGCACGACGCGATGGTCTGCCGCTACTGCGGGAACGAAGAGCGTGCCTCGGAAGGCTATCCGTGCGCGGATTGCGGAACGTTCATTTGCCTGATCTGCAACTTCCGGGGTGTCACGCGCTGCAAGACGTGCGAGGAGAAGGCGAAAACTTCCAGCGCCTAACGCCGCTGCCGCATCTCCTGCTTCACCTCCTCCGGTGTCATCCCCAGTTCCACGGCCAGTCGCTCGATAGCGCCTGCCGCGCCACTCCAGTCGCGCGCAGCGGCGATTGCGTCGAGCGCGACCGCCGCGATCGCTGCGGTACGCTCCTCCAGCTCGCGCGTGCGCACCGCGACTTCGCGGGCCAGCCACTGCTCGAGCCCGCGGCGGTCCATCTCGAGCTGACGGCGTCGCAGCGCGTGCTGCAGCGACAACTCCAACTCATCCAGATCCACCGGCTTGATGAGGTAATCGAAGGCTCCGAGCTTGAGACATTCGATAGCCGTGCGGGGCTCGTCGATCGCCGTCAGCATCAGGATGGCGAGGTCGGCATCCTGCGCCAGCGCCTTGGGGACCAGCTCGACGCCGGACATGTTCGGCATCCGGATGTCGCACAGCATCGCCTGGGCAGCGCCGGGGGCGATCTGCGCCAGGGCCTCGGCCGCGTCCCAGGCCGTGATGACGCGGTATCCCAGGCGCGTGAGAAAGCGCTCGAGCGCTTGACGGATGCCTTCCTCGTCGTCCACGACGAGGATCGTGGTAGGCTCAGGAGGGGGGGGGGAGGCGACGTCGCGGGACGCCATGAAGCGCGTAAGCTACGCGGACTCCACAAGCCGAGCAAGCAACAGTACGTTTGGCGGGTCGATGCCTGACCGCGCTGCGTCCAACCTGGCCGCCGTCCCCGGCATCACCGTGGGGCACTGGACCGATCCCGCCGGCGCCACCGGCTGCACCGTCGTGCTCGCCCCCGCGGGGGGAATGCGCGCGGCGGCGGTCGCCCGCGGGCGAGCCACCGGGACGCGGGAGCTCGACGCGCTCGATCCTCGCCACCTCGTCGAGGCGATCCACGCGGTCCTCCTTACTGGCGGCTCGGCATACGGGCTCGGCGCGGCCGACGGTGTAATGCGCTGGCTCCGCGCGCGCGGTCGCGGGCTCCCCGTCGGCCGCGCCGGCGTCGTCCCCATCGTCCCCACTGCCGTGATCTTCGATCTCGGCAATACCGGCCAGGCGGTGCGGTGGCCCACGCCCAACGATGCGGAGCGGGCCTGCGAGGCGGCGGGCACGGCGTTCGCCGAGGGCTCGGTCGGCGCAGGGACGGGGGCGACCGTCGGCAAGGCGGCTGGGCTCGCGGGCATGATGAAAGGCGGTCTCGGCAGCTGGGCAGTGCAGTCGGGCGAGGTGATCGTCGGCGCCCTCGTGGTGGTGAATGCTGTGGGCGACGTGCGGGACGCGCACGGCACGATCCTCGCCGGCGCGCGCGACGCACAGGGAGTGTTCCTCGACGGACGCGGGCCGCGGCCGTCGCAACACGACCCTCGCCGTCGTCGCGACCAACGCCGCGGTCGACCGCATCCAGTTGCAGGCGCTGGCGCAGGCGGCGAACGACGCCCTGGCCCGCCGGATCACGCCGTTCGGCACCTTGTTCGACGGCGACATCACGTTCGCGGTGAGCCCGGGGAGCGCTCCCACGGCTTCACCGCTGCAGGTCGAGGCCCTCGCCGCCGAAGCGGTGCCTGAAGCATTGGAGCGCGCGGTGCGCTTGGCCAAGGGGACCCCTGCAGTGCCCGGACTCGCCGATCGGAGGCCCTGATGGACAGGCTCGAGCGCGCGATCGACGACCTAGGCCGACGCTGGGTGCCGGACCGGCGCCTTGGCGTCTTCGAGATCGCAGTGGACGGCGAGCCGCGGCGAGTCGACGGGCGGACGACGAGCCTGGAGGCGCTCGAGGCGCTGCGCCGCCTGGCGACAGACGCCGGCATCGCCCCGAATATTGTGCGGCTGCCCGACGCCTCGGTCGGCCGCGATGCGGCCGCGATCCTAACGGCGGCGCTCGCCCCCCTGCTCGAGCAGCCGAAGCTCAGCGCCGCGCGGGTCAACGAAGTCCTTCACGGCGAGACGCTGGCTGTGCTCGAACGGCGAGACCAGTGGCTGCGCGTGCGAGCATTGGACGGCTACCACGGCTGGCTGCACGCGGGCTACGTCGCGACAGGTCCCGAAGAGTGGGCCACCGACTGGACTGACCGGGCCGCAGGCCGCTCGCTGGGTGTCGAGCTGCGCGTGCCGGAGGGGGGAGGCCGCCGCCGCTTGCCGCTCGGGGCGCGCGTCGCGTTACGCCGCGACGGGACAATCGAGCTGGCGGATGGCCACCTCGCCACGGTCGTCGCGGGCAACGTGCGTCCTGAGACGGAGCTCCGCGTGGAAGCTCGCATGCTCGCGGTGACCGAGTTCGCGCTGCGATGGTTCGACGGCGCACCGTATTCGTGGGGGGGACGGACCGAGTGGGGCATCGACTGCTCCGGCCTGGCGCAGAGTGTGTATGCGACTCGGGGGATCGCGCTGCTCCGGGACAGCGACCAGCAGGTCGGCCAGGGCCGTGACATCCCGCTCGATTCGCACGGCGCCGGCTACGAGGCGGGCGACTTACTCTACTTCACCGAAAACGGGCGCGTGTCCCATGTAGCGCTCTGGGCGGGAGCGGGGCGCATCGTCCACTCGGCCCTGGCGCGCGGCGGCGTGGCCCGGGACGATCTCTTCGACGACACCCCGCTGGTACGACGGCTACGGGAAGGTCTCGTAGCCGTGCGGCGACCGGAGCCTCATCGCTGACCCCGCGGTCACGGTCCGACCCTCCGACGCTATTTTACCCTCATGAAGCTCGTCCTCTTCGACATCGACGGCACGCTGCTCTGGACCGACGGCGCCGGCCGGCGGGCAATCGGCCGAGCGCTGCTGGACGAGATTGGCACGACCGGACCGATCGAGCGCTACCGCTTCGATGGCAAGACCGACCCGCAGATCGTCCGCGAGTTGTTGTCGCTCGCGGGGCATCCGGCAGCGGAGGCCGTCGAGCGGGTCGCGGCGGTTTGCCGCCGTTACCTGGAGGTGCTCGAGGGAGAGCTCGCCCGCCCGACGCAGCGCACTCGAGTCCTCGTGGGCGTGCGCGAGTTGCTCGGAGCGCTCGAGGAGCACGAGGCCCGAGGGCGGGCGCTCGTCGGCTTGCTCACCGGTAACCTGGAGGGCGGGGCGGCGTTGAAACTGAAGTCCGCCGGGCTCGACCCGCGGCGCTTCGTCGTGGGCGCGTACGGCTCCGACGCCGCTCATCGGCCGGCCCTGCCCGCGATCGCCGCGCGGCGCGCCGCCGAGCGGACCGGGCAGGAGATTCCGGGGCGCGACGTCGTCATCATCGGCGATACCCCGGACGATGTCGCTTGTGGAGAGCCGATCGGCGCCCGCGTCGTCGCCGTCGCCACCGGCTTCTACGACATCGCTGCGCTGCGCGCCGCAGGCGCCGCGCACGTCTTCGCGGACCTGCGCGACACCGCCGCGGTGCTCGACGCGATTCTCGAGTGAGCCACCCCCACGACGAACTGGAGCTCAAGGCCCGCGTCGAGGACCCGGCGGAGCTCGAGCGACTGCTCGTTCGCGCCGGCGCGGAGGTGGCCTTCCGCGGAGCCATGGTCGACCGTCGCTACGATCGTGGTGGGGTGCTCGCGACGCGCGACGAGGTCCTGCGGTTGCGGCTCTACCAGCCCCCCGGGGGGCCGGCCTCCGGCGTGTTGACCTGGAAGGGTCCCGTGAGCGTGCGGAACGGGTACAAGCACCGCGAGGAGCGGGAGACCCGCGTCGCCGAGTCCGACGAGGCGCTCGCCATCTTGGAGCGGCTGGGGTACGACGTCGTGATGCGGATCGACCGAACCATCGCAGACTACTGGATCGGTGGCGCCACGGTGCGAATCGAGCAGTACCCTGCCATGGACGTCCTCGTAGAAGTGGAAGGGGAACCGGACGCCATCGAGCGCGCGGTGGCCGCGACCGGGCTCGCGCGCGACCGCTTTCTGCCCGAGGCGTTGCCGTACTTCGTTGCTGAGTACGAGGCGCGGACCGGCCGGCGTGCGCGCATCGCCGCCGACACCTCCCCCACATGAACGCTCCGCTCAAGATCCCGATGCCCCTTCGCGTGCCGGAGCTGGCGCCGTCGCTCGGCCGGGTGATCGTGCCGCGACGGCTCGCAAAGCCTTGGATTCCACTCGACGATATCCGCGAGCGGCTCGCCACCCGCATCTTCGAGCTCGGCGGTGAGGCCCGCGCCGCGGCACTCCGCGAGCAGCGTGAGGCGGCGATCGAGGCGGTGAGCCGACGCGCCTGGGCTGCGGCGTGGGAGCCGGCGGTACGGGCGGTGGCCGAGCGGCTCGCCGCGGCGATCAACGCCGAGCTCGAACACACCGCGCGCCGGGTCCGGATGCCGCGCCGCCGCTGGCGCCGCCGCTTGCTGACGGCGGCGGAGAAACGGGCGATCGCGGCCCGCCTGTCCGCGGGTGGCGGTCCGTTCGTGGACGCGCTCGACGGACTGGACGCCGCGGCCGCGCGCGTGCGCGAGGCGAGCGTGCTCGACAAGGATGCCCACGCCACGTGGCAGGAGGCGCTGCGCACGGCAGCGCGACGGCTGGAGGCTGCCTGGCTGGCACTCGAGGACGAGGTGGCGGCCGAGCGCGAGCGCTGGACGCTGGAGATCTCCGACGTGGCGGCTTGGCGGCCCGCCCTCTGGCCCGTCTTCGCCCTGTGGGTGCCGCTCACCGCGCTACTGCTCTGGCTGGGGTTGGTGCTCGGCGGCTACCTTGGCGCCCCCGCATGGCTCGCCGCGCGCCTGGGCTTCTAGCGCTCCTCCTGCTCGTCGCGGGCTCTGGCCTCAGCGCGCAAGAGCTTCGCCTGGCGCAGGTCCCCGTGAGCGGCCGCACCGGCCTCGACTCCCTGGCTCGCCTTGGGTTCGAGGTGGCCGATGTCCGCATGGTGGCCGGCCAGCTGACTGCCGTGATCGTGGTCTCTACCCAGACCGAGCGTCTCCTCGGGTCTCGTGGCTTTGCGGTCGCCGCCGTGGCGGGCGCCCCCCCCCCGTCCGCGCTCGCGGCCGATACCTTCAAGGTCTATCGGTCCTTCGACAAGCCGGGCACCGGGATCCGCGCTACGCTTGCGGCCTGGGCCGCGGCCGATACCCTGATTCACGTGGATTCGATCGGCAGCTCGATCGAAGGCCGCCCGGTGCTCGCGGTCAAGATCGGCGACTCCGGTGACTCGCCCGCGCGCCCCAACGTCCTCTTCATCGGGACCCACCACGCGCGCGAATGGGTCTCGACGGAGGTGGCCATGCGGCTGATCCGCTGGCTCGCGGACTCGCTGCCGCGACCCCTGCTCGCGAACCGCGACATCTGGGTGATCCCCGTCGAGAACCCCGACGGCTATCAGTACACCTTCACGACCACCCGGTTATGGCGGAAGAACCGCCGTCCCAATGCCGACGGCACGTTCGGCGTCGACCCCAACCGCAACTACCCCGCCTTCTGGGGCGCTGACGACGCCGGCTCGAGCCCGATGCCGGGCTCGGAGATCTATCGCGGCCCTGCTCCGGCGTCCGAGCCCGAGACACAGGCGATCATGGCGTTCCACGCCGCGCACCCGCCGGTCCTGGCGATCTCCTACCACTCCTACACCGACCTCGTCCTCTACCCCTACGGCTTCCGCTACGGTGAGCTCGCACCCGACTTGACCGTGTTCCAGGCGCTCGCCGGCACCGATCTGCAGCCGGGGGTTCGCGACAGCGTGCCGGCGTCGACCCTGTCGGCCTATCACCCAGGCCCGGGTTGGACCCTGTATACCACCAACGGGGAGTACACCGACTGGGCCTACCGGGCGTTCGGCACGTTTGCGTTCACCGCCGAGCTGACGAGCGGGTGTTGCACGCCAGACTCGGGGTTCTACTACGGGTTCGTCTTCCCGGACGACAGCGCGCTGGTGAACCATGTGTTCCGCGACAACCTCCCGCTCGCGCTGGCAGTGATCGCGGCTGCGGGGGATCCCACGGCGGCATTGGGTCCCTCGGGATTGCGGCCCGCGGCGCCGCGGATCGAGTCCCTGTGGCCGGAAACGCGCATCAGCCTCGCGGCAACGACACCCGCGCCGTTCTCCCTCACCGTACGCACGGCGACCGGCCAGATCGTGACGCGCAACGCTCGGGCCGATTCGCTGTGGCGCGGCCGGCTGCGGACCTCCTGGCGCAGCGACGTCAGCACGGACGGCGCACGAGCGGTGCGTGTGGACGGCGCGGGACTCGCCGCCGAACTCGTCACGATCGCGGGCGCCGAAGACGGGGAACCATCCTGGTCGGCGGGAGGGACGTGGACCCGCACGAGCGACGCGCTGGTGGGACGGTATGCCTGGTACGGGTCGGGCAACGACACGCTCACCTCGCCGATCGTGGACCTGCGCGGTCGCACCCGCGTGTGGCTGCAGTTCTGGACCAAGTACGCGGGGTCCGGCTTTGCCCTGCAGCAGCGGGGGCAGGTGCAGTTCTCACCCGACAGCGGACGCACGTGGAGCGACGTTGCCGCGCTAGCGGGGAGCGCCCCGGCGTGGTATCCCCTGCGCGTGGACCTTCCCACAGGGGCAGGCGCGGCGGGTGGGCGAGTGCGTTTCATCGACCGCGGTCTGCCGTGGTGGCTCGACGCGGTAGGCGTCGCAACCGACTCGACGGCGGTGTTCCAGCTGCTCGCCGCAGCGGGCGGCGCTGACGTCTCCGAGAATCCGGTGCGGAGCGACCAGGTGGTGATCTCCTGGGCTGCCGGGACGACGCCCGCGAGAGTGGGGATCTACACGTTCATGGGGGAACGGCTGATTGCGACGAGCGTGCCACCGCCCAACAACGAGTACGTGTGGGACCTGAAGGCGGGTGGACGCCGGATGCCCAACGGCGCCTACCTGGTCGTGGTCCAAGTGGACGGCCGCGTGTTCCGGCGCCGGCTGTTTCTGACGAGGGCAGGCACGTGAGCGCGGTGGGCGTCGGCGTGGATCTCGTCGAGGTGGAACGCGTCCGCCAGATGATCGCGGAGAAGGGCGCCTATGTCTTCGACCGACTGCTCACCGTGCCGGAAGCGGTCTACTGCCGCAGCCGACCCAATCCCGCCGAGCACGTCGCCGTGCGGCTGGCGGCGAAGGAGGCCGTCTACAAGGCGCTGCAGGGGAGCGAGGAGGCGCGTGGCATTGGTTGGCGAGAGATCGAGGTGGTGCGAGCGCCGGATGGGCGACCCGAGGTTGTGCTCACGGGGCTCGCAGCGCGGCAGGCCAAGGAGATCGGTGTGCGGCGCGTGCTGCTGTCGCTCTCTCACACACATCAGGCCGCCGTGGCGGTCGCAGTCTTGGAGAACGTGTAGCGAGCGGGCTCGCCTTGAATTCCCGAGTGATTCACTCTAGAATTCGGGGCCCTTCTTCTGAGAATCATTCTCATCTATCGTAACCTGTTTCTGGGCTTGCTGTTCGCCACAGGGCTCCCGCCCGGCCTGGCGGGGCAAGCGAACGACACGCTCAGCGCAGCGCGGCGCGTGGTTGCCGCGGCGACTCTAGCCGCCAAGGAGTACGCCTCGGGCGTGCCTGCCGCCGGTGGCCGCATCGATCTACCGGCAGAGGTCGACGAAGCCAAGCAATTCATCGACCAGGCCCGCTTCGATGTGCCGCAGCTACCCGTGGCGGTGCGGGCCTTCAGCGACAGCGCTCTCAGCGCCTTCCGCGCCTTGCTCGAGCGGGCCGCGCCGCCGGCCGCTGTGCTGCACCTGGCCGACCTCGTGGCGTCCCGCGTCGCCACGGCGGTCGGGGGGACCGGGGCGCTCCTTCCCATGCCAGCGCAACCGCCGTCGTTGGCGCGCGGTGAGCAGGTCTACCGCGAGCAGTGCGCCGCCTGTCATGGCGACGCCGGCCGCGGCGACGGTCCCAAAGCCAAGCGCCTCCAGGGTCCGCCGCCGGCCGATCTCACGGATCCCGCGGCGATGGGCGCCGTCACCGCCGTCGATATCTACCGCAAGATCTTGCTCGGCGTCGCCGGCACGGCGATGCCGTCCTTCGAGGAGGCGCTCCCGGATTCGGATCGTTGGGCGATCACGGCCTACGTGGCGACGTTGCCGTACGGGGGCTCGCGGTCCGCGGCGGTGTTCGCCGCCGTGCGTCGTCAGCTCGACTCGGCGATCGCCGCCCGGTCCGACAGAATGGTGTTCGCCGCCTATCTGACGTTCGAGCAGGTGGAGACCGATGTGCGGGTGCGCGACCCAGGACTCGCCGCCGAGCTGGAGGATGCGTTCAGCAGGCTGCGCGGCCGGGTGGCGGGGGGGGGGGGGGGGGGGGGGGGGGGGGGGGGGGCACGCCGGACGCGGAGGTGGCGCTGGCACGCGGCCGCGTGCTCGCGGGGCTGGAACGCGCGGAGCGGCTCATCGCCGATCGCAGCTCCGGGGCTAGTCTGCTGGGCCAGTCGTTCCTGCTGCTGCTGCGCGAGGGGTTCGAGGCGATTCTCATCGTGGGGGCGCTGATGGCCTTCCTCAGCAAAGCGGGCGCTGCGGAGCGGCGCCGCGAGGTCGCCTGGGGTGCCTGGGTCGCCGTTGGAGCGAGCGTGCTCACGGCTGCGGCGATCGAGCTGCTGTTCCATGCGACCCCCCGTCAGCGGAGCGCCCTGGAGGGCTGGACGATGCTGCTCGCGGCCGGCGTGCTGTTCTACGTCAGCTACTGGCTGCTCTCGAAGATCGAAGCCGACAAGTGGCACGCGTTCCTCACGGGTAAGATGAAAGACGCGCTCTCTACCGGCTCCGGCCTGGCCCTCGCCTCGGTCGCCTTCCTGGCGGTCTACCGCGAGGGCTTCGAGACCATCCTGTTCTTCAAGGCGTTGCTCTCCTCCGGTGGATCAGCCGAGGCTGGCGCCGGCGCCGTGCTCGGGGGCATCGCGCTCGGGGCCGTCGCCCTGGTTGTGCTCTACCTCGCGATCAACCGCTGGGGGATGCGCATCCCGCTGAAGCCGTTCTTCGCCGTGACCGGGGTTCTGCTCTACTACATGGCGTTCGTTTTTACCGGCAAGGGGGTCGCCGAGCTGCAAGAAGGCGGGTACGTCGGGACAACGGTGATGGAGTGGGCGCCGCGGGTGCCGTTCCTCGGCATCTATCCGACCGTGCAGTCCCTGGCTTTGCAGGGGCTGCTGGTGGCGCTGGCGATGTTCGCGCTGTTGCGGGTCGTGATCAAGCCACCTGCCATCAGCCGTCAGTCAGCGTGAGGCGCGGTTCTGACGGGTGCCTTCTGAGGGCCGAGCGCTGATGGCTGAGGGCTAGCGGATTCTGGCTGAAGGCGGACGGCCTCTGGCACTCGCCACCGCTGCATCAGGTAGAACCCCACCAGCACCAGCAGGACGCTCGTCAACTGGGCGAGCGTGAACGGGCCGAGCAGCCGGTCGTCCTTGGCGCGCACGATCTCGATGAGGAAACGCTCCGTCCCCGCCAGCACGAGGTAGACCCCGAACCGCCAGCCGGTCCCATGGGCGTGGTCGCGCAGTCGCCAGAGCCACGCAAACGCCAGGAACATGAGCGTGGTCTCGTAGAGCTGCGTGGGGTGCACTGCGACCACCTGGAGCGGATCGGTCCCGGGCGGGAACTTGACGTGCAGATTCGTCAGGTCAGCCACCGTGGTCGGCGGGAGGCCTTGGGGGAACTTCATCGCCCAGGGCAGCGAGCTCGGGATGCCGTAGTCATCGTTCACGAGGAAGCATCCCACGCGGCCCAGCGCGTACCCCAGGGCGAGCGGAGCCGCGCAGAGCTCGGCGGTCAAGCGGGGGGCCACCCGCCTCAGCCGCCCGGCGAGCAGCACCCCGGCAACGCCGCCGAGGAACCCGCCGTACCACACGAACCCGCCGCGCCGGAACAGCGCGTCCCACTCGCCCGTGAGCAGCACGTACCACACCTTGGCGCCTACCAGCCCGCCGATCACCGCCCCCATCACGATGTCGGCGGCATACTCCTCGCCCATGCCGCGGCGGCGCAGGTCGAGCTGGATGGCCCAGCCGGCCATCAGGAAGGCGACCATCATCATGAGGCCGTAGCCGGTGAGCGTGAGCGGCCCGAGATGGAAGACGAGGGGATAAACGGTCATGGGGAGTCCGGAGTGCGGAGTGCGGAATGCGGAGTCGGCGCGCCAAGGTCGAGCCCGGGGAGCGGCAGGTCCGCACGGGCGTCGAGCGTCCAGTCGCTCTGCTCGCCCTGTGCCAGCCGCCACCAGCCGGCGCGTGCGATCATCGCAGCATTATCGGTATTGAGACGCGGGCTCGCCACCGCGACGCGCGCCGTGCCGGCGAGGCGCTGCGCCGCGACCTCGGCCAGGGCGCGGCTAGAGGCCACGCCACCACCCAGCACCGCGACGCGGTGCCCCGTGGCGCGGACCGCCCGCGCGAGCTTGGTCACCAGGACGTCGAGCACGGCGTCCTGAAACGCCCGCGCGAGATGCGGGCGGTCGCGGTCCAGGTCGTCGCTCGCGCGCACCGCGTGCAGCACGGCCGTCTTGAGCCCCGAAAACGAGAACTCGAAGCCCTCCTCACGCATCGGCCGGGGGAAGGTGAAGCGCATCGGGTCGCCCTCTCGCGCCAGGCGTTCGATCTCGGGGCCGCCGGGATACCCGAGGCCTAGCAGTGTGGCGACCTTGTCGAACGCCTCGCCGGCCGCGTCGTCGCGCGTGGCGCCGAGCAGCCGATACTGGCCCCAGGTTGGCACGTCGAGCAGGAGCGTATGGCCGCCCGAGACCAGCAGCGCCACGAACGGCGGGGCGAGCTGGGCATCCTCCACCGCGGGCGCGAAGAGGTGCCCCTCCAGGTGATGCACCCCGATCAAGCGGCGCTTGCCCGCGTAGGCCAACGCTTTGGCATAGACGACGCCCACGAGCAGGGCGCCGACAAGCCCAGGGCCCTGGGTGACGGCCACGGCGTCCACCGCGCTCCAGGCGATGCCCGCCTCCGCAAGCGCGCGGTCGACGACCGGGGCCAGCGCGGTCAAGTGCGCCCGGCTCGCCAGCTCGGGCACGACGCCGCCGAAGACCTTATGCACGTCCTGCGAGAGGATGATCAGGCTGGCGAGCTCCGGCGGGGCAGACCCGCCCAGGCTGCCGCCGACCAGCACAGCGGCGGAGGTCTCGTCGCACGAGGTCTCAATCCCAAGGACGACGTCAGCCACGGCCGGTCTTCTTGCGCAGGGCGACGGAGTCGGGGACGGCGCGAGCGCTCACGCCCGCGGGGGCGACGACGGTGAGGTGCGCCCAGGCGCCGCTCACGGGCGGCCCCGCGAGATGGGCGATCACCTTGAGGTTGTCGCGCGTCAGCGCTTGGACGAGGTCGTCGGGGCCGCGCACCGTGACCGCGACGCGCGCCGGGACGATCGTGAAGCTGGTGATCTTCCCGGCGCCGGTCTCGACCGGCAGGCCGGCGAACACGCGCTCGTGCACCGGGCCGAGCTCGCCCGTGACCTCGACTGCCTTGGGGCCGATCCGCACCGGGCCGAGCGCGGACGTGTCGATCGCGACCTGTTGGGAGAACCGGCCGGTGACGCTCGAGATCCGCGTGGAGACGGTGGTCACCGATTCGATCGCGGCGAGCGCCCGGTCGGAGCCGACGATGTGCGCGACCGAGGGGCTGATCGTGAGGCCGCCGCGCAACACCTGACCCGAGTCCGGCACCACCGTGACCAGCGGCACGATGCGGACCTCTTTTCGCTTCACGGAGTCGAGCGTCAGCGTGATCTCCCGCGGCGAGATGTCGGACACCTGCAGGTCCGTGCCCGTGGGATACTCCACGTCCGTCGGCCGCAGGCTCACGCGGTAGATCGAGCCGGCAAATGTATCGGGAACGGCGAGGCGGATCACCCGACGCAGCGAGCGCAGCTTGAGGATCTCCCCGCCCTTACCCGTGAACACCACCGAGACCGTCGGCGGCTGCTGAAGTAACGCCCGGCCCGGCGGCACCAGCACCGTCACCTTGAGGTCGAACGATTGGCTGATCGGCTGCTGCGCGGCGACCGCGACGTACAGCATCAGCGCGAGGAACACCGCCGCCAGCTTGATCGGCCAGTTGCGCGTGATCGCCCGCGTCAGGTTACCGGCCATCGAGGAGCCGCCGGATGAGGGTCTGGTTCACGGGGCTGTCCCACTCGGCGGGGCCGATGACTTTCTTGACAATTGCCCCGTCGCGGTCGATCACGAAGCTCTCGGGAACGCCGGTTGTCTGGTAGATCTCCCGGATCGCTCCCGGCCGGTCGTGCAGGATCTCGAAGGTCAGGCCGAGCTCCTGGGCATACCTGCGCACCACCGTGGAGTCCTCAATGTCGATGCTGACGGACACAAGCCGGAAGTCGCTGCCGGCGAGCTGTCGTTGCAGCCGCTGCAGGGACGGCATCTCGACGCGGCAGGGGAGGCACCAGGTCGCCCAGATGTTGAGCAGGAGCACCTTGCCGCGATACTCGGCCAGGGAGGCCGGCCGGCCAGTGGACAGGTGGACGGCCCGGAATTCGGGGGCGCGGGACCCGACCCCGACGAGGTTGATCTCGGAGTGGAGCTTGAGCGCCAGCACCATGCCGAACACGGCGGTCGTCACGAGCCCCGCGACGATGGTCCACTGCTGGCGGCTGGTCATACCGTCACGAGACAGCGGCGGCGGAGCTCGCCCACTTCACGCGCGGGGTCGCGGCTAGTGAAGATGGCGTTGCCCGCCACGAACGTGTCGGCGCCGGCGGCGTGCGCAGCCGCGATGGTCTGGGCCGTAATGCCTCCGTCTGCTTCCAGAAACGCGCGCGAGCCGTGCGCCGTGAGAATCGCGCGGGCCCGCGAGATCTTTTCGGTCGCCGCCGTTATGTACGACTGGCCTCCGAAACCCGGGTTGACCGTCATCACGAGCAGCACGTCGAGGTCGCCGACGACCTCCTCCGCCAGCGCGAGCGGCGACCCGGGATTGAGCGCCAGGCCCGCGAGCAGGCCGCGCTGCCGGATCGCCGCGAGCTGCCGTTGGACGTGGGTGGTCGCCTCGGGATGGAAGGTAAGCACCGACGCGCCGGCGTCCGCCATTGGCTCGAGGTAGCGCTCGGGCTCGACCACCATCAGGTGCACGTCGATGGGGACGTCGGTGAGCCGACGGAGCGCTGCCACCATCCCGGCGCCGAAGGTCAGATTCGGCACGAACCGGCCGTCCATCACATCCACGTGCAGCCAGTCCGCACCACCGTCCAGCACTGCCCGGACCTGTTCGGCCAGTCGGGTCAGATCCGCGCCAAGAACGCTCGGGGCGATACGCACGCCGTTGCTCATTGCGGGCTCCGGGCGACAATCAGGTCTACCACCGTGCCGGGCGCGGCCAGCGTACCGGCCGCCGGCTTCTGGCCCACCACCGTGCCAGGGTTCCCCTCGGCGGTGCGGCGCCGCGTCACACTACCGACTTTCAGCCCGTCGGCCTCGAGGCGCGTGCGCGCATCGGCGACGGACATCCCCAACAACACCGGAACGCCGATCGTCGGGGCGCCGCGGCTCACCACCACGGTGACCCCGGCGGCCGGCGGCAGCAGCGATCCGGCGCCCGGCTGCGTCTGGATCGCGATGCCCGTCGGGGTGGGCGCCTGGACCGATTCCACTTGGGCCACGGTGAGCCCCGCCGCGGTCACCAGCCGCTGGGCCAACGAGCCCTCCAGCCCCGCCACATCCGGCACCGGAATCTTGGGTGGCCCGGCGCTCACCACCAGGGTGACCCGCAGACCCGCCGGCGCATTGACGCCGGGAGGCGGATCTTGCCAGATGACGGTCCCCGCCGGGGCCGAGGGATGTGGTTCGCTGCCCCCCTCATGCACCTCGAAGCCGGCCGTGCGGATCTGCTGCGACGCCTCTTGCAACGACAGGCCGAGGACTCGCGGCACCACTTGGCGGCCGTGCAGGAT
>WNFF01002120.1_pt1 | contig 16130 bp, 13 predicted proteins | sample 5400441 | NCBI WGS metagenome assembly WNFF01 (sample SAMN13153345, study PRJNA577476) | soil metagenome | isolation source: 120 cm saprolite under Douglas fir tree site 2 hole 3 replicate 1 | place: USA:California | collected 2015-04-18 | reverse complement strand
AACGTGAAAGGCGTGAACCATGTCGAATTGCGAAGTCTCCGGGCGCCGGCTGTCTCCCAGAACGATGGCGGGGCGGAAAATGGTCTTGGGCACGTCGGGCAGGAGCTGATGGGCCATGTGCTCGCAAAACTTCTTGGTGCGCGCGTAGGGATCGTAGTCGGAACGCGACCAGTCGATGGCAGCGTCCTCGGTTACAACTTCGTTTTTTCTTTTTCCCGCAACGGCCACGGTGGAAACGTGCGAATAGCGGCGCAGGCCGTTGCGATTCTGCGCGCGGCGAGCGAGTTGAATGACTTCAAGCGTACCCCGCAGGTTGACGTTCAGGCACTGCTTTTCCGATTTGCGATTCAACGATGCGGCGCAGTGAATCAGGGAGTCCGTGGTGTCCACCAGCGCGTGGTATTCGTCGTCGGAGAGGCCAAAGCGCTCGCTGGTCAGATCGCCGCGGAAAATGCGCACGCGCGTGTTCAGGTATTCGAGGAACGCGGGAAATTCGAAATGCAACTGCAGCGAAGTCCAGAGCCGTTCGCGCGCTTCCTGTTCGGTTTTCGCGCGAACCAATAGATTCACCGTGTCGCGGTGCCCAGCTAGGAGCCCCGCGGCAAGATAACCGCCCAGGTAGCCGGTCGAGCCGGTTACGAAGATCGCCATAGAGGATCGGAGGGCGCCGCGGCCTTGGAGAGCGCCGCTTCAGGCGCGGGTTCGCCGGACCAATCCAGCGCGCGCGGCTCGCGCGACTCGAGCGGGCGGCCTTCCATCAGCGGATAGCACCAGCGGCGCAGCGCCGGGATATGCACATTGATCCAGTAATCCCACCAGTCGATCGATTCCGGCGCGAAGTTGAAGAGTGCACGCTCCTCGGGCGGCAGCACGGCGGAAAGCAGCCGCGCGTTTTCGCATTCGAAAACGTGCTCGTTGTGAAGAATGAAAGGCTCGTAGAGCTCGATCAGCTTTTCAGCGCGGATCAGGTCGCGCTCCGTCCGGGCGAGTGGAGGCTTCTTCATGTGCAGGGAAACGGCCACGCGATTGATGCGAGAGATGACGGCCTTCTGCATCGGAATCGAGAGGCGCTCGTAGCGCTGCTTCGAGACGGGGATGGTTTCGAACTTTACCTTCAGCCAACTGTCGATACTCTGCGTGGTCCGGTAATGCTTGCGGTGCGCCAGTCCCGTGAGTTCGATGCTGCGCCCCATATTCACCGGGTTGATGGCCGAAGTGGCAAGCTGGTACAGGCGGGCATGGCGGCGCGCGACAACCGCGGAAGCAATGAGCGTCATTCCGCGGCAAACCATATCGACGGGAATCACGTCGAGGCACTTCCGCTCATTCGAAGGGAGTTGGCGGAAATTCGTGCCCAGCAGATAAGAAAGCGGGCCGGAAGTATTGATGCCCTCGTTCCATCCGGTAAAAGGAGAGCGCTCGGAGCTTTCGACAATCGAGGGGCGCACGATAGCGATGGGCAAGTCGCGTCCGCGGCGCGCCAGTATGGATTCGCCCAAACTCTTCGTGAACGTGTAAGTATTCGGCCAGCCGAGATGCTGAGCGCGGCGCAGACCGACGCGTACGAGGCGGTTGCGCGCCCAGCGGGCGCGATTGCGTTTTAACACGCCGTCGAGCTCTCCCGCAGGCGCGGCAGCTTCATTTGCGCCGCGTCCGAGCGCCTGGCGGCGAAGCGCTTTGTCCAGTTCCGGACTTTCCGAGCGTTCTTCAACGTGGCGAATCGTCTCGCGGAGGGACTCGACTTCGCGTTCTGCGTCGAATTGCGAATCGCCGGCAGGATTGTAATTCTCCTGCAATTGCTCGGTGACGCGGCCGTCGCGCATGCCTACGACGTAGCAGGTGGAAAGATGCATCAGCCCGGCGTGAGCGCACTTTCGGAGGAAGCCAAGAAGGTGAATCGCCGAATCGACGTTGGAAGAGAGCGCCTCGCGCAAATCGGGATTGAAATCGGTTAAGCCGGCGCTGTTCACGATGAGATCGAGCGATTTTGCCAGCCGCGCTTGCGTGGGCTCGTCCAGCCCCATCCCCGGCAGGCTCACGTCTCCTTCCACGACTTCCACTTTCTGGGCCAGAAACGCGCCGAGCTTGCGGCCATGGCGCTCATGAAGCGTGTCGAAGGCGGGCGATTCCTCGACGATTTTTTCGAAGCGCCGCTGCGCGGAAGTCGTGCGGTTGCGGCGAATCAGCAAGGTAATTTTGCCGATGCCGGGGATATTTTCGAGCAGATCGACAAGCCACACCTTGCCGATAAATCCCGTTACGCCGATGAGCAACAGATGCCGGTTCGCCAGGTTCTCCAGCACCGAGAGACGCGCGACTCGCGGAGTTTCCGCGAAGAGCGCCACGGACTTGCCCGGCGAAATCGCGGAACGGAACGTTGGCTGCCGGGCACTTTCCAGTTGCTCGGGCTTCCCAGTCCAACCGAGCCGGGTTAGAAGCTTTTCGCGGTTAATCCGGCCGTCGGCGCCGCCGCTGGCGATCCACGCCAATGGACCGCGCGGACGGACGATGGGGTCGCGTAGCCGGCCCGTCGCCTTGCCATCGCGAAATTCGAGACGGTTCGCGATAAACGACTCGACTCCGAAATGGTGCGCCAGCGGCCGAAGCACATTTTCCAGGAGCTGTCCGACCAGGACGACGCGCTCGCCGCTGCGGACCGCTTGGAGCAAGTTTTCGGCGGCTTCGCGGCGCAATTGCGGCTTCAGTACGTAGTGGAAATATTCTTCGCCGAGTAGATCCAGACGATCGCGGCTGACCCCGCGCAGTAAAATGTGCAGGAATCGCGTGGCGAATGTGCGGCTCGCGAAATAAGCGAAGGGCCGCGCCAGCACCATGCCCGCCATGCCCGCGCGCCTCGCCCAGCGTTCGGCAAAGCTCTGCGCGTTCCAGGTGAAAAAGCCGACCGGGCGCATGGCGCCAAGCTCCAGGAGGGAGCCTTCCACACGCCAATAGGAAACGTTGCCGTTGCTGGCGGAAGGTAAAGAACGATGCGAATTGGATCCGGGCTGTGCCATAGCGGGCTTACGACGAACGGCGGCCGATCCGCCGCGAGGATAGCTCCAGAAAATGATGATGAGTAACGATCTTTCTCACCTTTTGGTCAAGCTGCTCTGGATCGGATTCGCAGCCCTCGCCTCGTCCACACGACCGTGTGGGCCCTTGGTCTAGCTAGCCAAGGGCTGCTTCGGAAAGTGTAAAAGTAGCATTCTCAGCAGCTTCTCGCAAGGCAAGTGGGGCTGCGGAGGCAGTGGGGCTCGGAGCGGCGGGCCGATGGCGATGAAAAGCGCGGATCCCGAGGCGCAAACGTAGCGCTACACGCCCCAGCCGTAGCGCTCGGCATGCTCGAACGTGCGCTGCATCTCTTCCCTCAGGATTTCCGTGAAGACCGAGCCGCCCACGGCGCGCGCGCCGGGCTCCGCGATGTCCGGCGTGCGGTAACCGCCCGCGAGGACGCGTTGCAGCGATTGCTCGACCCAATCCGCCTCCAACGAAAGACCGAAGGCGTCTCGCAGCATCATCGTGGCGCTGAGAATCGAGCCAATCGGATTAGCGGAGTCCGTCCCGGCAAGGGAAGGCGCCGAGCCATGAATGGGCTCAAAAAGCGGCGCGGAAGACCCAAAGCTGGCCGACGGAATCAGCCCAATCGAGCCGACCAGCGCCGCCGCCCCATCGCTCAAAATATCTCCGAACATGTTGCTGCTCAGAAGCACGTCAAATTGCGCCGGGCGTAACGTCAACTGCATCGCGGCATTGTCCACGTACATGTGCTCGAGTTTCACCGCGGGATAGACCGCGCTCATGGCCGTGACGGTGCGGCGCCATAGCTGCGAGCTGTTCAGCACGTTCGCTTTGTCCACCGAGCATAGCCGCCGCGAGCGGTTCTCCGCGCGCGCATAAGCAAACGTGGCGATGCGCTCGATCTCCGGCGTCGCGTACGACTCCGTATCCCACGCCCGCTCCACGCCTTTTTCGGTGCTGTGCCCGCGCTCGCCAAAATACATGCCGCCAGCCAGTTCGCGCACAATCTCCAGATCCAGGTCCGTAAGCCGATCCGCCTTCAACGGCGAAATTCCTCGCAGCGGCTCGAGCAGCTTCACGGGACGAACGTTAACGTAAAGCCCCAGCCCTTTTCGCAAATCGAGCAGCCCGCTCTCCGGGCGCTTCCCGACGGGCAGCGCATCCCACTTCGGCCCGCCGACCGCTCCCAGAAATACGGCGTCAGCCTTGCGGCAGGCGTCCAGCGTCTCGTTCGGAAGCGGCGTCCCAGCGGCATCAATGGCCGCGCCGCCAATCGGAAACTCCGCAAATTCAAACTGGTGACTGAATTCTTGCGCCGATTCCCGAAGGATGGCCGCTGCCGCGCGCATGACTTCAGGGCCGATGCCGTCTCCTGGCAGCAGGACAATGGTCTTCTTCATGGTGGTCCCCGTATCGAAACAGAATTCCGGCCAGCCGCGCAGCGCGGGAAGATACAAAATAGCGCTTTTCTGGCGTGGCAATCTCTTCTTTAGCAGCCGAAAAGTTCAGGCTGCGGGCAACTACTCCGCGGCCATCGCCACGGAACGCCGTCGAATCACTTCATGAGCGATGGCGACAATGTCTCGCGGACGCACCTGCTTGGATTGATCCGCCAGCGCCGTCACCCGGCTGTAAACTTCCGCAAGCTCCGCATCGCTCGCCTCGTAACCCAGGTCACGCAGCGTCAAGCGCAGCGCATTGCGCCCGGAGTGCTTTCCGAGGACCAGCGAGCGCGCCGGCACCCCGACGGACTGAGGCGTCATGATTTCGTACGTCAGCGGATTCTTGATGATGCCGTCCTGGTGAATTCCCGCTTCGTGCGCGAACGCATTTGCGCCCACAACCGCTTTGTTCGGCGCCACCTGCGCTCCCGTAATTTCAGTGAGCATGCGGCTCGTCGGAAACAGCTCCGCCATCCGAATGCCCGTCGTCACCCCAAAGCTATCTTTGCGCACCGCCAGCGCCACAACTACCTCTTCGAGCGAAGCATTTCCCGCGCGTTCGCCGATGCCGTTGATGGTGCACTCGATCTGCCGCACCCCCGCGCGAATCGCCGCCAGCGAATTCGCCACCGCCATGCCCAGGTCGTCGTGGCAATGCGCGCTGAGCGTAATTCCTTGCGCATCCCCCAGGTATTCGCGGACTTTGGTGAACATCGCTCCGTACTCTTCCGGCACCGCGTATCCCACGGTGTCCGGCAGATTCAGGACCGTAGCGCCCGCATCCACCGCCACGCGGCACACCTGGCACAGAAAGTCGATGTCCGTTCTTCCCGCATCTTCAGCGGAGAATTCCACTTCGCCCACATGCTGCCGCCCATAGCGAATCATCGAGCCGATGGCTTCGAGCGCCCGCTCGCGGCTGATCTTCAGCTTCACCTGCAGGTGCAGATCGGAGGTCGCCAGAAAAATGTGCAGGCGCGGCGCGGCGGCTGGTTTCAGCGCCTCAATAGCCGCGCTTACATCCTCTTTTCTGGCGCGCGCGAGTGCCGCAATCGGCACGCTGCGAACTTCCTGCGCCACTTTCTTGACCGCTTCCAGGTCGCCTCGCGACGCAATCGGGAAACCCGCTTCAATCACGTCCACGTTCAGCGCAGCAAGCTGCCGCGCCAAGCGAATCTTCTCCTCGGTGTTCATCGAGAAGCCCGGCGACTGTTCGCCGTCGCGGAGCGTGGTGTCAAAGATGCGTACGACGTCCATGGAATCCCCCATGTTCTAGTAACGCATAGGACGCACCCTGCGGTCCAATTTATCTTTATTCTACTTTTGATAATAATGTCTTATACTGCCTGCGAAAGGTGGTCCCCTTGGATCTCGGTGAATTGCAGGTATTCCTGATGGTGGCGAAAGAGGGCAGCTTTTCCCGCGCCGCGGAACGCCTTTACCGCACCCAGCCAGCCATCAGCCTTGGCATCCGCAAGCTCGAGGACTCCCTCGGCCAGCCCCTCTTCGTTCGTGGCGCCCGCCCCGTCCGCCTCACTGATGCGGGCACGCTTCTGAAGGACTACGCCGAGCGTCTCATCAACCTCCGCGATGAAGCGAAAAAAGGGCTCTCCGAATTGGAGGGCTTGAAGCGCGGCGAACTCTCCCTGGGGGTGAACGAAAGCTCCATCCACGCCCTTCTCCCCGCCCTCGCCCAATTCCGCGAAAAACATCCCGGCGTCCAGGTCCGCGTGCACCGCATGCTTTCGCGCGACATCCCCCATGAAGTCTTGAACTACCGTCTCGATCTCGGTGCCATCTCCTACGTTCCCCGCGATGCCCAGCTCCTGGCCACCGAAATCCGCAAAGATGAGCTGACCCTGGTCGTGCCCCCGAAGCACTTGCTCGCCAAAAAGCGCGAAGTCGACGTCGCCGAGCTCGGCGATGAAAACTTTATCGCCCATAGCGTCGAATCCCCTTTTCGCCGCCGTGTCATCGAACTGTTTGCCAGACATCGCACCGCCCTCAACATGCCCATCGAAATGCCCACCCTCGAAAGCATCAAGCGCTTCGTGCAAATGGGCATGGGCGTGGCCATTGTTCCGCGCATGTGCGTTCATTGGGAAATCGAGCACGGCTGGATGAAGGAAGTAAAAATCCGCCAATTGAACATGCCGCGCCATGTCTATCTTGTTTCGCGGCGCGGCGCGCGCCTTCCGCATGCGGCCAATGAACTCATGCGCATCCTTCGCGAAGAGTGATACCGCGCTGCACCCCTTGTTTTCTTAAAAAAGTTTTCTTGGAATAGTTTCCCGGGAAAGGTTTTCCGGGAAAGTTTCTTCCATCTCGGATATGCTTCGGTGTGCAGTTGTTTGAAAATCAGAAAAGGGGTATGCCTGTTTGACCAGCGGTCTCGCCATCCTGACCATCGGATTCTTCCTGGGGACGCGGCATGCCACCGACCCGGACCACGTGATCGCCGTGTCCACCATCGTCAGCCGCGAGCGCTCCATCTCTAAAGCCGGCCTCATCGGCGTCCTCTGGGGCTGCGGTCACACCCTGACCATCGTCGCCGTCGGCGCCGCCATTATTTTATTTGGCCTGGCCATTCCTCCGCGCGCCGGCCTGACCATGGAATTCTCCGTTGGCCTGATGCTGATTCTGCTCGGCGTGCTCAACCTCACCGGCGCCATGCAATGGATCACCGGAAAATTTTCCCTGGCCCATCCGCGCGTGACCGCAGAGCACGCCCACCTCCACGAGCATGGCTCTCGCGTGCATTTTCACCGGCATTCTCATGCCCTGGCCGCGGAGCATCACGGCGCCAGCCTCGCGCCGCCGGGTTGGCTGCGCCGGCCCTTGGCGCGCTTGGGCCTTTTTCACGCCTTGCGCCCTCTGTTCGTTGGCATCGTTCACGGCTTGGCGGGTTCCGCGGCAGTGGCCCTGCTGGTGTTGAGCACCATCCACGATCGCAGATGGGCGCTGCTCTACCTGCTGATTTTCGGCGCCGGCACCGTTGCGGGAATGATGCTCATCACCATCGCGCTGGCCCTGCCGTTTTCTTTTGCCGGCTCCCGGTTCGCCTGGCTCCATCGCGGCTTCGTCGTTGGATCAGGTGTGCTCAGCCTCAGTTTCGGGCTTTTTGTCTGTTACCAAATCGGTTTCGCCGCCGGCCTCTTCACCAGCCATCCCCATTGGACGCCCAGCTAAAGCTAGCTCTCATCCGCCACGAGAGAATCGAGTCTCCGGTCTGCTTCTTTCACCGAATTGTGGCGAGCGGGTTCCATAAGCCAACGAGGAAGGCTCACGATCTTCCCATTTAACATTAGAACTCTCCAACAATTCTCGGCCCGACCTCCTCCCTTCCCGCATTCCTTTTCCCTCTTTCGAAAGAACTACTCCCTACAATTACCGTTATATTAAATTCTTATTGACGCCCGCTCTGCTCCGCGCTAACGTGCGTACGTTATTGTTTCCCTCTCGGAACCCGGTACGTGCCGCACCACTGTCGGCCAAGGGAGACTCATGGCCACGCCAGCAGGATTTCCTTCTCCCTCGCTCTCCCTTTCGCACGAGGGAATTCAATTCGGTTCGCGTGTTTTGCGCCTTCTTTTCGTTCTGAGCTGCCTGCTCCGAGCCGTCCCGGCCGTCGATGCGCAGACGACGCAGCAATACGTCTACGGTTCCGGCTCGCTAAGTCCTGCCTCTTCTCTCATAACGGGCTTCAGCGTAGTCAGTCCGTCCGGAGCCCTCAGCCAAATCCCCGCGTCGCCTTTCAACGAACGCCTCGAAGGCGGCCTCGTGGCCGTCGATGGCCAAGGCAAGTTTCTCTTCGTCTTGAATCCCAAGAGCAATGACATTTCCATGTTTCAAATCGATCCGGCTTCCGGCGCGCTCTCCGAAGTTCAAGCGTCTCCGTTCCAGGTTCCTCCGACCGTCAATCCCGCTCTCGCGCCATCGCAGCCTATTTCTATCGCCACGGAAAAGTCGGGCAAGTTCTTATTTGTCGGCTATTACTTCGGCGACTTTCAGGGAAGTAGCGCTGTCGTCACACTCTCCATTAATACCTCTGGTTCGAGCCCCGCCCTCATCACGGAAAGCACTATTCCGACCAACAGTGGCGGCGCGCCCGCGCAGTTGCTCACCGATCCCAAAGGCATCCGCCTTTACGTCGGGTTAAGCCACGGCCAGAACAACCGCGAAGTCGGCGGCGCGGAGGTCTACTCCATCGATCCCTCGTCTGGCGCGCTGGGCTACTTAGGCATCGCCGACAACCCGCCGGCAGAGGGACGTTCCGTCGCCCTGGATCCCCTCGACCGCTTTTTCTTTGTAGGCTGGGGCGGAAATATCGGCGCTCTCGACAGTTGTGTGCTCTCTCCCCTGGATGGCACGGCGCTTATGCCCTCTTCGTCGGTCCAGCTTGGCTTTGGCAATTTCCCAAGCAGCTTGATCGCCGACAACTCCGGCAAATTCCTGTATGTCACCGACACTCGCGGCACTAGCGTTTATTCCATCGACCCAACGACCGGCGCTTTGACCCCACTGCCCGGTCCGCTCAGTTCCATTTTCTTCTCCCAGGACACCGCCGTCGCCGACCCCATGGGGCCGTTTATCTACTCTGTCCTTCCCTCCGGCGTCCATGTATATCAAGTCTCCCAGCCATCCGGGACTCTCACCGAGATTCCCGGATCTCCTTTCAATGCGGGAATGAGCGGCGTAGTCGGTTCATCGGGAATCGCCATCTCCGGCAATCCCATTCAAGCCGTCAGTGGTCCGGCCGCGACGATTTTTCCATCCGCCGCGAACTTTAGCGCCACGGTTGGCGCAAGCAGTCCGACAACGGTCTTCTCCCTCGTGAACGTCGGCGACCAGACTCTCTCCGTCAATTCCATTTCCATCACCGGGCCAAACGCATCCAGTTTTTCTCAAACCAATACTTGCGCTTCAACGCTTTCCCCCAACGCCAATTGTTCCGTCAGCATTAGCTTCAAGCCTGCCGTCGCTGGCCCCTTTTCCGCCACACTCCAAGTCGCGGACAACGCTCCCGGAAGCCCGCAGACGCTTGCCTTGAATGGCACGGGCATCGCCCCCGCGCCCAACGTCGCCTTCTCTCCCGCCTTACCTTCCTTTCCGACGATTACTCAGGGCACTTCCGGCGCGCCGCAATCGCTGACAGTCATGAGCACGGGGACAGCAGCACTCCACGTCTCAACGGTTTCTCTCGCCGGCCCCAACCCTTCCGATTTCAGCCTCGCCAACAATTGCACCGCACCCGTTGCTCCCTCCACCAACTGTACGATTTCGCTCGTCTTCAACCCCATTGGCCCCGGCCAGCGCACCGCGAATTTGATCGTAACCGACGATGTAGCCGGTTCGCCGCAGACCATCGCCCTCAGCGCGACCGCCAACCCTGCGTTCACCGCCAACGCCGCTCCAGGTAGCTCGACCAGCATCACCGTAACCGCCGGTCAAGCCGCGCAATTCCGGATGCAATTAACGCCAGGCGCCGGCTTTAGTGGCACCATCTCGGTCGCCTGCAGTGGCGCTCCGCTCGCCGCGATGTGCCAGGTCCCTGCAAGTGTGACGCTTTCCAATGGCGCCCAAGCGTCCTTCACGGTAACTGTCTCAACCACTGGCGCTGCCATCCTGCCGCCCTCGATGCCGAACCGCTTCGTTCCTCTGTCCGGAATTCGCATGCTCGTCCTTCTCGCCCTCGCTCTGGTTTTCGCAATGGCCTTCAAGAATCGCTCGGCCATTGATAACGCCGTCCGCGCGGATCACATGCTATGGAGCGGCGCCCTCACCGCGAGGCGGTTGGCCTACAGCAGCGCCATCGCAGCAATTTTCCTTTGTTCAATGATTTATGCCGCGGGCTGCGGCAGCGGAAGCGCCACCGTTGCGCCGCCACCGCCTCTTGTTACACCATCGGGCACTTCGACGATCACCATCATCACGACCGCTATATCCCCGACCCAGCAACCACTCCAATTGCCGCCCATCGAGCTCACTCTGACCGTGAAGTGAAGTCCCCATCCTGCACCATCCACCGCAGCGCGCTCCGGCGTCCCTCTGGCTTTTCGCAAAGTCTTGCCGGTGTGTCCGTCTTCTGTAAATGTATACACGTTCGAGTGGATTATTTCGGACTGCCCGTCACACGGCCGCAAGAATGACGGGATCGAACTGACCCCCAAAGCTGGTCGCGCTCTTAGACTCTCCCGAATTCGGCCTTCGCCAACTTTCTGCTACTCTGAACAACCATGCCCGCGAAACGAAAGCATGCCGTGGAAGGAGTGCTCTTCGACTGGGATGGCACGCTTATCGATTCCTACCACGCCGACACCTCCGCATATCTGGCCATGTTCAACGAAATGGGTATCCCTTGGGGCCTAGATGAGCTGGAAAAACACTACTCACCGAACTGGTATGAGGTTTATCGCGCCGCCAGATTGCCCCGCGAGCGCTGGAATGACGCGGACCACGCCTGGCGCGCTCACTATGCCAAGCACCGGCCGGCGCTGATCGCGGGCGCCCGCAGGGTGCTGGCGAGACTGGCTGGCGCTCATACTCTCGGCCTGGTCACGAGCGGCGATCGCGACCGCGTCAGCCGGCAATTGCGCGAGTTTCGTTTGACGACTCTATTTAGCGCGCGCGTTTGCAGCGGAGACACCGTGCGCAAGAAACCGCATCCCGAGCCGCTGCGACTGGCTTTGCGGCAGATGGAGCTGCATCCCTCAGCATGCGTGTACGTAGGCGATGCGCCTCAGGATGTGGAGATGGCCCGGCGCGCCGGCGTGCGTGCCATCGGTGTCCTCGGCCCTTTCCCCACGGAAAAACGCCTGCGCGCGGCCCGTCCGGAATTTCTGATCGGCTCCCTCAAAGAATTGCCGGGCGTGCTGAAGAAATTCCTCCGCTGAAGGCCCGCCTTTCTTGGAAAACGCCCTTAAGGTTTTGGTGAAGTTGCGGCGGCCGGCGCAGCAGGCGCTGTCGGCGCGCTGGGAATGGGTTTGAAGTCCGTCCACTTAATGACCAAACGCATGGGAATCTCCAGCCCTTTCAGATTCACCGTGCCATCCGAACGCGTGTAGTTCGGGAACCAGTATTTTCCGTCCACATTTTCGCGATACGTCTCGAACAAAGCGAAGGGCAGGTCCTTGACCTCGTGCATCTCCCCTTGGTCGGTGACCCATCGGCCGTAAGTTTTTACCACTTCCAGGTATTTCGCATCCACCCACACCACCCCGTCGAAATAAGCCTTGATGCGCTCCACAATTTTCGGTTTGGCCTGAAAGATGTAGCAATCGATTTCATCAACCTGCTCCTTGCCAAGGTACTTCAGGTCATATTTCGCAAGCTGGCCCGAAGTGAGTGGATACGCGGGAATGCGCTGCAGGCCCTCAAGGTCCTCGGATCGCAGAATGAAATGCCGGAGACTGGATTGCGGCCTTTCGACAATCTTTTCAAACACCTTCCCTTCCGCATCCCGGCTCGGTTGCGTCACCAGCACAAATTCTCCGGCCGGCTTCCCGTCCTCGCCGAACTCCTGGATGCGAATCGTTTTCCGGTAAGTATATTTGGCGCGCGTGTAGATGTACTCCTCTTCCTTTTGCGAAAAGCGCTTGACGATTTCCGCCTCGGGAAGGTCGGGCGGCGCTTCCGGCGTGGTTTCCGTTCCGATCCGCGTGACGTGATGCTCCGGTGGCGGAGTCATCGGCCCCTGCGCGGTGTCCTGCCCGCGCGCCGACGCACCCTGAACCGCTAGCAGCAGAAGCAACGCCACTGAGTACCGCGTGAAAGAAATATGTTGGGAGTAACTCGCTGCTCCGGCTTGTCTCATAGGAAATTGGATGCGCCCAATTCGTATTGGGGAAGCCTCATGCCCCTTGTCAAAACACCCTTGGCAAGGCAAAAGTTTAGCGCACTCTCGGCGCGCTTCCCTAGCGGTGTCAATCCAATCGAACTGCCAGGGAAGAATCCTTGGCTCTCTGCTACAATTTTGACGATTCGTGAGCGACGCTAAACTAACCAAGCGGTACTTTGTTTCGGGAATGGTTCAGGGCGTGGGCTTCCGCTACTTCGCGCAGGACGCCGCGGAGAAGCTGCGTATTCACGGCTTCGTCAGAAATCTCCGTGACGGGCGCGTGGAAGTGTTCGCCATCGCCACGTCGCAGCAGCACGCCGAATTCTGCGCCCTGCTCGAGCGCGGATCGCGTTTCTCGAACGTACGTGCTGTGCAGGTAGAGCCCGCAACCCCGGATCCGCAGTATGAAGGCGGGTTCGTCATCGTTCCCAGCGCCTGAAGAAATGAATTAGAAAGAACAGATCGAAGGGGAGACGTTCGAATGAACGAATTAAAGGACCTGATCCGCGAAGTGCCGGATTACCCAAAGCCGGGCATTCTTTTTTACGACCTGACCACCCTGCTGAAGGACAAACTCGGCTTTCACATGCTGATTGACCGGCTCTGCGAGCACTACGTCGGCCGCACCATTGACGTGGTAGCCGGGATCGAAGCGCGCGGCTTCATTTTTGCTCCCGCGCTGGCGTACCGCCTCAACGCCGGTTTCGTTCCCGTTCGAAAGCCCAAGAAGCTCCCCGCCAAAACCGCCAGCATCACGTATTCCCTGGAATATGGCACCGACACGCTCGAAATCCACGAGGACGCCATCAAGCCCGGCCAGCGAGTGATCATCTGTGACGACCTGCTCGCCACCGGCGGCACCGCCGCCGCCACCGCCAAGCTCATCCAGCAACTCGGTGGCACCGTCGAAGGCGCGGCCTTCGCCGTCGAGCTCACTTTCCTCAACGGCCGGAAAAAACTGAACGGCGTCGATGCCTTCTCACTGATTCAATACGATAAGTAGCAGACCGCAGTCTCGCTTGTAACTTTTCTGCTTCTCAAGTATCCGATGGCAAGGGAGGAATTCATGGGTGAACTCGTTCACACCGCAAAAATCCGTCTGGTCCAGAAGAAAAGGCCTTTCCGTGACGCGCACATAGAGGGATTCTCGGAGCCGCTTCATTTTGGCGTGCACGGCGGCTACGCCAAATATTACGGCGTGAAAGACGCCGCGCCGCTTCCCACCACCGTCGACCACGTTATCTCTGCGCTCGCTGGTTGACTGACCGGCACACTTGCCGGCGCGCTGGAAGCGCGCGGAATCCCCGCAGCAAATAACCTGGAAGCCGATGTCGAAGGCCGCATCGAAGGCGATGACAAGTTCTTTCGCATCGCCGCCGTCAATCTCCGCTACAAGCTGAAAATTCCGAAGGGCAAGCGCCCCGAGGCGGACCGCGCCTTGGCTAACCACGAAAACTATTGTCCCGTGCACATGAGCATCAAGAAGGGCTTTGAAGTGTCCTGGTCCGCCGACGTCGAAGAGATATGAGTTCTATTTCTTGCGCCGCTGGCGGAGCGCTTCGAAGAGCACAACTCCGGCGGCGACGGAAACGTTGAGGGATTTTACCGGGCCGGCCGTCGGCAAAGAAACAACGAAGTCACAACGCTTGCGTGTCAACTCGTGCAAGCCCTGGCCTTCGCTGCCCATTACGATCCCAACCGGCGAAGTGTAGTCCACCTCGGTGTAATTCTTGTCACCCTGCTCATCGAGGCCCACCAGCCAATAGCCCGCTTCCTTCAACTCCTCCATGGTCCGAACGAGGTTGGTCACTTTTGCGACAGGCAGATGCGCCAGCGCTCCCGCCGACGCTCGCGCCACGGTATCCGTGAGTCCTGCCGCGCGCCGCTCCGGAATCACCACGCCGTGCGCGCCCGCGGCTAGCGCCGTTCGAACGATCGCGCCCAAATTGTGCGGATCCTCAACTCCATCCAGTAAGACGATCAATCCCGATTGCCCGTGCCCGGCGCCAGCGTTGGCTTTCGCCAGTATGTCTTCCAAAGTCGCCGCCGCAAGCGCCGCCGCAAGCGCCACCACTCCCTGGTGATCTTTCGAATTGGCCAGCCGGTCCAGCTGCCCGCGCTCCTCGAATCGCACCGCCACACCCTGCTGGCGCGCCAGTTGCACGATTTCCTCGACCCGCGTGTCCTGCCGCCCCTTCGCAATGGCAATGCGATCGATCGGCCGCCGCGCCTCCAGCGCCTCCTTAACCGCGTGTATGCCAGTGAGCTTGTCCATGGAGAAAAGAGTTTACCGTCGTCCATCAAAGGTTGACAGTCCAATGCTGAGTATTCGGTTCCAAGCCGAAGGTCATAAACGCACGATGGGAGAAGTCGATTGCTGGGAAGCAGATGGGGATGCTCGCGCGAGACCTACGGGTGAAGAAAACGGGAAGGCACGCGGTCGTCGCGGTCAAACTGGACGTCATCGAAGGATGCGGCGACGCCGTACCAGCCGGGCATGGCGGCCGGCTCCGTTCTGCAAACATGGGCCCTAGTAGCCATGACGACGTTGCCGAGGCCCAGCGGCTTGCTGACCAGCACGATTTCCAGTTCGATCGAAGCGCCAGCCGTCAGCAGCCTGGGGCAAAGAAAATAGACTCCGGTGGAGCTGATGTCGCGAGTGACCAGGGTTATCGGGGACTCCTCGGGGACTCCGCATACGGCGCGAAGGCGAAGAGGGAGGTTCAAGGTGGCGCGGGGGTATTCCCGTTGTTCGGGATGCACACCCACGGCGTGCGTTGGCACGCGGGCGAATCGCCGAGGCTGTCCGGGAATCAGAAGCGGCGCCAGGCGCAGCGCAGGGACGCGCGGTTTGTCCGGTACAGGTTGTGGTCCCACCGCCGGTTCGCGAGCTTCGGCGAATGATTTGGCTGGCCAGAAATCGAATGGAGCTACACGCTTCGTTGCGCTCATCTCGCCCTCAGAGACGACAATTCACTTTTGCTGACTAGCGGCCGGCCTAAAGGCCGCCGCTACGGCCCAACAAACGAAACTGGCTTTCTGGAATTTCCCCGTCCACACTTGCGCGGTGTGGAGCGCTAAGATGGCACTAGAAGGGAGCAGCGTCAACCTGTGGAAAACGTCGGAAGTGTCTTAACCTGAAACACTTAGTAATGGTACCGGAACCTTGCCACTACATTCTGTGGATTCTCTTAGAAAGGCCTCTACCAATATGGTGCTCGACAGCGGGGTCTGGTGCATCTATTCATTGGAAGTCAGTTCAGGCAAAAAAAATGTCCACGACGACAACTGAAACGCAGCACCCCCTGGGAACTGGTGCGCCCCTTTCGCACACGCCAGCGCGCACCACGACTCTGGTTCTGGCGGCCTTTGCGGCCGTCTATGTCGTCTGGGGTTCTACTTACTTAGCGATCCGCATTGGGGTTGAGTCGTTTCCGCCACTGGTTCTGGCTGGACTGAGGCACCTTACCGTCGGCTTGTTTCTATACCCGGTTCTGAGGAAGAAGACCGGGATCAGTCCTACGGTCGCACACTGGCGCACGGCAGTCATTGCCGGCGCTTTGTTGCTATTCGTCGGCAATGGCGGCCTGAGCTGGGCGGAACAGACCGCGCCCTCTGGCATCGCGTCACTCCTGGTGGCCTCAGTGTCGCTCTGGCTGGTGATCGTGGACTGGCTTCGTCCTGGTGGCGTTAAGCCCGTTCCCAGGGTGGTCATGGGGCTCCTGATCGGATTTGTGGGGCTTGCGCTGCTGGTCGGGCCGGCGCATCTGGGAGGTTCAGAGCGTGTCGATCCACGAGGCGCTGCGGTGCTGGTGTTCGCCTCTTTGGCTTGG
>WNFF01002119.1_pt1 | contig 16136 bp, 11 predicted proteins | sample 5400441 | NCBI WGS metagenome assembly WNFF01 (sample SAMN13153345, study PRJNA577476) | soil metagenome | isolation source: 120 cm saprolite under Douglas fir tree site 2 hole 3 replicate 1 | place: USA:California | collected 2015-04-18 | reverse complement strand
AGCGTGTAGCGGATTCGCTTCAAGACCTCGACTTCGTAGTGCACGTCCACATCGGTCCCCTGGCGCTTCGAGGTGCAGATGCTCTTCACCTCGGAAAGAAACTCAGGGTACTTCGCGTAGTCGGCGATGACGGAAAACACCCTCTCCATCGGGGCGTCGATCACGACCGATCGGGTTGCACCGGGCATCGCCGTCTACCCCGGACCGCGCCCAGCGCTGGAATAGAAGCGGCCCACCGTCTGGCTCTGGGAGGTCTTAGCCCGCATAACTTGGCTTCTTGTCGAACCGGTGCGTCGCCTGAACGTAACGAACCGTGCCGGTCTTCGATCGCATCACCACGGAGAAGGTTTCAGCGCCCCCGGCAAAGAAGCGTACACCCTTGAGAAAATCGCCCGAGGTGACGCCGGTGGCTGCAAACATCACCTCGCCTTTGGCCAGCTCTTCCGCGGTGTAGATCTTGTCCAAATCCTGGATACCCATCTTCTTCGCCCGCTCCGCCTCTTCGGCGCTGCGCGGGCGCAATCTTCCCTGCATGTCGCCGCCGCGCGACTTGATTGCCGCGGCGGCAATCACCCCTTCCGGCGCCCCGCCAATCCCCATCAGGACATCGACCCCGGTCTCCTCGAAGCAGGTGGCGATTCCCCCCGCGACATCGCCGTCTTCGATCAGGCGAATGCGCGCGCCCGCCGCCCGGACTTCTTTGATCAGGCCCTCGTGTCGCGGTCGATCGAGGATGATCACCGTCAGATCGCCCACAGTGCGGCGGGTGGCCTCGGCGATCCGACGAAGGTTTTCGGTCGGGCTCTTGCGCAGATCGATCGAGCCCCGGGCGGCAGGACCGACGGCGAGCTTGTCCATGTAGGTATCCGGCGCGTTGAGAAGATTCCCGCTGTTGGCGATCGCCACCACGGAAATCGCGCCCGGCCGGCCATAGGCGCAGAGATTCGTTCCCTCGAGGGGGTCGAGGGCGATGTCCACCTTTGGCGCGCCTTCGCCTCGTTTTCCGACCCGCTCTCCGATGAAGAGCATCGGGGCCTCGTCCCGCTCCCCCTCGCCGATCACCACTGTCCCATCGATGTTCAGCGTGTCGAAGGCGCGCCTCATCGCATCGACCGCGGCCTGATCCGACTCGTTCTTGGTTCCCCGACCCATCAGCCGCGCGGCGGCAATCGCCGCCACTTCGGTGACGCGGACGACCTCCAGCGCGAGGTTGCGGTCCATCGCGCCGTCGCCAAAACTCGAATCGGTTTTCTGTGACATTTTTCAGTCTCCAGGAGAATGAGGTTGGAGCAAGCTCGCGAACTGCGGTGGAATTCGTACCGGTTTGCCGCCCTGATCGACGCAAGCGTGGACGGTCTTGCCGGTACAAAGTATCCTTTCATCACCTTGGCGTCGAAGCTCGTATGCAAAAGTCATCGAGACTCGCCGCAATTCACTGACTTGAGTGCCGATCACGAGGAGGTCGTCGTAGCGGGCCGAGGTTCGATAGCTGCAGCTGGCCTCGACGACGGGAAGAAACCAGCCGTCGCGCTCGAAATCGCGATAGCTGGCTCCGCGGGCACGCAAGTATTCGCTTCGACCCAATTCGAAGTAGCGGAAATAATTGGCGTAGTACACGACCCCCATCTGATCGGTATCGCCATAGATGACCCTCACACGCGCCTCGACGACCATGGACCGCACGGACGCTAACAACGCGCGCCTCGAGCGTAAAGCACGTCTTTCCTGGAGGCGGGCGGATGCAGCGCGCCGGGCGCGGCCAGGTCTTCGCGGCCTGGGAATCCTCTGCACCGCTCTCATCCTCTTGGGCTCGGCCCCGGCATCGGCGAAGCCCCCGCGGCTCACCCTTTTGATCGTGGTGGATGCCCTCGGCAGCGATCTCCTCCTGCGATCCAAACCGAGACTCAAAGGCGGCCTGGCGCGGCTCATCGCCGAGGGCGCCTACTATCCGACCGCCCGCTACGAGTATGCGAAGACGGACACCGCTTCCGGCCACTCGACCGTGGCAACCGGGGCCAATCCGTGGCGGCACGGCATCGTCGGGAACCAGCTGGTCGATCGCTCCACCGGAAAATTGATTCCCATCTTCGCCGATCCGGACCACCCGCTCTTGGAAGCACCCCCTTCCAGCGGGGATGTCTCACCGCGAAATCTGATCGCGGAAACGATCTCCGATCGGCTCAGGCTCGCCACCCAGGGACGGGGCAAGTCGGTGGCGATCTCGGCCAAGGCGCGCGCGGCAATCCCTCTGGCTGGACGATTGGGGCAAGCCTGGTGGTTCAACGACACCGTCGGCAAGTTCGTCACCGGCACGTTCTACGCCAAGGAGTTTCCGGCTTGGGTGAGGACCTTCAACAACCGGCAGCTGCCCCAGAGCTATTTCAACAAGCAGTGGACCCTGTCTTTGCCCCCGACCGAATACCTGGGCGATGACGACCGGCAGTACGAATCAGACTGGAATGCGCTGGGGCGAACGTTCCCGCATCCGCTCAATGCCGGCCTTTCCAGCCCAGGAGAGCAGTCCTTCAGCATTCTCAAATGCTCGCCGTATATGTCCGATATCCTGGTCGAGCTTGGGAAGGCGGCCATCGTGGGCGAGGAGCTCGGGAAGGATCAGATCCCCGATCTCCTCTCGGTGAGCATCAGCTCGATCGACTTCATCTTCCATCAATTCGGTCCGTACTCCTGGGAAATGCAGGACGCGATGATCAAGCTCGACAAGAGCGTGGGAGAGCTCATCGCCGCGGCGGAAAAGGCCGCCGGAGGGAAGCACAATCTCCTCGTCGTCCTCACCGCGGATCATGGCGGCGCCGCGATTCCAGAGGAGTGGGCCGCGGCCGGCATGCCCAGCGTTCGCCTCAGCGCGGCACACTTTCAAGACGGTCTTTCGAAACAGCTGCAGGCCCGCTTCGGAGCCGATCTCGTCGCGGGGGTGCAGCTGGTCGAGGTCTACCTGAAGGACAAGACGATCATCGATAAGGGGCTTGATGGCGCGGTGGTGCGGCGCGCGGCGGCGACCTGGTTGGCGAATCAACCGGAGGTGCTCACCGCGGTTGCCCGGGACGACTTGTTTCGCGACTCAGAGCCTTCCTTCGGGTTGGATGCGCTGCGCCGCAGCCAGTTCAAGGAGCGCAGCGGCGATGTCCTGTTTCTCTTGCGGCCCTTCGTCACCCTGTCGGACGCGAAGGACGGCGCCGACCACGGGTCTCCCTACGCCTACGACAGCGAAGTACCGGTGATCTTCTTCGGCAAGGGAGTCCGTCGCGGCATCTTTCGCCAGCGGATGAGCCCGATCGACATCGCTCCCTCGATCGCGTCGATGTTGGAAATCGGCAATCCGGCGATGGTCGAGGGAACCGCGCGCGTGGAGGCCTTCTCGACGGGCGATTAGCGGCTCATCGCCGGGGAGTCTGGCGGGCGGCAACAGCGCGGTATTCGGACTGAGGCAGGCCGGCGGAGGCGGAGTTTCCGCCAGAGCTCATCCAGCCGGTGCGGCTTGGTTGCGTGGGCCCGACATCGAAGGCGCGGATCTGCGGGGCCGGTGAATCCACCGCGACGACCCATCGATTCTCCAGCAGCGCCGCGGCTTCCGCATAGTGGCCGGTAGGAAGCGGCGCCGACCGGATTTCCGTGCCGTCTTGCGAAAACTCGCGAAGCACCGCGTTCGATCCGGTGTTCTGGGCAAACAGAATGGTCCGCTCCGAAGTGAGGATCGGCTGGGTGATCGAGACCTGCTCCTTCCCGGTGAGGACCACGCTGAAAGACACCTGTTCGGTTGGAAGATCGATCCCATAGAGGACCAGCGAGCACCCCGGATGCGGGCACGAGTGTCTGGGCCTGGCAACGACGAAGGCCGAGTCGTGATCGATGAGGGTATAGGCATTTCGCTGACCGCCCCAGGCATATCTGGCGGGTATCCGAAAAGCCGGCACCCCCGTCGCGCTTTGCCACACCTCGCGGTTCGCATCGAACAGCAAACCTCTGTAGGTCGCCACCGGCAGAGATGACCACGACGCCTCGCGACGCCAATTCTCGCGTCCGACGGTGCTCAGCGACATCAGATAGGATCGGCGCCCTCGGTCGTTGGTCGACAGCTCCGCCCGGAAAAACAGATTGCCTCGTTCGTCGGCAACCAACTCCGAGGGGGCCCGGTCGAACTGCCTGCTCCACCGCAAGACTCCGGTGATTGCCGACAGCGAAGCGATCCAATGACCGCGCGATCCGGATGCGCAAGGATCGCCGTTGACCTCGAGGAACAAGTCTCCATGGCCTCCGGAGGTGATCGACTGGACCTTGATCGAACGCGTGTCGGGAGATCGAGCACCTCTGCACAAGTCGCGGAGATCGCGGCTCCAGGCCTCGCTGCCGTCGGAGGCTCGGAAGGCGCGGACGGTCCCCTGCTCAATTCCCTCGACGACGAGATCTCCAGCGACCACCAGGTGGCCCCTGTCGAAGCGCGCCGTTGGCTGCTGCCCGGGAAGAGGCGCGCGAAATCGAATCCGACCGTCGGGCGAGGCGGAAACAAGGTCGCAGACCCAAAGGGCGGTGCACTCGGCCCAGTACAAATTTCCGTCGCCATCCCCGACACCTCGAAATGAAGCCTTCCATCCTTCCGGCGGCGCGTAGCTCCATTGTTCACGCACGGCCTCCTGCCCGGGGTCCAAAGAGCGGCCTGCTCCCTCCCCTGGCTCCGATAAGAACGCCAATAAGTCCGGGGGCTTGACAACCTCGCTCGAGGCTTGAGGGCTTTCGCCACTCACGGAAGCGGCGGCGGACAAAACACAGCTGAGAACGAGTCCAATCGGCATCGAATCGCCCGCCAGTGCAATCTGCGCACCGCGCTGCGATCGACACCTTCGTTCAGTGTCAAACGCCTGGACTGCGCCCGAGCGAACCGCGCCGCCGCTTGCCCGGGATGAGCTCAAGCGAGAGGTCCATCGAGGGGGCGGAGTGGGTAATCGCCCCCATCGAGACGTAATCGACGCCGAGGAGAGCGATCTTCGGGAGGCGCTCGAGGGTCACCCCGCCGGACACCTCGAGCTCGATCCGACCGCCCGCCACTTCGACGGCTTTGCGGATTTCGGCGTCGGACATGTTGTCCAACATGCAGATCTCGGCGCCCGAAGCGATCGCCTCCTCGAGCTCTTTCAAGTTGGTGACCTCCACCTCGATCTTGACCAGGCGGGGCGCGTTGCCCCGAGCCCGGCGGACAGCCTCCTTCACCGACCCGACGGCGGCGATGTGATTGTCCTTGATCAGGATCCCATCGAAGAGACCGAAGCGGTGATTGTGGCCCCCACCGGCGCGAACGGCAGCCTTGGCGACCTGCCTCATTCCCGGCGGCGTCTTGCGCGTGTCCAGCAGCTTGAGGCTGGACGCCCCGATCGCCTCCACGGCTTTCCGGGTGGCGGTCGCGATACCGCAAGCGCGCTGCACCAGATTGAGCGCCACCCGCTCCGCCCGGAGCATGGAGGCAAAGCGACCGGACAGCGTGGCGACCCGAAAGGGGCGTTTCAGCGCCTTTCCATCCGAAAGGTGAAAGGCGACCTCGACCTCCGGATCCACTCTGTGAAAGACGCGGGCGAAGGCCTCCAGGCCGGCGACCACCATCGGTTCTTTGGCCCACAGCTCGCCGCGACCCGACTTGCCTCCGAGCAGCAGCGCCTGGGTGGTGATATCGCCCGGAGCGGCGAGGTCTTCTTCAAGGGCGAGATCGATGAGCCGATCGAGGGAATCCATGGGATCTGGTGTGCCGGCCCGGCCGGACTTGCTCGAAACGGGCGGGTCACGTCACCTTATCCGATTCAGGTTTTCCTGCAGCTTGGTTCGCCGCGTGCCCAGCTCGTCGGCTCTGGCGCGTTCCCGGTCGACGACTTCCCGCGGGGCTTTGGTGGCAAAATTCGGGTTCTCGAACTTCCGGCGGACCGCTTCAATGTCCGCGTCGACCCGTTCGATTTCCTTAGCGAGCCGCAGGCGCTCCTCATCCAGATCGATGAGCCCAGTCAGTGGAACGAATATCTCCATCCCGGTTTTTTCGCCGACGAAGGTGGCCGCCTCGGTCGGTTTCGCTCCCGGCGCGGAGATCTCCAGGGAGGAGAGTCCCGCCAGCGGCATCACGTACTGGCGCCAGCGGTCGATCGTCTGCCGAACCGTGGGGTCCGCCGATTGAATGAGCGCCTGGATCTTCATCGAAGGGGCGACGTTGCTCTCGCCGCGGATGGTGCGGATCCCTTCGATTGCTTCGATCAAGGGAGCCATTTCCGCTTCCGCTTCCGGGTCGTCGAGGCGGGGATGAGGCGACGGATATGGAGCGATCATGATCGAATCGACGCCGCGGACGAGCGGCAGCTTCTGCCAGACCTCTTCGGTGATGAAAGGCATGAAGGGGTGAAGCAGGCGCAAAATCTGATCGAGCGAATAGACGAGTACGGCCTGGGTCCGAAGGCGGGCGGGCTTGTCCTCGCCGTAGAGGGTGCTCTTGGAGAGCTCGAGGTACCAGTCACAGAGCTCGTGCCAGAGGAATTGGTAGACCGTCGAGGCCGCTTCGGCGAATTCGAACTTCGTCAACGCATCCGTGGTCACCCGGATCGCTCTATTCAACCGGGAGAGAATCCATCGGTCGGCGAGCGCGAAGCCGGCATCGGTGGCGAGCTCGCCGGCCGGCTCGAAATCGCCGAGGTTCATCAAGGCGAACCGCGCCGCGTTCCAAAGCTTGTTGGCGAATCCCTTGTAGCCCTCGACGCGCTCGAGCGACAGCTTGATGTCGCGACCCTGCTGCATCATCGAAGCGAGGGTGAATCGAAGCGCGTCCGCCCCGAACGCGGGCATGCCTTGCGGGAACTTGTTCCGCAGGCTGGGGGAAAGATCCGCCGCGCTGGCGCCGCGGATCACGTGAATGGGATCGATCACGTTCCCCTTCGTCTTGGACATCTTCTCCCCCTTCTCGTCGCGAACCATGGCGTGCAGGTAGACGACGGGAAAGGGGACGTCCCCCATGAAGTGCATCCCGAGCATCATCATCCTCGCCACCCAGAAGAAGAGGATGTCGTGGCCGGTTTCCATCACCGCGTTCGGATAGAACGTCTTCAATTCCGCGGTGTCATTCGGCCACCCGAGGGTGGAGAACGGCCACAGCCCGGAGGAAAACCAGGTGTCGAGCACGTCCGGGTCCTGCTCGAATTCCGTCCCGCCGCACCTTGGGCATCGAGCGGGGCGCTCGCGAGCGACGATCGGCTCCGCGCTCGGGCCGCACGACTTGCAGTAGTAGGCAGGGATCTGGTGACCCCACCAGAGCTGGCGGCTGATGCACCAGTCGTGGATGTTTCGCATCCATTGGAAATAGGTGGCCACCCAGGTCTCGGGCAGGATCTTTGTCCGGCCCTGCTCGACCGCTTCGATCGCCGGCTTGGCGAGCGGGTCGATCTTCACGAACCATTGAAGCGAGAGCCTGGGCTCGACCACCGTTCCCGACCTCTGGCAAATGCCGACCGCAAGCCGGTGCTTGGTCTCCTTCTCCAGAAGGCCCTGGGCGGCAAGGTCGGCGAGCACCCGCTTGCGCGCCTCGTAGCGATCGAGCCCGGCGTAGGGACCTGCGTTTTCGTTTGTCCGCGCCGACTCGTCGAAGATGTCGATCATCGGTAGCTTGTGCCGCAAGCCGGTCTGGTAGTCGTTGAAGTCGTGGGCGGGCGTCACCTTGACCACCCCCGTTCCAAATTCCGGGTTGACCAGCTCGGCATCGGCGATCACCGGAATCTCGCGGCCCACCAGCGGCAACAGCACGGTCTTGCCGACGAGTCCGGCGTAGCGCGGGTCGTCCGGATGGACGGCGACCGCCGTGTCACCGAGCATTGTCTCCGGCCGGGTGGTCGCCACCACGAGAAAGCGGTCCGAGTTTTTTAGAGGGTAGCGGATCTCCCAGAGGGACCCTTCCCGCTCCTCGTGCTCGACCTCCAGATCCGAGAGCGCGGTGTGGCAAGCGGGGCACCAGTTGATCAGCCGTTTGGCGCGGTAGATCAGGCCTTCCTCGTGGAGTCGGACGAAAGCTTCTCGAACCGCGACCGAGGAGGCCTGATCCATGGTGAAGCGCTCCCGGCTCCAGTCGAGCGAGGCGCCCAGGATCTGATGCTGCTGGCCGATCCGCTGGCCATACTTTTCCTTCCACTGCCAGACGCGCTTGAGAAATTCCTCGCGGCCGAGGTCGTGGCGGGTTTTCTTCTCCGTCTTCTTGATCTCGCGCTCGACCATCATCTGGGTGGCAATGCCCGCGTGGTCGATGCCCGGAACCCAGAGGGTGTTGAAGCCGCTCATCCGCTTCCATCGGATGAGGACGTCCTGCAGCGTTGCAGGGACGGCATGGCCCAGATGGAGCGAGCCCGTCACATTGGGCGGGGGCAGGACGATGCAATAGGGTGGCTTTTCGGAAGCGGCATCGGCCCGGAAGTATCCCCGCTCCATCCAGATGGAATACCAGCGGCCCTCGACCTCAGCCGGGTCGTAAGCCTTCGGAAGCTCGGTGTTCGGCATGTCTGTTCAGAATAACCGCTTGCGAGCGCTTGCAGGGTGTTGAAAAACCGCTGCGCGACGTTTTGCAACACCCGGTTAGGAGCGGGCTTCGCGATTTTTCAGCAGTTGATCCAGGTGCTCCCGGATGATGTTCTCCGCAAGCTGCGGGACGACCTCCCAGACGATTCTCTCGATCACTTCGCGCGAAGCTTTGGCCAGCGCTTCGCGAAGCAGCGCCTCTCCCCCATCCGGTCGGGCGGCCTGGGGGGCCCGCGCGGTCGGAGGGGCATCACGGCGCTGAGGCTCGTGGCTCGCCGACGGCAGGCTGTATGCCGGTTGCCCGGCCATCCGTGGACTGGGACCGGGGGAAGGGGCAGCCGGCGCAACCTGAGCCGCGGAGTAAGGTGACCGGGGGATGGTGGCTTGAGGCGGCCGAACCGCGGCGCCGGGGGGCGGCCCCGGCGGGACTCGCGCGGGTTGAGACGCTCCGGTCGGTGGTCGGAACATGCCGACGGCGTTGCCTGGAGAGGGGGCCATCGCCGGAGCCGGTCGAGGAACGGCGGAAGGAGGTCGAGGGTGAGGCGCTGCCGGGTTGGCCGAAACGCCTGCATTGCCATACCCCGGAACCGGGCCTCGCGCCGATGGAGGCGAGGTAGGCGACCGGGTGAAAAGCGGTTGGGGAACCGGCATGGGGCCACTGGGGCGAGGAGCGGAGGGACTGGGAGCGGCAGACGATTGCCCCAAATAGGCCGGGGCGTTCGGCCGCGGGGGGCCGCCGCTGCCCGGAAAAGAGGTGGAGCCGGCCGGCATCGGGCCAGAGGGCTTTGCCGGATGCGCTCCCGGCGGTGCTGCGGGCGCCGCGGGCTTGGAACCAGTGGCGAATTCGGGGACGAAGACCTGCCTTGGAACTTCGGCCTGGCGCGGAGCGCCGGTCAGAGCACGGACCTTTTCGAGGAACGCATTGCTCTCGAAAGGTTTGATGATGTAGTCGTCCGCCTTGACCGCCCGGGCCCGATTCTGGTCAAACGGCTCGAAGGTGCCGGCGAGCAGCAGGACGGGCACCATCTGCATGCCGGGATCGGACTTGATCGCCTCGCACACCTCATAGCCGCTTTTGCCCGGCATCGTCACGTCCGCGAGAACGAGGTCGGGGCGCAGCTCTCGCGCTTTGCTGATCGCTTCGAGCCCGTTGTCCACCGAAACGATCTGGAAGTCCTCGGTAGCGAGGATCATCCCGATCACTTTTCGGATCGTGAGCGAGTCATCAGCAACCAGCAGGCTCTTGGGCATGGACGGGGGGCCCTCTTGGGGGGAAAGCTGGATTCCTCCAGAGATTCTACCCTTATGTGGTTGGTGGTTGGGAGTGTCAAGCTCGTGGCCGATGACTTTGCGGGATGTGCGCAAGCCCAAAGTTGGCAGCGGGCGCGCGTCACTGTTTAATCGCAGTCCATGGCGCGAATCCTGCTGGTGGACGACGAGAAAGTCTCTCGCGCGCTCTACAGCGATTACCTGAGCGAAGCAGGCCACAACGTCAGCGCGGTGAGCAGCCTGGAGGAAGCCAAGGGTGCACTCTCCACCGACGTCTATGACGCGGTGGTCACCGATCTCATCCTCCCCAAAGGGGACGGGATGGAGATCCTACAGCACGCGAAAGAGAACTACCCCGGCATCGAGGTGATCGTGATCACCGCGTTGAACAAGGTCGACCCCGCGGTCCGGGCGATCAAGAGCGGCGCGGCGGAGTATCTGGTGAAGCCGGTGGCGCCCGAGGCATTGCAGCACGCGGTGATGCGCGCACTCACCACGCGGCAGCTCTTGAGAGAGAACGAGCAACTGCGAAGAGACGTCGAGCTGCTTGAAACAGGGCAGCGGATTGCGACCACCCTGGACAAGGAGCGGCTGATGGCAACGGCGTGCAGCTCCTTCGCGCAGGTCACCCGGGCCGACGCGGTGCTGCTGCACATCCGGCAGAGCTCCGGGGGATTCCGGCTCGAGGGGCTCCACGGCATCGACAAGGGTTCCGAGACTCCCTACGCCGCGGCGGTGCAGCCGTTCTTCGACGAAACGGCCACCGCCCCCTTTGCCGTCGACGGCATTCCCTCGCCCTACCGGACAGCCCTGATTTATCCGGCGCGCGATGCGAACACGACGTATGGATTTACCGTTCTCCTCTTCCGGGCCTCGATGCCGGAGAACTCTCGCCCTTCGGCAAACTACCTGTCGCGTCACCTTGGCCTGGCGCTGCGAAATCTCGATCGGTTCACCGAGGTGGAGGACCTTGCCTACCTCGACGACCTCACCCACCTCTTCAACCTCCGATACCTCGATCTGGTGCTCTCCCGGGAGATCAACGACTCCAAGGATGGCAAGGACACCTTCAGCCTTCTGTTCCTGGACCTCGACTACTTCAAGAGCGTGAACGATACCCACGGGCACCTCGTCGGATCCAAGCTGCTCGTCGAGGTGGCGCGGATCATCAAGGGGTGTGTGCGGGACAACGACGTGGTGGTCCGCTTCGGAGGAGACGAGTACGTCATCCTTTTGCACAGCACCGATTCCGGGGGGGCGCTCAAGGTTGCGGAGCGGATTCGCCGCACGATCGAGACCCATCATTTCCTCTCTCGTGAAGGCTACGCGCTTACCGTAACCACCTGCATCGGGGTGGCGAGCTTTCCCGAGCACGCGCAGGACAAGGCAACGCTGCTCGACCTGGCCGATCGCGCGATGTACCGCGGCAAGAAAAGCACTCGAAACGTGATCTACATCGCCGCCCGGGACCTGGAAGCCACCCCACCCGCTCGCCACAGCACCGCTCGCGGCTAGCCAGGGCTGAAAAACTGCTGCGCAGCCCACCTGCTTCGTTGCGGTCCCCCTGGCGTGCTCACGTACTGCCTCGCACGCTCCGCGCGCCAGGCCCCACCGCGCCTCGCATCTGGGCTCAGTAGGCGTTCTTGGAGATGAACCCGCCCAACGCGGTGCGAACGAGAATCTTGAGGTCGAGAACCAGCGACCAGTTCTCGATGTAGTAGAGATCGTACTCGATGCGCTTTTGAATCGAGGTCTGGCCGCGCAGCCCGTTTATCTGCGCCCAACCGGTCATCCCGGCCTTCACTTTGTGCCGCAAGTGGTACTTGGGAACCTGCCGCTTGAACTCCTCGATGAACACCGGTCGCTCCGGGCGCGGGCCCACCAAGCTCATCTCGCCGCGTAGAACGTTGAAGAATTGGGGCAGCTCATCGAGCGAGGTCCGGCGCAGGAGCATCCCGATGAACGTCCGCCGCGGATCGTCGCGGATCGCCATCTGGACGCCGCTTGCCTCCGCCCCGGTGTACATGGTTCGGAACTTGAGCATCTTGAAAGTCCTGCCGTCCATGCCCATTCGCTCCTGGTGGAAGAGCACCGGCCCCCGGCTGGTGAGTTTGACCAACAGGGCGATGGTGAGGAGCAGCGGCCCGGTGAGGACAAGCGCGCAGAGCGAGACCAGGATGTCGAACAGGCGCTTGGCGACGAGGTTCCAGCCGTGGAGCGGCCCACCCTGGAGACTGATGATCGGCAGACCCCCGAATTCCTCCAGCCCGCCGCAGAGGGTGATGTACTGGTAGAGATCGGGGACGATCTTCACATCCACGGTCCGCTGGGCAAGCTGATCCATCAGGCCCTTGACCAGCGGAGCATCTTCGATCGGCAGCGCAATCAGAACCTGATCCACCCGCTGTCCGTCGAGCACCGCCTCCACGTCGCTGACATGGCCAATCACCGGGATGCCTCGAACGGTGGTGCCGACCTTGTCCGCATGGCGGGTGAGGATTCCGGTGATCCGGAAACCGAGCTCGCGGTGCTTGTCGATAGTATCGATGACGCGCTGGCCGAGATCACCGGCGCCGATGAGAATGATCGACCTGAGGTTGTACCCGCGGCGTCGAAGCTCGTTCAGGGCCTGGCGGAACAGCAGTCGCATTCCGGAAACGAGGACGAATGCGTACATCACGAAGATGGCGAGGGTGAGGCGTGAATAGCGTTCACGCACGAAGTAGGTAAGCGCGACGATGATCAGGGTCCCGGTGATCATCGCCTTGAAGATTTCGAATACCTCCTCGATGTGCGATCGAACGCGATTCGTGGCGTAGAGCCGCGCTTGATTGAACGTCACCGGGAAGATGATGAGCACCAGGACCAGGGATACGAGGGTGTCGCTCCAAGGGGGGATGCTCTTCTCATGCACCAGCGCCTGGAATCGGGTCGCATAGGCGAGCCCGAACGCGATGGCCAGGACCACCACATCCGTGGCGACCTTGATCGAGGTGTAGAAGCGCTGAAATCGATTGAACAAAGCCCACCTGCTCACTGCAAATGTACGCGCACCGGAGGAGACTCGTTTTCTAGCATAAGATCCGCCGCGACATCCTCGTCGCGCGGTTTCGCAATTTCCGTCAGCGGTCGAGAAGCGCGCGGACTTCAGCGGCGAACCTTTTTTGGAAGGCCTCTTTTGAAAAACGCAGGGCATTCGCGCAAGCGTCCGACGGAAGGAAGGCGCGCTCCCAGGCTTCGAATCGCTTCACCGCCGCCGCCAGCGCATCCGGCGTCTGCGGAGAGTAGAAGATGCCGGTCCGGGCATCCACGGTCTCCAGGGCTCCTCCGGCGCCGAAGGCGATCACCGGCCGCCCCATCGATTGGGCTTCCAGGGGGACGATCCCGAAGTCCTCCTCCGCGGTGAAGACGACGGCCCTGGCATCTCGATAGAGCGTCGCCAGATCCCCATCGCTGACCTCGCCGAGGAGGCGAATGTTCGGCGCCAGCGGCTGCGAATCGCCGCCCGAACCGACTTCGAAACCCGCGATCCACAAGGGCAGCTTGAGAGAGGCAAAAGCCTTCATCGCGACATCCAGGCGCTTGTAAGCGGCTGGCGCACCGACCCAGAGGAAGTAGCCTCCCTTTCCCAACCCGTCGAGGGGGAGCGAGGCGAAGGTCGCCAGATCTACCGGCGGGTGAACCACGCTTGCCTGACGGCCATACAGCCGCGCGATCTTTTCGGCGATGTAGTGGCTGTTGGCGACGAATCGGTCAACGCTTCGGGCGCTCTGGCGATCCCACCTTCGCAACCACGGCCGAACGATGCGCGCGGCCATCCGCGTCGGCCACGGCGCTTGGCCGGGCCCGAAGTAGTCGTCGAACCGATCCCACATGTAGCGCATCGGGGCATGCACGTAGCTGAGGTGGCGAGCTCCTTGAGGCTTGCGGACGCCCTTCGCCACGCAATGGCTCGACGAGATGATGAGCTCGTAGCCCCTTAAGTCGAACGATTCGACGGCGCTGGGAAACAGCGGCAGGAGGTGCCGGTACCGGCGATGGACGCCGGGGAAGCGCTGCAGAAAGGTGGTGTGGATCTTGTGGCGCTCCAGCGCCGGCGGAATGCTCCCCGGCCGGTGGATGAGCGTGAAGAGGTCTGCGTCCGGGTACAGCTCGCAAATCGCCTCGAGCACCTTTTCCCCGCCCCGGTACCGAACCAACCAATCGTGGACGATCGCGACCTTCAATGACGAGCGTTGTATCACCGCCGCGAATCAAAGGGCGCGGTTGACGCGCCTTGTGGTAACTCCACGAGCCAGTGACCAGGGTGATGATCGACCTGCGGATGGTTCGCGGCAGGCTTCACGGCATCGCGCGCTACGCGCTCGAGCTTGCCCGGAGGTTGCCCGCCCTGCAACCCTCCTGGACGTTCCTCGGATTGGTCGGCCCGGAGGGGATCCCGGCGACCCTCGGCGAGCTTCAGCCGCGGATCCCATTGATCCAATGCGCCGCCGGGTTCCTTTCCCCTCTCGAACAACCGGCGCTGCTGGCTTCGCTGATGCGAACGTCCTGCGACATCTTTCACGCGACCTCCTTCTCGCTTCCGGCCCTCTGGCCCGGGCGATTGGTGGCCACCTTGCACGATGCCAACCACCTCGCTCTGCGCGAAAGCTATCCCTGGAGTCGCCGGGTGTACTACCGGCTCGTCGTCGGCCCCCGAGCCCGGAGCGCGGCGGCGCTGATCGCGCCCACCGAGTTCTCGCGCGGCGAGCTTTCGGCGCATCTGGGGATCGACCCCTTCCGCTTCCAGGTGATCCACCCCGGGGTGGACGGCGCCTACCGGCCTCCCACCGACTCCGAGGCGGCGGCGTTTCGCCACGCGCGAGGTCTTCCTGCGCGATACCTGGTCGCGGTGGGAAACACCAAGCCGCACAAAAACCTCTCGCTGCTGGCCCGCCTGGCCTCGGAGCTACCCGTTCGGATTGCCCTCGCCGCGGGATCTGGAAGCAAGGCGCGCCTGGGCTTTCCGGATTCATCGATCGAGCTGCCGCCGCTTTCCGAGGAGGAGATGCCCCTGCTCTACGGGGCGGCCCTGGCATTGCTGTACCCCTCGCGGTACGAGGGCTTCGGTTTGCCAGTGGTCGAAGCGATGGCCGCCGGCTGCCCGGTGATCGCCTCCAATGCCGCTTCGATCCCCGAAGTGGCCGGCGAAGCGGCGCAACTGGTAGGTCCCGACGACCTCGATGGCTGGCGAGAAGCCACGCTGCGCATCGTTCGCGATGATTCGCGGCGCCGGGAGATGTCGAAACAAGGGATCGCCCGAGCTTCGAGGTTTTCTTGGGAGGAGTGCGCACTGCGGACGCTGGCGGTGTATGCGCGGGTACTGTAAACAAGCTCGCCATGAGCAGGACTGTCTTCGGCTACATCTGCCGAACCTACCTCGCGCTGGTGGGCGGAATTCTCGCCGCGTTGCTGGCCATTTTCCTCGTCGCCGATTTCGTCGACCGCGCCAAGGCCTACTCTGGACCGCACTGGGTTGCGGACGTTGCCGTGCTTTATGGGTACAAGGCGCTGATGACCTTCCACCAACTCGGGCCCGCCGCCCTCCTTCTCGGCGCGGGAACGGCCGTTTCGCTCGTCCGCAAGCGAGGCGAGCTCACCGCGCTGAGCTCGCTTTCTTTTGGCCCGGTGGCGTTCTACGCGCCGATTGCCCTCTGCGCGCTGGTCTGCTCGCTGTTTCTGATCGGCTTCGACGAAGCCCTGGTGGTGAAGGCGAGCTTGAGGATCGATCAGATTTCGACCCAGCGATTCAACCGTTGGGGGGACTGGAGCCTGTACTTCCTTCCCCAGAAGTGGTTCCGGCGCGGAGATCGGATGTTCTACTTGCGCGAGGGCAATGCGGACAAAGGATTCGAAGACGTCACCATCCTCAGGCTGACGGACGATTTCCGGCTCGCCGAGCGGCTCGATGCGCAGCGGATGGTCTCCGCCGGCGGGACGCGTTGGATCCTCTCCGGGGTTGCCGTTCGAACATTCACCGGGCCGAGGAAGACCGAGCTGCAAGTGGTCGACCGCGGTGAGTATGATTTTGGCGCGACGGCGAAAGATTTCCGGATCGCCCCGGGACGGCCGGAACAGATGAAGCTTCGCGAGCTTCAAGAGCAGGTTCGGGCGCGAAACCTGCTCGGTCTATCGAGCAACCAGTACGCCCTGGCGATGCACAATCGATTCGCCTATCCGCTCGCTGCGCTTCCGGCGACCCTCCTCACCGTCGGATTGGCACTCCGGCGCGGACGAAAAGGCCACGTCACCTCGGCTCTGCTCGAAGGTCTGCTGATCGCGACTTC
>WNFF01002116.1_pt1 | contig 16154 bp, 14 predicted proteins | sample 5400441 | NCBI WGS metagenome assembly WNFF01 (sample SAMN13153345, study PRJNA577476) | soil metagenome | isolation source: 120 cm saprolite under Douglas fir tree site 2 hole 3 replicate 1 | place: USA:California | collected 2015-04-18 | reverse complement strand
CCATGCGGAAGCGCTCGCCCTCTTGGATGGCAATGGTGATATTGACGGCCTTGCCGTGGGCGTGTCCGAGAACCGGGACGGGCATCCCCAAGCGGCCGCTCGTGGTATCGATGTTTTCGAGAATGGGTTCGCCGACGGAGACCTTGAAATAGCCGTTGTCGCGATAGAGGCCGCGGACGCCGACTTCCAGGTCCTCGCTCAACTTTTCACGGTCGTAGGTCTTGGTGAGCACCGGGATGTACCAGAAGTAGAGCGGGATCGAGTAGGGGCGGTCGTGGCGCATGGCGCGGATGAGCTTGCGGTCGCTGAAGGCGTGGTTTCCGGTGAACTTGATTCTGCCGACCTTGACCTTGGGGCCTTCCTCGATCTTGAAAACCAGGATGACGGCGTTGCTGGAAGCGATGCGTTCGTACTGCGGAGTGACTTTAGCGAACTGGCGGCCGTGCTCGCCCAGCAAGTCCTTCAGCACAACTTCCGCTTTCTTGATTTTGGTGGGATCGAACTGGCTCTCGACGCTGAGGCCGACTTTGCGCTCCTTGAAGCGGTCGAGAATGTCGGATTCGGAAACGGAATGAATGCCGTCGTAGCGGATGCGGCGGATTTGCGGGCGCTCTCTCACGTCGAAGATAATGATTTTGCCGTCGGAGCGATTGGGAGCATCTTCGACGCGGAGCTTGACGTCCTCGAAGAATTGCGTGTTCCAAAGCGCCTGAAAATCGCGGCGCAAAGTCTCTTCATTGTAGACGTCGCCGTCACGGCTGAAGATTCGCGCCATCAAGGTATCTTTGCGCACCCTGCGGTTGCCGTTGAAATCGATTCGCACTATGACAAATTGCTGCGACGGCGCGGCGGACTGCGTGGCCGCCTCGGAACGATCTTCTGTAACTTCTTTGCCGGTGGCGTAATCAAAGGAAGCGGAGAACAGGTAGGAACGCGCGGATGGGGAATCGTCCGCGTGGAGATTTTCGCGCGGCGACGCGGGCGACGCGACCGCCAAGAGAAACGTCATGGCGATCATGCACGTCACGCGAGCCGCAAAATAGCCAAACGGCGAACAGACTCTTCTTTGAGCGGCCGCTGAGGTCCTCAAGGCCGCGCCCCCAAACTCAAGTTGTTATTCTCCCGCCGGACCCGGTGTGGGCCAGCTGTGCGTTGATCCCGACCCGGTCAGGATCACCCTTGCGTTGTGTCAGATTCGCTAGTGGACAACCGGGGTTGCCTCACCAACGGGTCGGAACGACAGGCCTTCCCCTGCGACGTAAATCTGGAGGGTCGCGGGCCTTTGGATTCCACCCTGGATCAGCGCCTCGGAGAGCGGGTCCTCGACATACTTCTGCAAAGCCCGGCGAAGCGGACGTGCCCCATAATTGCGGTCCGCACACGTTTTCTCGAGTATCCACTGACGTGCTTCCGGCGACACCACAATCTGCACTTGCCGGTGAATCAGCGTGTCGTTCAGCTGGCCCACCAGCAAATCGATGATGCGGAGCAGATCATCGTCGCCGAGCGGATTGAAAATAATCACTTCGTCCAGCCGGTTCAAGAACTCCGGATTGAACGCCCGCTTTACTTCATTCATCACCATGTCTTCCATGCTCTTCTGCCCGGCTTCATCGGTGCCGGACTGGAAGCCCAGGGCGGTGCGCTTTTGCAAATGACGCGCGCCGAGATTGGAGGTCATGATGATGATGGTGTTCCGGAAATCCACGGTGTTGCCGAGCCCGTCCGTCAACTGGCCGTCTTCAAACACCTGCAACAATATATTAAAGACGTCCGGATGTGCCTTCTCGATTTCATCGAGGAGAATGACCGAGTAAGGCGTGCGGCGGACGCGCTCCGTTAATTGTCCGCCTTCTTCGTAGCCCACGTACCCCGGAGGCGCGCCGATGAGCTTCGAGACAGAGTGCTTTTCCATGAACTCCGACATATCGAAGCGCACCAACGACTTCTCCGAACCAAACAAAAACTCCGCCAGCCGCCTAGCAACTTCCGTCTTGCCGACGCCGGTCGGCCCGAGGAAGAAGAAGCAGCCCACCGGACGCAGCGGGGACTTGAGTCCCGCGCGGCTGCGGCGAATGGCGCGAGCCAATGCGGTAATCGCCTTGTCCTGGCTGATGACGCGTTTGTGCAGTTCCGGCTCGATGCGCAACAGTTTTTGCTGTTCGTCTTCCTTAATGGAAGTGACGCCGATGCCGGTCCAGCGCGAAACGACTTCCTCAATGTCTTCGCGGGTCACGATGCCGGTCGAAGCGTCGTCCAGCTTGAAGCGTTCGCGCAGTCCGCGCAGATTTTCTTTTTCCTTGCGCTCTTCTTCAGAATAGAACCGTGCTTTTTCGAATTCGTGATTGGCGATGGCCGTTTCCATGCGATGGGTGATGAATTTCACGCGCTTCTGCACCTCGCCGACTTCTTCCGGGACGGTGGCCTGGCGCAGCTTCACGCGCGCGCCGGCTTCGTCGATCAGGTCGATGGCTTTGTCGGGGAGAAAACGGTCGGGGATGTAACGGTTCGAAAGATAAACCGAGTAGCGCAGCGCTTCGTCCGTGTAGCTGACGGCGTGGAATTTTTCGTAGCGCTCGCGGACGCCTTGAATCACCTGCACGGCCTGCTCTTCATCCGGCGCGGGAACTTTCACGGACTGGAAGCGGCGCTCCAGCGAGCGGTCTTTCTCGACCGACTTGCGGTATTCGCCCGGCGTGGTCGCGCCGATACATTGAATCTCTCCGCGGGACAGCGCGGGCTTCAGAATGTTGGCGGCATCCAGCGAGCCTTCGGCGGAACCGGCGCCCACCAGCGTGTGCAGTTCGTCGATGAACACGATGGAGTTCTGGCTCTCCATCAATTCCTTCATGATGGTCTTCAGCCGCTCTTCAAACTGGCCGCGGTACTTGGTGCCCGCCACGATCAAAGAAAGGTCGAGCGAAAGAATACGCTTGTCCGCCAGGAACGGCGGCACATCGCCATCGGAAATGCGCTGCGCCAGGCCCTCGACGATGGCGGTCTTGCCCACGCCGGGCTCGCCGATCAACACCGGATTGTTCTTGGTGCGGCGGCAAAGAATCTGAATGACCCGCTCGACTTCGTTTTCGCGCCCCACCAGCGGATCGAGCGAGCCTTCCGACGCAGCTTGCGTGAGATCGCGGCTGAATTCCGCGAGCAACGAAGTTTCCTTGGGCCGCGCCGCGGCCGTTTTTTCACCGGACGTGCGCGCCAGCTCTTCCCGCAGCGTGGAAAGCCGCAGCCCCCGCTCCATCAAAATCTCCGAGCCGAAGCATTTCTCCTCGCGCAGGATGCCCAGCAGCAGGTGCTCGGTGCCCACGTGCTTGTGGCCGAGGCGCTCCGCTTCTTCCGCCGCCATATTAAGGATGCGCTTGCACTCCGCGCTGAGCGGCACTTCGACGGACGTCGAGATGCGCTCGCGGATGGTGATGCGGCCCTCGATCTCCTTGCGGATCGATTCGATCGAGCCTTGCTGGCGCAGGAAACGATTGGCCAGCGCCTTGTCCTCGCGCATCAAGCCGAGCAGCAGATGCTCCGTCTCGATGTACGGGCTGCCATACTGGCTGGCTTCGTACCTGGCAAAAAATATGACGCGACGCGCTTTCTCTGTATAACGTTCGAACACGTTAGCTCGCTTCTCCCCCTGGGGTCCCGGTCGCCGAGGCCGCAGCCTCGCGAGTTTGCAGAACGCCATGCTCCAGCGCCAGTATCCTGTCGCACCGCGCGGCGAGCGCCAGGTTGTGCGTCGCGATCAGCGACGTCAACTGGTGCGTGCGGTGCAGCCGTTCCAGCAGCTCGAACACAGCCCAAGCATTCTGCTCGTCCAAATCTCCGGTAGGTTCATCTGCCAGCAGCACCGACGGCCCGGTGACGAGCGCCCGGGCAATGGCGACGCGCTGCTGTTCCCCTCCGGAGAGTTCCCCTGCGCGGTGATCGGCCCGATTTTCCAAGCCCACCTCCGCCAGCCACTTCCGCGCCATCCCCAGCGCGGAAGCAAACTTTTCGCCGCGCACTAGCAGCGGCATGGCTACGTTTTCCGCGGCCGTAAAATCCGGCAGCAACTGGTGGCGTTGCCACAAAAATCCAATGGCACGATTCCGAAAATCCGCCAGCGCCGCGTCATCAATCGATTCAATAGCTTTCGTTGCGAAGTATACTGTACCGCTTGTTGGTGTGTCTAGCGCGGCCAGCAGGTGCAGCAAGGTGCTTTTTCCGGCTCCCGATGGCGCCACAATCGCCACCATCTCTCCCTGCCGCAAACTCAAGTTGGCGTCCGCCAGCACGGAGATCATTTTCTCCCCGCTGCCGTATGTTTTCTTGAGGCCGCGCGATTCCAGAACAACTGCCGCGTGGCGCGGATCGTCGGAAGTCCCCCGGCTGGCGAATTGCGTTGGCTGGCTCATTCTGTGGCTTGGCCTTTCGGCCTTCCCGCGCGCTGCTCCTTCTCTTTCCTTAGATGCTTCTGGCGCAATCCGCGTGCCGCGCGGAGTGCTTGCAAATTTTGCGTCCGCTGGCCCAAAGTGTTTCCCATTTCCGCCAGTCCCTTGCCTGCCGAAAGGAGGGCAGTTTTGCGCCAAACTGATACACGTCTAATTTTCCTGTTTTCAACAGCTTGCGGCGGGCTCTTGCCCCAACCAGGGGTTGAGGGATGCGCCCCGGTCTCACCCACCTGCCTCTCATCCCGATAGGAGCAAATCGCACGCCAAATGGACTCCGCAATATGGTTTTTTCTCGCCGATTCTTGGTACTCATTCATACCGCAGAATTTCCACCGGCAGGAGCCGCACCGCGGCGCGCGCCGGCAAAATCGTTGCCGCCAGGCAAATTCCCATCGCCACCGTGGTGATCCACACACCATCGAAAACACTCGGATGAAAAGGCACATAAGGCACCGCGTACACCAGCGGATCGAGAGGAATCAGATGGTAGCTCCCCGCCACATACGAAAACGTGTACCCGAGGAAGAGGCCGATCAGCGTGCCCGCGGTTCCGATGCTGATGCCCTGCCAAAGAAAAATTGTTCGAATCTGTTCGCGGCGCGCGCCCATGGAACGCAGCACCGCGATGTCTCTTGCTTTGTCGGTGACCGTCATGGAAAGAACCACCAGGATGTTGAGACCGGCGACAAACGTAATCAGGCCGATGAAGATCGCCGTGACCAGTTTTTCCAGCCGCAAGGCCCGGAACAGCGCGCGGTTTTCTTCCATCCAGGTGGTCGTTGAATAGCCCGGCCCAGCGGCTTGCCGGACCTGCTCCGCAATTTCGCCCGCGCGTTCCGGCTGATTCAGGCGAAACTCGAGCACGTTCACGACGTCTCCCGCGCCGGAAAGCCCCTGCGCCGCCGCCAGCGTCATAAAACACCAATTCTCGTCGTAGTCATAAAAGCCGGAATCGAAAACTCCCGCGGCGCGAAACCGCCTCGTCCGCGGCATCAATCCGAAGGGCGTCAATCGCCCCTGCGGACTGGTGAGGGTCACGTAATCGCCCGGCGAGACTTTCCACTCCTCGGCAAGTTGTCTTCCAATCAGCAGCGCGTCGATGCCGTCCGCGTCCGGCGAGAAATCCAGGCTTCCGGCAACGATGCGTTGCAACGCTTCGTCGCTCTTGCGCTCTCGCTCGGGATCGATGCCTTTCGTCACCACGCCCCGCGCTTGCCCCGCGAAGGAAAGCAGCACCGTTTGGTACACCGCCGGCGTGACCGAGCGCGCACCCGTCGCCGCCGCGAACTTGGCAGCCATTTCCTCGTAGTTCTTGATTCCGCTGGTGCCGGGCCGCGTCAGGGAAACATGGGCGGTCACGCCCAGCAACCGGTCTTGCAGCGTCTCGCGGAAGCCCGTGTTCATGGAAAGCGCAATCACCAGCGTGGCCACGCCCGCCGCCACCCCGATCATGGAAAAGAGTGTCACCAGCCGCAGCACCGCCGGCCGGTACGGTGACCGCAGGTACCGCTGCGCCACGAACCATTCGAATCGCATGCTAGTGGGAAGAATACGTTATGCGCCCGGCGCTTCGGAAGATGATTCGCCGCCGCCTTCCGGACGCAGCAACGGAAAAAGAATGACGTCGCGGATCGAAGGCGAGTCCGTCAGCAGCATGGTCAGGCGGTCGATGCCGATGCCTTCGCCGGCCGTGGGGGGCATGCCGTGGCAGAGCGCGCGAATATAATCCACGTCGAGTTGCTTCGGCATTTCGTCCCCGCCCTGCGCGATCTGCGCCAGAAAGCGCCGTTCCTGCTCGGCGGGATCGTTCAACTCGGAGAAGCCGTTGGCCACTTCCATTCCGGCAACGTAAATTTCGAATCGTTCCGTCACCGAAGGATCGTCTGGCTTCTGCTTTGAGAGTGGCGAGATATCGGTGGGAAATTCGTAAAGGATCGTGGGCTGGATAAGCTTGTCTTCCGCGACCATTTCGAAAAGTAATCCCGTATACTCGCCGTCGCTCATTTTGACCTTCACCGGGTAGTGCTTTTCGACGAGAACTCGCGGTCCCCCTGGCTCGGCGAGTTCTTTGACACTCGGTGCGGCCCCCAAGTTCGCTGGCCAATAATTCACGATCGCTTCGCGCATGGTGAGGCGCTGCATTCTCGAAAAGTCCAGTTCGACGTCTCCGTACTTCACCGTGGTCGAGCCGGTGGTGTTCTTGGCCAGCAGCGCGAAGAGCTGCTCGTTCATGTCCATCAAATCGCGATAATTGCTGTAGGCTTCGTAGAACTCCAGCATCGTGAATTCCGGATTGTGCTGCGTGGAAATACCTTCATTGCGGAAGTTGCGGTTGATTTCGTACACGCGGTCGAATCCGCCGACCGTCAACCTCTTTAGATAAAGCTCCGGCGCGACGCGCAAATACAGATCAATGTTCAGTGTATTGTGGTGCGTCTTGAACGGCCGCGCGGTCGCGCCCCCGGCGATGACATGCATCATCGGCGTTTCGACTTCGACGTAACCTCGTGCGTCAAAAAACTTTCGCAGTTCCTGGATAATCCGTGCGCGCGTCACAAAAACCTGCCGCGACTTTTCGTTCGCGATCAAGTCCAGATACCGCTGCCGGTAACGCAGCTCGACGTCGGTCAGCCCGTGCCACTTTTCCGGCAGCGGCAGCAGCGCTTTCGAAAGAAAAAAGATCTCGTCAACCCAAATGGAAAGCTCATTGGTCTTCGTTCGAAACAGGTGCCCGCGCACGCCGATCGAATCGCCCAGGTCCAGCAAATGAAACAGTTGGAAGCCCTGCTCTCCGACAACGTCCTTGCGCACGTAAATCTGGATTCTCTTGCCGGAGCCCTGGAGATGGGCGAATCCCGCCTTGCCCATCAATCGATACGAAACCAGGCGGCCGGCCACCCGCACTTCGCGCTTGTTCGCTTCCAGTTCCGGCCCGCTGGTCTCCCCGTGCTTCTCGACCAGGGCCGCCGGCGTATCCGTCCAGCGAAATTCCCGGGGATACGGCTCGTGCCCTAGCGCCTGAATCTGTTCGAGTTTTTTCTGGCGCTGTTCGAACTGGTCGCGCGGCTCAAATTGCAAAGGGAAAATCCTTTCGGAAGCGATGGCGTTCGAGTATAACGGCGCGCCTCATCCTGGAGCAAGGAACACGCTTCTGCCGCGCTCCCGTTTAACGCCGGATGCCTGGGCGTCGCTCCAACCGCCCGTTCTTGAATTGATTTCCACAGGGAGTGCCGGCAGATCCGCCTTGTCCATCAAAATTAACATGGCTTGCGGACGGCTTTTTGTTATACTCCCACGCCTGTCCTCCGGAGAATCCCGTGAACGACTACGCAGGCACCCTCTCCCTTCGTGGTAATTCTGTCCAGGCAGACTGGCGCGCAGGGCTTCCCAAAGAAAAAGCACAGGTTTACAACCAGCACGTCCACGAGCTCGAATCCAGCTATGCCATGTTGAGCGTGTCGCTTAATGAGGCCATCGAACTGCGCCAGCTCGGGCAACCCGGCAAATCCCAGCTGGCGGTGGGCATTACCTCGGAGCTCTGCAAGCTGCTGACCCGGGCGCTCGGCGGCTTGCTTCATGCTCTCTCCGAACACGCCAAGCATTACGGTACCACCCCCAACGCCGCGCCTCTCGATCCCGCGAATTTTCAGGGGCCGAGAGGCCAGCGATCGGCGCGCATGAGCAGCCTGCTGAATCGCGTGCTGTTGACTCACCGGCTCCAGTTCCTTCATAAAGTGAGCACGCTGGAGGAAATGGTCGACGATCTTGGCAAGGACTTCCGTACCGCTGCCGATGACCTCGCCGAGGGCGCCTCCTTGAATCCCATCGAAATTTGGGCGGAGGTCGATTCGGACCACTACGACCTGAATACCTGCCTGCGGGAGTCCATCGTGGTGTTCAAGTCTTTCTTGATTGCCATGCCCGTAGGCCAGCTCGGGGCTTTTCAAGATACCATTCGCCTGCAATCTGAGGATCCGGGCGTCCCTTCCTCCCAACGGGTGATCCGCCATAGACGTGTAACCGCAATCGCGGGAGAATGATTAGGCCTGCTCGCCCGCGGGCATCCGGGAATCTCGGCCGGCGTTGCAGCACGCCCCTTTGGCGTGTGTGTATTTAGGAACTGCGGGCCTCTGCCAGGACAACTCAAGGAGGCATTCGGTGCATCCGAAGTCATGGATGCGCCGCTAATGGACCGTTGGCCCGGAACCGACCACGCGATCCCGATGCGTCGACCTCTCGGCAGCCACCCAAACAGGTGACTGAAGCGGAGGCCATCCGACTGGCCCAGGCCGGAGATGCCGCGGCTTTTGAGTTTCTGTACCATTTGCACAGCCGCCGCGTCTACGCTTTGTGCCTGCGCATGGTCAATAACCCGTCCGATGCGGAAGACCTGATGCAGGAAGCGTTTCTGCAGCTTTTCCGCAAGATTGGGACCTTCCGCGGAGAGTCGGCCTTCTCGACGTGGTTGCACCGGATGACGGTTAATGTGGTGCTGATGCGGCTGCGCAAGAAGTCGCTACCGGTGGCTTCGCTCGAAGAGACGACGGATCCCGATGATGAAACGGGCGGCCCCAGGAAGGACATCGGCGCGCCGGATTTGCGCTTGAGCGGCGCCGTCGACCGGGTCAATCTGGAACGTTCTGTGGAAAAGCTGCCTCCGGGTTACCGCACCGTGTTCGTATTGCATGACGTCCAGGGGTACGAGCACAACGAGATCGCGGACATTATGGGATGCTCGGTGGGAAATTCGAAGTCGCAATTGCACAAGGCGCGTACGCGTCTGCGGGACCTGCTCCAGGAAGAAGTTCGCCAGCAGGCCCGGCAGGAACGGCATGCGGCAAAAACGCAGACGGGGCATGACGATTGAGCTACAATGTGTGCAATTCGAGGGTGTGTGAGCGGCTTCGCGGCGGAAAAACAGGGATTTGCGCCGGAACGATTTGAGAGAAGTCGCACGGGGCGGGCCTCCAGCGCCGGCTCCCGCGGAGTGATGAGTTATGCAGTGTAAGGACGTGGAATTCGTAGTCGAGCAGGAAGGTCTGGCGCCGCTTCCGGAAGCAGCGCAAGCGCATGTGGCCGCGTGCAGCCGTTGCCAGGGATATGTCGCCGATCTCGCGGCCATTGTTTCCCTCGCGAATGATTTGCCCGCCGAAGTCGAACCGCCCGCCCGCGTGTGGGTTGCCCTTCAGGCTCAACTGGAACTCGAAGGAATTATCAAGACGCCCGCGATGTCTGCACGCGGTGAGCGCGCGCCGTGGTGGCGGGGCTTCAGCGAACTGTTTCGCAGCCGCGCTCTGGCCACCGCAACCGTGGGCCTGCTGATCGTCGCTGCCGGCTTCCTGCAATTGCGGCAGCCGCCGGAGGGCTCTCCGGAGACTGCTGAAATTGCTGCCGGGCCGGCCTCCCAGATGGCCTTCGCGCAAACCGCCAAGGTTCTGAACGAGCAGGAAATCGATCTTAGAAACATGCAGCTTGCTTCGACTTCGGCGGTGGACAACTCTTTCCGGCAGAACCTCCAGCAAATCGATGAATTCATTGCCGATTGCGAGCGCCGTTTGCGCGTGGCGCCGCAGGATGAACTGGCGCGGGAATATCTGTCCAACGCCTATCAGCAAAAAGCCGAATTGCTGTCCGCGATGATGGATCGCGAAGGGAGCATCCACTAACATGGGAACGGGAAAGATGAATTTGAGTGCTTCGTGGCCGCTCTTGGGCTTGTCCGCGCTCCGGCGGGATGTGAACCGCGGCGTGCTTCCACTATTCGGTGCTGCCGTTTTTCTCTGCTCGGGCCTGACTGCTGCCGGCGCCGCCAGGCAAAATATCGTCGAAAGGCATTTCGCGGTCCACGCTCGCCCGGTAGTCGTGATTCACAACGTCGCCAACGGCCGCATCGAGGTGAAGTCCTGGAAAAACGCCGAAGTGGACGTCGTCGCCAGCCAGGCTTCCGACAAGATTGGCTTTGACATAGAGCAGGCCGGTGATCGCATCGACGTCACCGCCAACGTTCTGGACGCCTCCGCGCAATCCCAGGATTTGGCGGCCAGTTTGCAGCTCACCGTCCCCGAAGAAACCGAATTGCAGCTCAAGACCGAGACGGGACTGATTTACGTCGAGCAGGTCATGGGCGACATGACGCTGGAAAGTGTTGCCGGCGATGTCCACTTGAAGGAAGTCTCCGGCTACATCATCGTCCGCACCACGGAAGGTTCGCTGGTCTGCACGCAATGCGCCGGCAAACTGGATTTCAAGTCCATTGGCGGCGGCGCGCAGGTTCTCCAGCCGGCCCTCACCAACGTCAGCCTCTTCACCACTTCCGGAAATATTCTCTTTGACGGCGATTTTGTGCGCACCGGCCTCTATACCATGAAGAGCGGCAAGGGCCTCGTCGAAGTTCGTTTCTCGGGCAACGATTCTTTTGACCTGAAAGCACAAACCGCGGTGGGCACCGTCGACAATCGCGCCGCCGCGTACCTCAAGCCCGATTCTCACGGCGTCAAACACCTGGCCTCGAAGTTCACCCATGGGCTTTTCGGCACCGTCGGGCAGGGCCTCGCCAAAGTCGAACTCTCCTCCTACAGTGGTACAATTCGCATTCTGAAGCGCGACTAGTTTTTCGCGCACCATCGCGTGACCACTACACCTCCTTTGCGCGGGCCGCAATTCCGCGCACCGATTCTCTGTCTCGCCGGATTTATGGGTTCCGGAAAGACCACCATTGGCACGCTCCTCGCTCGCCAGCTCGCCTGGCGCTTTGTCGATCTCGATGACCGCATCGAAGCCTCCGCTGGCCTCCCCATTCCGCAGATTTTCGAACGCCTCGGTGAACCGGCCTTCCGCCAGATCGAAGCGGATCAGCTCCGCGCGGCCATCGGTCGCTCCGCCGAGACGAAAGAAAGCACCGTGCTCGCTCTGGGCGGCGGCACTTATGCTCAGCCGGGCTGCCCGGAATTTCTCCGCGCTGCCGGCGTCCCGGTTTTGTGGCTGGATTCGCCCATCGAACTTCTGCTGGCGCGATGCATGACTATGACCGGCCGTCCCCTTTTTCGTGACGAAGCCAGCTTCCGCGCGCTCTACGCCCAGCGCCTGCCTTCCTATCAAATTGCCGACTACCGCATCGACAGCTCCGGCGAACCCGCCCAGGTCGTCACCGAGATTCTGCGCCGTGGCATTGTTGCCTCCGGGGGAAACACGGCTCATCTGGTGGTTGAGAAACCCCTGTCCTGAGAGAGAATGGACCGGGGGTAAGAAGCATCGTGAAATTCAGAACCGTATCGCTCGCCTTGGCGCTAGCCATCCTGGCGGGTACCGTATTCTCTCTCGCCGCACAGAAGAAGCCCGCGGCAACTTCAAGCCCCGTGCTCTTCGCGCAGGACAAGGGCAAGTTCACCATCAAACTCGGCGGACAGACCGTCGGCCACGAGGAATTTGAAATCGCTCCTTCAGGCGGCGGCTGGCTCGCCAAAGGCACCGCGGAGATCAAGCCGCCCGACGGCGCCGCCAGCAAAGTCTCCGGCTCGCTGACGCTACAACCCGATGGCGCCCCCATAAGTTACAACTGGAGCGCCCAAACGGAAAAAACCAACGGCGCGCACATCGTCTTCGCCAACGGCGTCGCCAGCATCACTCTCGAAATGCAAGGGGCCCGCCCCTTCCAGCAAGACCTTTCCTTCAATACGCCGCTGATCGCCGTTCTGGACAACAATCTCTACCACCAGTACGCCGTCCTCGCCCGCATCTACGACTGGTCCAAGCGCGGCGCGCAAACTTTCCCCGTCCTCATTCCCCAGGAACTGACCCCGGGCACCATCACCGTGCAATCCACCGGCTCCGCCACTTCCGACGGCAAGACTTACGAAGGCCTCAAAGTCAGCACTTCCGACCTTGAAATTCTGCTCCTGCTCGACTCCAATCACCGCTTGATACGGCTCGAAGTTCCTGACGCCAAAGTCTCCGTCATCCGCGACTAGCGGCTTCGAAGAAATCCTGTGCGGCCCGCATCAAAGAAAATCATCCATGGAGTTCTTGCAGGATTGTTTCTCGCCGCTGGGCTTTGGACCGCCAATCTCTGTGCTTATCAATATTTTGCTGCGGACTTTCCTGCTGATCCAAATCGTCATTGGCACGCCGCATGGGGCAACCGTTTCTTCTTTTTGGCCCTGCTTTTCTTCGCGGGATTTTCTTACTCACTCTGGCGCGTCAGTAAAATAAAAAGCGCGGTGTGATCTGAACGATCACACCGCGCAAATTGTGCTCTTAATAAAAACTTATCGCGCCAGCGGCCGCTGAAACACCGGCCCGCCGGGACGCCGCAGCGGATAGCCCTGCGGATTACCATGGGCGTGCGAATGTGCAAGCCCATGCGAATGGCCGATGCCGATGTGCCCGTTTCCATTGCCGTTGCCATTCGCCGACGCGGGCTGCGGCAGCCGCGCCGGATTACCGATAGGGCGGAGGTTGACTGGCGCTCCATGAACGTGGTCGCTGATCGCCTGCAGCCTCTTCAAAATCGACTGCCACTGCTCCCAATCCAGTTGCCGCAGGAATGGCCGCAATCCCTGGATGAACGGATCTTCCAGCAGCGCTTCGCCGTCGGATTCCGGGATGAAGAACCGGTTCAACCCGACGTTCAGCGCCTCGGAGATTTTCTCCAGCGTGCCGAGACTCGGCGTCATCTGGCCGCTTTCGATGCGGGATAGGTAGGAGCGCGAAACCTTCGAGCGCGATTGCAACTGGCTCTGGGTCATCGCGCGCGATTCGCGCAACTGGCGAATGCGCTGGCCGATATTCTCGACCGTCTCCTGGTTGACGAACTTTTCTTCGGCTGGTTCAGCGGCTGCTTCCTCCGGAGGCGCCGGTGGAGGAATCAGGAACTCCAAGCGCTGAGGCAAGGCGCGCACGCAGCGGCGGCAATTCCCCGTGCGCGTCCGGTACTGGACGAGACCACATGTCTTGCAGCGAATGACTTCCCGATCCATTTCTAACGAACTCAACTCTTTTTCTAATTGTGCGGACACCGGCACTCCTTGTTGACTTGTCTTCCGGCGTGCGGATAGGGGGAGGAACGCAGGAACGTTCTCTGGGAAGGCAGTTGCTGGCGCAGTGGGAGTATCGTGCGAGCGCCAAATTCTGTCAAGAGTATTTTTGAACTATTTTTGTTTTCGCTCTCCGCGTTTCGCCGTGCTACGCCCGGTTTTCGCCTGTCCTCTCGGGCAGTTGCGGTTCCGCTGTTTGCCATTTCCGCGACTTCTTGTGTAGTCTCTCACCTCCTACCACACCCATTGTGGTGCGCTCCCAACTGTTTTCCACAGGCCGGAGCACCTGAATTCTCTTCCCCTGTGGCACAGACATTCCCAACTGTGCTGGTGAATCTGCGGACTGCGCACTTGGCCGGAGCGACGGTCATGACGGTTTCTTCTTGGGGTCGGGCTCCGGGAGGGAGGGATCCCAGGTGTTGGCGGAGTTGGGCTTATGGAGGGTCTCCGTGTCGGAGAAGGCATCTGCGCACGTATCTGCGTGCAAGTCTGTGTCGGAGTCCGAATCGGGGACGAGACCGGAGTCCTCAACCTCAGCCTCATCCTCACTCTCATCCACAGCGGAAGCGGCATGTTGGACTGCGACGGGGACATTTATAAGAAGGGGTTTTTTGGTGGGGTCGACGATTCGGCGGTATCGGCATCGATTTGCGGGAGGGTGCGCAGAAGGAGGCTGCTGATGTAGGAGAGAACGGCGGCACGGCGGGGCGAGATGCGGTTCTGGGCCAGGAGTTCGTAGAGGTGCTTGAGGGAATGGTTGATACCCTGGGCGGTTTGGAAGCCCTGGAAATTTCGGATCAACCGGGGGCAGTGATCGGCGGACTGCTCTTGTAATAGTTCGGCGTGATGTTGCCGACAGAGACTGGAGTGCGCGTCGGAAACGGAAAGACGGCAGCGGCGGCCGGTGGCGGTGCGATGGGTGCAACGGGTAGATAGAACGGCGGGAGTCACAGTTTGTGCTTTCATTTTTTCCTCGAAGATAGAGTGGCCCCTCGCGAAACCTCTCGGGGTGAAGGGTACTCCGCGAAGCGCGGAGCGCGCGCGAGAAGCAGTGCCCCCACCCTGGGTGGTTTTTGGCGAAGAGTGCGGAAGCCATTGAAAAGAAAAGGGTTGAGAATTTGAGTACTGCAAAAGAGTGCGCAAGAGTGTGGAATGGCAGGACTTAGTGACCCCGACAAGGTCGGGGCAGGCCGGTGACTCGTGAGCGGTGAGTGGTGTTTCGTCACGGTGGCGGAAGTGGTGGAGGCGAGCGGCATGGCGGAGTCGGAGTCGAACATTCACGACTCACGATAACATTAAATATTTATTTTGTCAATTACTTTTAGAGTACTAGTATTTGGAGAATGGGCACATTTGTTCGAACGATTTTGCAAGCGAATGAAAACAAAGGGGTAGAGCTCACTGGTGGCGGGAGAGGAAACTCGAAGGCAGAAACTAGAAAGCAGAAATGTGGAGGGGGGCGCGGCGGATAGGTTAGAGAGCCAGGGGACAGGGAGGGAGGTTGACGGTCCCGACCGGATCGGGATCTTCGATCGACAGTCAAGAGTTGAAAGTAAGAACTTGAAACGAACTTGGGGCGGAGGAAGTGGCGGAAGGTATTCGGGAGGCGGTCGCGGGGCGGCTGCGGGCGGTGACTTTCAGATTGTGAGAATTGGACTATTGGCCGTCGGAAGAGTCAAAAGCCCCAGGGGCAAACCCGGCACCAGGGGCACCCGCGAAAGCCTGCTGCCAAAGCCCGCGTTCGCAAAGCGGTCCAATTCCGGGGAGTGGTATGATTGCGATTGAAGGCGAAAACAGAATGCCTAAAGAGCTTGTTCGTGCGACTCCTTCTTGCCAAGACATCGCGGAACGCGGTGAGGCGATCTATGGTGAAAAATATCGTGCGAAGCTGGAAAAAACTTCGAATGGAAAATTCATCGCGATCAACGTAGGCAACTCTGACGCCACGTTAGCAGACACCGGCGAAGACGCCATCCGACTGGCGCTCGAAAAGGATCCTTCGGGGTTTTTCCAATTGATGCGAGTAGGGCATAGAGCCGCGTTCGAGGCGGGATGGTATATGAGCTGTGCCCGTTAGAGTTGGGTCGCTCGTCAACGGGCATCCCTATATCGAAATCCTGGTTTCTCCCGACGGCAAGAAGAGCGCCAAGCAAACTGCTTTAGTCGATACCGGATTCAGCGGTTTTATTTCCATCCCGATTGAGTCGGCGAAGCTGATGGGGTTGAAGGCCCATGCGACTGCCCTCTATACGCTTGCAAACGGGAAGACCACCAACCCCGTCCCCCTCGCCCACGGATATGCGTGTCTGGAAAGTGATCCCTTTTGTTCAAGGACTGTTTTCTATTTCAGAGCATGCCTCTACCGTGGTCGGAATGGATTTTCTCATTCGGTGCGGGAAAGTCCTTGTCATCGCGCCCAATGGCACCCGGGGCACCCGGCCGGAGAGTTCCGGATAAGAAGAGACCGGATACCACGCCGTATAGCTCCATGGTCGTTGACAATTAGAATTCATGTTCGACGCCATTCGCGCTTGCCTCGGCCAGCCACTCTTCGAGAACCGCTTGATCCTTGGCCTCAACCTGGACAAACTCGATTCCGATCCCTTCGCCGGACAGGTTATGGGTCACATTACCTACAGCAGAGAAGTCCGCTTTAGAATTTGAGATTTTCAGGCTAACTCTT
>WNFF01003033.1_pt1 | contig 16168 bp, 20 predicted proteins | sample 5400441 | NCBI WGS metagenome assembly WNFF01 (sample SAMN13153345, study PRJNA577476) | soil metagenome | isolation source: 120 cm saprolite under Douglas fir tree site 2 hole 3 replicate 1 | place: USA:California | collected 2015-04-18 | reverse complement strand
TGACGGGTACTCTAGGCGTTTGGCCGGCGATGTCAAACGGACGCGGCGGCGGGGTCCCAAACTGCGAGGGAGGTTGGACTTTCCTCTTCATCTGACGGCAACGAGCCGGTGCTTCACTTGCTTGGAGGCGGGGAGGATCGGATCTTCGGGATGGAACAGATTAATTGGCACTTTGGCCATCGGAGGGACCGCGCTGTCGATGTAGCGATCCACCATCGCCATGGACCTGTGGCCCATGATCGCGGCAATCATGGGGTGCGCCACACCGCGCCCGGACCGGGTGATGATCTCCCCTCCCTCCTGCATCCAGGTCGCGAAGGAGTGGCGCAGTTCTTCGGGGAGTACCATCGGGATCTTGTTCTGCTCGGCGGTCTTGTGACAGAGCTTCAAGACCCAGTCCTTCGAGGGAGCATAGCCGCGGGTCTGGAGCCTTCGCACAGCTCCCAGCGCTAGTGCATCGACCGACAGCTTGTGCTCGTCACCGCTCTTGTGAAGGAAGGAGATGACGGCCGCAATGCCGCACGGATCGTGGATTTCTCTGACGGTCCCGTCCTGGACTAGCCGCTCTATCTCGGTGTGATGCATCCCGTACTTCGCGCGCAGAAGAATGACGTCGCGTATGTCCTGCGATCGAATGGCGCTGTAGAACCGCTCGACCTGGGCCGTGCTGTAGCCCATGTGCTTGCCGGCCTTTGCGACTTTGCTCTTTGGGATCTTTAGACGGCGGGTCGGACTCTCATCGAAGCGCAGGAGCTCGCGCCCGACCATCCAGTTGCAGAACGCTTTCAACGCTCGCCGACGAGCAAGCGTTGCTGTCGACCATTTGAAATCCTCGATCTCGGCGGGCGAAATCGTTCGAAGGTCGCGCCCCTTGAACGCCTCGCCCCAGGCTATCAGGTGGCGAACGCAGTTTTTCACGTGATGTCGATTGCGTCCCTTGTCACGGAGCTGATCGGCGTACTGCTGGATACTCTCCGTCGAGATGACGGCCCGGCCGACCACTTTGCCCAGCTTCTGGTCGTGGGCGCGTTTGTACGCAATCGCGTCGCGCTCGAAGAGCATCAGCTCGAGCTTGGCATGCTCAAGGTACTTCTTGTCGGTCGGATCTTCAGGCCCGAGCTGGATTACGTATCTGATGCCCCGAACCATCCGCTCGATGTAAGGGAGGTACTCGCCAGTCTCGAGATCGACCTTGATTCGCCCGCCTTCCCACATCTGATCCGCCCACTGAAGCACAGGGTTGTCCTTTCGACTACGTCCGGGTTACGTCTGGACCCTGTTGAGTATAAGTTTTCAGAGAGGGAAAAGCGACTGCGACTGCACTCTGGATCTGGCTATCTAGGTTCGAATCCTAGTCCCCCAGCAGACTGAATATGTGAAATCAACAGGTTACGATCTTTAGGAGCCTCCATGAGCCTCCACTCGTGACCACGCAATTACATCAAGACTACATCAAGCAGCAGCTCCTAGGCGCTGGAGACTCGAGCCGTCCGCGGCCGTCTCCAATCCCAATTCCAAAGGGAATCGGTAAAGATGACGCCCGCGATCAGGCGGTGTGGGCGGCAACAGTTCGAGGTGATCATCCCGGCGGGCGGAGGCCCCCGCCGCCGCAGCGTGGCAAGGTCGTTTTACGGCCTAGGTCGGTCACCCGGTCGCTCATCCTTGCTGCCTCAATTCCATGCAGACCTGGCTTCGATCGCGGCCGCCCGAAGGTCTGGCACCCTGCTCAATGAACGGCGTCTTTTCACGTAGCCCCGCGTAACGTGGTGCTTCTCGGTGTTGCCGTGCGCATCCAACGTTTGCCATCGACACTCAACAACGCCGAATGAACTCTCTTCAGTGAGGAATTTCGTAGGTCGCTGAATTGGATCGGAGTGTTTGCCTGGCCTACTTTTCCGCAGCCCGCTCGCTCTCGGCGCCGCTTAGCTCTGCGTCCCGAGGTCCTTCGGCTCAATCAGAATCCAGTTCAGATCATGCCCGAGGCTCCACCAGCTCTCGCGGAAGATCTCAGCAACGTGCGCCCATCGCTCTTCGTACCGCGACTTAAAGGTCGCGACGTTCATGCCCATCGCCCCGGCAACCTTCTCGAGCCAACTGGCACTTTTGCAGCGACGTATCCAGCCGATGGCCGTCGAGCCCTTATCACCCAGCGGGAACAGGGGAGGTATCCAGCGGAAGAAGTCTTGCTTTTGAGGCGGTTCGAGTTCGGTCAATTCGTAAAGGAAGAAATCTGCCTCTCGAAGCTGTTCGAAGCGAACGCCACCGAGACCGCCTCCACTGTAGCGCTCTTTCAGAAGGCGGCCGATGCCAAAGCCCGCAGTGATCCTGTTCGCCTGCTCGTACGCTCCCATTGACTCAGCGGCCTGCACAAGGCGAACGAAATTACCGGAACGATCAGCGAACTCGAACCTGAAGGCGAAGGACCGAGCGCCAAGCTTGTTCAGCAGCCGCCAGCTCTCGGCATTCAGGCACGTCGCTGCCACCAACGTGATCAATTCCTGCACGAGAATGCGCTGCACGTCGAATTCACCGTGCTGTGAAGGGACGGGCACTCGAGGCGATTGCGCGTCTGCAAGTTGCTCGATGCCACCAAGGAGCAGCTCGAAACCATCTTCATGCTTGCAGTCCACGACGGTGGCGGCCAGCTCTAGACGCGTGAAGATGTTTCATAGAACGCGCGGACGACTCGATGGCCGAGCTCTTCCAGAAGCGCGCTCACCCACCGCGAATGCGCGCCCACTTCGATCACCACATGGGCCGGTGGGCGAGCAAAGAAGAAGGTCCGAAACGCCTCGCCAACCGTCTTGATGGGTTTCGATCGTTCGACTCTGCCGTCCGCCCGAAGAATGCACAGAGTGCTCTGCTTGTCTCCCGGATCGCATCCAATCACCGCAGTGGTACATTCCGACATGGCCGTTCTCTCCCCTTGCACCGTCGAGTGCGTTAAAACCGGTAGACTATCTGCTCGGTCTGAAAGAGCGGCCTCCTCATCCCATCTCTGTTGGGCGCGCATCCGGACGCCTGGTTGGTAATCAAGACAGCCGCGCCAAACATTCCAAAAAAGGATGAAGCAGCACGAGTACTCTCGGTCGGGTTCATCTCCTCATCAGAGGCTGCATCAAAGATGCAAGCAGAGTTTCATCCGTTCCTCGATGACCTCATTAACCGGCGCAAGATTCTTCCGATGGAAGACCTGCCAGACGCCATTAGCGGCGAGTTCTTTGGTTACACGGAGAATGGAAAGGACTCGGATAGTGTTAGCGCAGCTGAGCTTGTTGAGATCGGCAAGCGAGAAGCGCAGTCACCCGATTGGAACAAGGTGCAGCCAACATTTGAATTGATGTATCACGAAAAGTATCGTTAGCTCCCATGGACTCTTCAGTTTCTTAGTTGTTTGCGCTTGCTAACGTTGCAGCCAGTCAAAGAAAGGTGGTCCCCATGCCGACCGCACCCAAAGGCAAGATTCTTAAAAACGGAAACCGCATCAAAGAAGCTTCGGTCCACCAGTGGCAGCCTCCAACCGCTGCGGGTCCGGGATCCGCAGTGCTGGTCTTTGATGCGCCCATGATCACCCTGAACTTGCTTACCGCCGACCTGGTGCTCGTGTTCGGGCGGGTTGTGTATGGGCTCAAGCTGCTCAATCAACGGTCGAATGAGGGTGGGAAGATACAGGCAGACACGCTGATCGAGGAGACCGAACAACCCGGGGACACGTAGTGCACTTTGGTCAGTCGTCGCAGAACTGCGGGTGATGGGGCGAATTACCGAACGTTAAGCTCGCGAGCTCGCGTGCCGGACCGAGCACCCGGGGGATTTTGGAAGAACGCCCGAGCACCCGCAAGGATGTCCCCGGGGCCGATTGTCGGGGCCGATACATAGAAGAACATTGCGGCACGCTCGACTAAGTCTGTCGAGCTAGCCCTACGATGCACCAGATCGTGACTACGACTGACGCTAGCGCAGCCAAAACAGCTACGCCCAATACCCACGTGCAGGGCTGCGAGCTTGCCGTTGTCGCAGCCAACGCCATCAAGGACCAGCACATTGCCGTCCCGTACGCGAAGACAACCAAGCGCAGAGGACCGCGTCGGAATCGCTCGTAGGTTCGCATCCGCCGTAAATGATCGAAAATGCCGTCGTGGAGCATCTCCTGGACGACTTGCCAATACAGATTGCCACTTGGGCTTTCGTCCAGCCGTTCGAGGACAAAGTTCGGCGGCGAGAAGAGGTCCGCTTGTAGGCCGAATAGACTGAGGGGCGCAGCCCTGTCGACAACTGATGGTGCAAGGATCACGGCTCTCAGCCGCTCTTCGTTGTCGAAGCCGAGGTCCTTTAGCCAACCGCGAATCACTGGAATTGGTATGCGCACGCGCGTCCGCCAACTAAGCGCGTACGCCCAACGAATCAACGCATATAGAACTTCGTGGCTGGACCGGAGCCCGCGACCCGGAAGCTGAGGCCCAGCAGCGGATACCGTTCCGGTCCGGATAGCATTTCCCAGCTGGGCAATTAGAATCGTTACGCGCGATAGCCAGCCCTTCTCGCCTTCTTTGAATCCTGGAGCAGGTGCAAAGGCAATCGAGGCGTACTTCGTCACGAGCTGCTGGAGCTCCTGCCGACTCTGGCCCGCCTGAGACCAGAGGAAGGTCACGGCCAGGGCACCAAGGCCCATGAGGCCAGCCGTACCCTGGAAGATCGAGGAGTAGGACCACTGCGCCGAGCTTGCGTCCACCCTAGGCAACCACTTGATCCACCAGTATGTCGCGCCCCCGGCGACAAGTAGAGCGAACGCACTGAACATGACCCAACCGCGAACACGCGCAAACCAACTGAATGCTCTCATCACCGGGTGCTGTACTTGCAGCTCAAGGTCGTCTCGTGGTCCAGGATCCCAGTAGGGTCCCGGCCGAGCCCAGTCCGGACGGCCAGCGTCGCGATTCGATGCCGCCGCGTTCTGCTCGCCGGCCGCTTTCTCGTCAGCCGCTCCTGGAGCTTTTGGTGCCTTGCCTCCGGTTTCGTGTTCCATCGCGACGGTTATAGCCTGCCGCCCTGTCGCCCTGTCCAGGCAGGTACACGAAGCCGCAAAGCCTACATTGGAAAGGGCATGGATGACCTTCCGCCGCCGCAGACACAACACCTATGGTGCCAGAGCTGTCGCGAGACGGGGAGCAATTGTCCGTCTCCAGGCGAGTTCTGGCCATCGACCGCGGTGCCGGGTTGGCCAGTGAGAGCGACGAGGCAAGCGACCGGATCATCCACCATTCTTCCCGCGCGTTTCCGCCGCTTTGCGAATACCCTGCTTAACGATAGCGGATCGATCTGAGAGACCTGAATCGGACAGGAATGTCGAAGTCGCCAGCCTCAAGGATAGAGTATTCCCTCGCGAGGTTACTGTAGTTTTGGTGCTAAAGCCCGGTCGGGATCTCCCAATGCGTAGTCCTACCGAAGTCTTCGGGACCAAGAATTCTCATCTGGCGCGCCCACCAGTCTTCTCGAAGGGCTTTTAATTGTGGAATCATTCCTTTGAACTCTTGAATTAAAGATTCCGATTCCATCGCCGGCGTTCTGACCAACTGAACCGCCAGGCGTTCCGCCATTTCAGGTCCGCCGTGAAAAACCGCTGCTTCCGCCCAGGCTCGTGCGTCCTGGGTCCAGTTGCCACGGTTAGCGAAAACCATGTCGAGCGCACCATTTAGCCACGCAATTGGATTCTCAGGAACACTTGCGAGAACGAGACGCTGGAATTCGATTGCGTTGCTGTAACGGCCCTGCCGATTCGCACGCAACGCGAGCAACCGTGCAGCACTGTCGATCAGCGGGGAAATCACTATTGATAAACGAAGCAGCGGTACGGCGGCAAGCGAGCTCCAGTGATCGAAAGTCCACGCACCCGCGCGAGAGAGAGACGCGGCAATCCTTCGTCGTCGAACAAAATGCCTTGTACGTGACCGACCAGAGAAAATCTCTCGTTCGCAAAAATTCAGTTTGGGTTGTACGAAAAACCGTTCAAGTGGCTCGATGGCTAGTGCCTGTTTGTACCGTCGCGCTGCTTCGGCCCAAAGCCCGCTGTAATAGTAGGAATCCCCAGAGTAGCGATAAAGCTTTGAGAAGTTTGCCTTCAGTCGCGCGGCTTGGTCGTAGTGTTGGGATGCAAGCGTAAGCTGACCAAGCTCATAATGTAGCACCGCCACGTCTCGGTGCCAGTACCAGCGGGACATGTAGTCAGGAAATGCATGTGCGAGACAATAAAAAAGGCGTAGCTGCGTCTCTTTCGCACCGGCGTTTCGCGAAAGCTGGTAGAGAATTTCTTCGCTCGTTCCGCCATTGACAAGTTGTTTTGAGGCGAGCGCTGCAAGCAAGAGATGGGCACGATCTTGGGCTCGCTCGTTTCCTGTGAATTCAAAACGAATCAAGTCTCCGAGAAGCGCCATGCTGACATCCCGGACCAACCACGGCTCGAGCCTATCCAGCGACAACGCCGAGGTCGCGATCTCAAACGAATACCGAAAATCGTTCCTTAGACTGAGTTTCGCTGCCTCATCTAGCAGGAGGGCTCTCACCAAAGACGGCGCAGTATCGTCTGAAGAGAGAGCCACTAGCTTCACTGTCGCTTCCGAGGTCATTCCCGCGGCTATCGAAAGCAGGACTTCCGCAATGGGCAGAAGAAGCGCCACTGAGTTATCAGGCATTGTAAACGCGAACGACGTTTCACTCGAGGACGCGGTCGATGGCAATCTAAAGGTGATTGACACATCGCTGTCCGTGTAAGGTCTAATATCTAGCGTAACCTCGGAACAAGACGCAGGCTGGTGTGACATCGCACCGCTGAAGAGCGCAGTCGCAGAAAGAAAATCCAGGCTAAGTCGACCCGGGCAGAAGTCCGTAATTACTAACGACATGTTTCCTACGTGATTTGATATCTTTGTTGCGCGCGGCATCGGTGATCTTGCCTTTGCCTGCTCGCCCTCTCCTGACTGCGGCACCGGCAACAAATGCACGATGTGAAAAGCGACTGCAGCCGCGTGGGCCACGGCAACTTCTTGGTCAGCGGCATCGCTTAACTTGTTTTTGTCATCCAAGCAATCAGAAATGCCGCGCACCACAAGATGCATTAACCCGCGATTCGCATGAGCGGCCTTTGAGAAACCATAACCTTCCATGTCGAATGCAACAGCATCGCCATAAGCATGACCCACCAACTGAGCAGTAGGCGAGGACCGAGAGACGACGAGCTTCTCACCCGAAGCGATGGGTTTGATGAATACGGAGGGAGACAACGCGGTGGGAGCTCGTCCAATAAGACGATTCGTCCATGACGAATCGGTGGAGACAGCTAAGGCTCGTTGTAACAATGGATAACTAGGGGCAATGACGTCTGGCCTAGTGAGAAGCCCCGCATCTGTGTCTCTACCAGATTCGTAACCGTAAATTTTCGAACCGACGACGACGTCACCAATTCTCGCATCTTTGAGTCCACCAGCTACGCCAACAAAGAGTGACACTGTCGGACGGAAATGTGCAATCGCTCGCTCTGTTTCCTGCGCTGCTTGTGTGTTTCCTGGGCCGGTGGTCACGACTGCCACGCTGCACGTTGCACTTCCAGAGCCAAACAGACCAATCTTGTAAACTGTCCCACGCTCGTGGACATCCTCCCTTATCTGTCGAAGATGCTGGAGTATTGCCGTTGTCTCGACTGGGAGCGCCGTGCAGATTAGTACTTCTGCAAGGACTGGATTGGACGCCGACGGTAACGCCGTGTCGAGCGGCGTCATAGGCGTTTTCTGCATCTGAGTATCAGGCCACACCTCCTACCAAGGGGATCGAGCCGAAACTACTCCGAAGTGACCAGGGGTCAAGGCAGATCAACGGTGGGGATTGTGCAGCCTCGGGGCAGCCAGGCTGGTCCGATCCTACGGCCGGGGCACTGCTTGTCAGAGCCGCGATGCATGTTACCCTAGCCTCGATGCGGCGTGGACCAAAATCTGGCAGCACGAAGACTTCGAAAGCGCTGATCTACGCCCGACTGCGGGAGATTCTCGACACTTCAAATGACGAAAGAGCGATTCACGCTTTTCTGCTGAATCACTCCTGGATCTTGAATGGGATTCGACACCATTTGTACTGCTTTGATCGCGTTCGCTTGGGTCCACGATACGTGACCGATTTAGTACTTCTCAGCATAGGCAACACTGACCTCTGGAGTTTGATTGAACTGGAGAGCCCTAGCGCACCTATTTTTACAAAGGCTGGGCTCTACTCCCGCCAACTGAACACGGCCGTTCGCCAGTTAACCGACTGGACTATCTGGATGGATGACTTCAACGAACTGTCTGGAGAGTTCCTTACTGCAATTCTAGGTTGCAAGAGGGAGGGCATTATCATCATAGGAAGACGGGCTGCGCTCAGCACTACAGACAGAAGACGGCTATTGCAGGTGAATTCAACGGTACCCCACGGATCTTTGCAAGTTTACACATACGATCAGCTTCTGGATTTTGTTCAGCAACAGAATCCGGCGACCGTGGATGAATACCTGAAATCGTGGAACCAAGGGGCGCGCAAATATCTCACTCCCGCAGAGTTCAGGTCGATGGAACGCAAGCGCTACGCGCCGTGATTGGTCCTATGTCGAAACCGTGACAAGACCCTACGCGGCGTCGCGTTCGATCGCACCTCAGGCTGCTTCTCAAGCGCATGAGCGGTTCCGCCAATTTCAACCGTAAGATACTTGGACGTTGGTTTGAACGAGAGTAGCGGTTCGCCCGACTCAGACCGAGTCTCGATGCCCTCTACGCTTCGATTCCACTCTGGCTTTTCGGAGTAGTTCAGCACTTCCGCGTCGAATTCGGTAATGTCGAGATAGCAATCGCCAGCCATCAAGATGGAGGTACGCACACCGTTCACGTATCGAGTTGGATTAGTCCGAAGCGTCGCATGGTCGCTGAACCTATCAAGCTCGTTTTCTGCTGTGCACAAATGCCAAACGAATTCGCGTTGGCCTGCCAGCGCTGAATCGAGGAGTCGAAAGGCATCTTTCGTCTCTGCATGCGGGTCGGCCCCGAATCGAGGATGGACGATTTCGACGACCCAACCACCATCACCGCACTGGGCTCTAATCGCGGCTTTCGGATAGCGGCGGGCCAAGCAGGCCTTGATGAGCCTGAGGAACTCCGCTTTGGTCATACGAGATGCCTCACGCACCCCTCGAGGAGGTCGTCGAAGAAGCCTGAAAGCTTTTGATATTTCGCTTTCCCGGCCCGATGGTCTCGAACCGAATAGCGCTCGGCGATCCAGCCTGTGCTCGAAGACAGAACACGTTCGAAGTCCTTGTACTCTTGGAAATTGAGCAGATTCGTATGCGCGGAAAGTACTTTGGCGATCGCCCGAAGATCGTGATCGCGAAACCGTTGCTTGGCGGCAAGCGACTCGATCACCTCCGACGTCATCGGACTGACGTAGAGATCGGCAGGTACCTCTTGCTCGCGTACGAGGCAATAGAGATACTTTAGGAAGCACTCAATCGAAATGTACAAAATAGAGATACTTTAGGAAGCACTCAATCGAAATGTACAAGTTGACGAGAGCATCATGATGGAGATCGGCGACCGCCAGAGCTTCGGCCGCGCGCCTCTGCGCCTTGAAGGCGTGGTGATAGTTCGCTTCGCTGTCGAAGCGGTAGGGTGGTCCATCCGCAGTGATGGGCCTGCTAAGAGATTCAATGACATGTCGTGCCATTATTGCTAGTCGTCGACAGTACTTCGGAACGACTTAACCATCGTGTTGGCCGTCATTTTAACGACGCCGACCAAGGCCGCGTGGCGACCGATGTTTCTGTGCTTTCGGGAGCAGCTGGCCACCTTCAGTGACGCGCTCGAACGCCTGGTTTCGCCATTCCACCGCTGTTGCCGAAATGCCTGCCCAGAGCGGAACGCCAAGGACTGCTGCGTCTCCGTTGTTGCCGACGACGCCGATCAACCTGCCTCCACCGGTTCGGTAAATCGCTGCGAGCTGAACGGGTCCACCAGATTTGGAGTCCTCGCTCCCGGCCAGCGCATCGCAAAATGCTGTGAAAACGGAGCGGCTTGTCCTCCCCTCGCGTGTGGACTGCCAGTGTGCATACCATTTCCTCACCGACTCCGCTCCCGATCCGACAGCGGCGATGAGCGACGATACCGAAGGTGGCGTGATGATCGTCCTCCGGATGGTGCCATCGCCGAGCCGATCAATCTGGGCCGCGTTCATTGCGCTCTTCATCTCAGACCCGAGTCTCCAAGCAACAACGATAGAGAACCCATTCTTCGATCCCGGATAGTTGGCCAATGCCCGTCTCAGGTAGTCCTCAAGCACTTCAGCCGTTTGCTCGGTAGAGCTCTCATCAGGGAAGAGCAACCCGTGGTCAATGGCTTGGACAAGCTGTGCAAGCACAAGCAGGGGACCCTCGATATCGCCGCAATAGCCGAAGATGATGGGCCTACTCCGCGCGGCGAAGATTTTCGTTGCCCGGTCCCACGTTGAACCTCCGGGCCACGAAATGCGGCTATCGCTCACGACGTAGACGGACGAAGGCCCCCTGGAATCGACCGCGATCCATGAAGCAAGCGATGTCATTCAACCCAGCCACCGGCCGATGGCAAACCCATCGGCCGGCAGGACCTTCCTCCGCGTGAGCGGGGCCGGGATTTGCGCCTTGCAGCATCCCGCCGCTCCGCGGATAATAGACCGTGCTGGCAGGAGACCGGAAGCCATTCTGCGTACAGAATGCCTCGCTCTTCTGCTGGCCCCTCAGACAGCCCTCTTCCGAGAAATTCCAGGAAGTTGCAGCGCGCCCGGAGGGAGTTGAACCCCCGACCTTCGGATTCGAAGTCCTCGCGCGAATCTGGCCAAGCCCGCGGGATTACGAAAGAAGCTCGCGCCCGAAGCCTTCGACTGTAGCGCCGGTGCAGCAAGCTGTGGGCGATCGGCCAATGATCGCGATCACGCGAGCTGGAAAACGTTGGGCCAGATGACCGCCTGATCGCGGGCGCGATCATCGAATTTCCGGGCAGCAGCGATCCCTTTCGAGGTGACCATTCTCATTGGACGATCGGCCGCGTGACGCCCCCGCCGACCGTCAGAGAACGTCGGAGTTGTGGCCGGCATAGCAGCGCTGGATGTCATTACGCGGGGAGGCCATGGGTGAATTCATTCGCCCTGGTCCGGCCCTCGAGTAATGCCAGGCCTCTCTTGCTCGGACCTGGCAATCGGAATCCCGGCAACGGCGTGACGGGCCGCCTCGATCCGTCATTTGGTCTTGCCGCACCTTAAGGTTCGGAGGGTTCTAGGTTCCCGCGCTCAACCGTCGAGAATGGTCTTCTGTGTAGTGTCAGCGGCTTCTGCCAAGGCAGTTTGGGCAAGCCGGCGCCTCTTGAGACTCTCTTGACGGCATTCCCGGATGTGGACTGCCAGGTAACCCATACGTCGTCGGCAAGCTGGATTGACGCGCTGTACTCTAGAGTACAGCCCCTTTCAAAAGGTTTGCTTTGGGCTTGCGTCAAGCGAACTCTGTCAAATCCATCCCTCGTGTAGGCGCGTTTTCGGTCTCGCCAATGCTGTCTGCCCATGCCGCCGCCTCGACGAGTACCTGTTCAACTCCTTGCACTAGGCGCCCGAAGAGACACAAACCTCGCAAATTCAAGCGATTCGCGCTGAAAGTTGAGCGGGAAAGGGATTTGAACCCTCGACCCTCGCCTTGGCAAGGCGCTGACCGACTCAGGAAGTTCGGCAACTTAGCGGTTTCATAGCGAGCAGGACGAGCAATACGAGCACGGCGAGCAATACGAGCGCCCAAAAACGCATCAGAAGTGCATCAGAGGTCGACCGTTTAATGCACGCCGCTGAGCGTCTATCGGACCAATCCTTGGTACTGGTCTAGGATCTTGCTCGAGGAAGACCACCGGCCCCGGTGTAATCCCAGGGGGCGCCCGAAGCCTTGGCGACGGCGGGAGAACTCGCGATGAGAAAGGTGATCCTCTTCGTCCAGGTTTCCCTGGACGGCTTCTTCGAGGGACCGAGGAAGGAGATCGACTGGCACATGGTCGATGACGAGCTCCACGCCCACGTCATCGAGGAGCTCAAGGCGATGGGAGCCTTCCTGAACGGACGGGTCACCTACGAGCTCATGGCCGGATTCTGGCCGACCGCCGACGCCGACCCCGGGAGCACTCCTCCCGTGAAGGAGTTCGCCCGGATCTGGCGGGACATGCCCAAGGCGGTCTATTCGAAGACCCTCACCTCGGCGGGGTGGAACACCACGATCGCCCGGGACGTGGTGCGGGGAGAGGTCGAGGAGCTCAAGCTCAAGGCCCGTGGGGATCTCGTGGTCGGGGGAGGGGACCTGGCCGCGGCCTTCATGGGCCAGGACCTGATCGACGAGTACCGGATCTACGTCCACCCGATCCAGATCGGGGAGGGGAAGCGCCTTTTTCCCCCTTCGAAGGAGAAGGTCCTGCTCCGCCTCGCCGAGACCCGAACTTTCGGGAACGGGGTCGTCCTTCTCCGGTACGAACGACTCCGGCCCCGTGGGGGGAGCTAGAGCGAGTTTTTCCAAACTAGACCACTTACCCAATCCTTCCCTTGGTTGATCAGATCGGCCACGCTTATTGCCTTGGTGAAGACCGTGTCGATCGGACACATACCCTTTCTTCGCGACGAGCTCGGTGGCGAACTGGCGCAGCGCCTCAAGCTTCGGTTCCTCCGCGCGGGTCCCCTCGCGAGCGGCCTTTGATAGGCTGCTGCGGTAGGCGGCGCGACAGGAAGGTGTTGCGCGGCGAGGCAGTAGTCGCAGCGGTTCTCACGGCTGACCGCGATCTCGATCAGCTGCTGCTCGAGCGGCGACAGCGACGTCCCGTCGACAATCTCCGAGAGGGCGCTGCTCGCTTTGATCGCCGCGGGGCTGCCCGCCAGGACGCCGAAGAGATTTGGCAGCGTGCCGCCAAACGCGTTTTGCACGGCGGACGCGATTTCGCGCGAGCCTTCCGGAGCCGTGGTCGGGTTGTGAATCGCAAAGCCTTTGCTCGTCTTCATATCAGTCTCCTTTGTTCATTTGGCGCTCGTGAACAGAGCGCGAGGTTGAGTGGGAGACGTCGCGGCGCCGTCGATTCTTACCTGACTGTCGACTCCATCGAGCTGGGGGCGGACCCGGCGAACTCGCCAGCCGGGTCCAAGAGCTGATCGTTCACACCAAGCTTCCGTAGCTCATCCTCAGGCTTCATGCGCACCTCCTGCCTGTAGCGGCCTTCATAGCTGCGGCCAAAGTAGTCCCAACGCCGTGTCACCGCCAGCGTTCCCCCTCGACGCAGTGTGTTGATCGGCGGAAGCACGCGCCCGGTGCGGGTGAAGACAGATTTTGGAGACTCAGCTTCTCCGGAACCAAGTCCGTGACGTGCGGCGAGACCCTTTCGGGGGAAGCCGCCAGAAGTGCTCATCGATCGAGTAGTCAAACAGCCGGAAGAGCCTACGCTAAGCGGTTGCTAGAATCAGAAAAGACCTTCGTGCAACCAACGTGACAACCTTTCACAATGGATCACAATCTTTCACAATTGGTTGCATAAACTTCGGGAACCGGTTGCCGGGGCTCTGTTTCTGTCATTGGATCGAATAGGGCGCGGCTTTGGGCAGCAGCACCGCTACCTCACCATCGAGGACGGAAACGTCTCTTTTGCTTCCGGCGGCTAACCACAGCAGCCATACGTATGGGGCACACAATACCAAGGTATTATTTCGAGTCGTCCGCTTTCGGCACTAAGGTGGCACTGACTGCGCGACTCTCAAGAGGAGCCGAAGCAGCGGATGAAAGGCGCGCGTGCATAAGGCCCCCAGCATTGCGATCGTAGATGACAACCTTTCGGTTCGCAGAGCGATCGCCAACCTCGTGGAATCCGCGGGGTTCGAGGCTCACACGTTCGCATCCGCCGAGGAATTTCTAAAGGCTCGGCCGAACTGCGACACCGAATGCCTGATCCTGGACATCAGAATGCCAGGAATGAGTGGGCTCGAGCTGCAGAGCGAGCTGTTGGCCCGGAACGATCGCATTCCGATCATCTTTATCTCTGCCCATGCGGATGACAGCGCGCGAGCGCAGGGCCTGAACGCGGGAGCGGTAGCTTTCCTCGGCAAGCCATGGGACACCCAAGAATTGCTTGATGCTGTCCAGTTAGCCCTAGAGATGAACTGACGCACGGTCCAAAGCACGTGCCTAGTCCTGTGTGGCGACGTGCGCTCGGAGCCGCTCCGTGATCCTCACCAGATCCGCAAGCGACCCCGCCTCCATCTTTTGCATCACCCGAGCTCGGTGGAACTTGACAGTGACTTCGCTCATGCCGAGCTGCGCACCGACTTGCTTGTTGAGGAGCCCCTGGGCGACCAAGGCCATCACGTCGCGCTCCCGCCGCGTTAGTAACTCGTAACGCTTGCGCAATTCCGCCAACTCTCGCCTCTCAGCTAGCGCGACGCGGTCGCGTCGAATGGCATGAGCAATGGCGTCCAGCAGTTGCTGGTCTCGGAAAGGTTTGGTGAGAAATTCGACTGCTCCAGCCTTCATTGCTTCGACCGACATCGGGATGTCGCCGTGACCGGTGACGAAAATGATTGGAATCGCATTGCCTTTCTTGCTCAGCTCGCGCTGGAGATCGGGGCCGCTCAATCCGGGCAGCCTCACGTCCAACACGAGGCAGGCCGGCGCATCCGGGCGCTTGTAGTTCAAAAAATCTTGAGCCGTCGTGAAAGTCTGAACTCGAAGGCCCACCGACTCGGCGAGGTTCTTCGTCGCCTCACGCACCGCCCGATCATCGTCAACGACGAAGACCACCGGTTCTTCGGCGTTCGAGCGGTCTGTCACACTCGACCTTTCGATGTGATGCGTCTGCAACGTCGCATCGACTAGACGAGCAACGGGCCACCGTAGCGCCGTGGACACTGCCCGTCAATGCTCTTCGGACACGCTGGGCCCAATCCGCTCGGCCAGCGGTCGTGAGGACGGATGGTTCCACAGATCGCGCCGGCGAAGATGCTCTAAGTCCTCTCCCCTGGCACCACCGCCAGCATGCGGAAGAGTGAACTGAAAAACGGCCCCGCGCGGCGTGTTCGTCGTCGCCTCAAATGCGACCCCCGTGGCCAGAGATGATCGAACGGCTAATGGCCAAACCCATGCCCATCCCGTCCGCCTTGGTAGTGTAGAACGCCTCGAACAACTGCTCGACATTTCCCTCCCCAAGTCCCCGACCAGAATCCGCAACTGAGACGAGCACGCCGTCCGAGCCGTGCTTCGCGGAGCTGATCATCAGTTCCGCTGGCGCGAGCCCATTCATCGCTTCCACGGCGTTCGTAATCAATTTGAGGGTGACCTGTTGAAGTTGAATTTTATCTCCGTGGATTAGTGGTAAGTCGTTGGAGAACTGAGTGGTCAATGAGACGTCATTTCTGTGTAGCTCGGCCCGCGTAAGCTCGATGATGTCAGAGATTGTCTTGTTGACGTCTGCCCACTCCTTCTGCCGTGGAGCCGCCGAGCTCGCCGACGTGCTGATTGGATCACTGCAGCTGGATTTCGCCTTTGTGCGTTTGTGCGATCCTCACAGGGTGTCAGGCCGTCGAGGTGATGCGGCTCCGGATTGTCGGGGCTTTGATGACTCTGCTGCACACGCGGGTCAATCGCCGCGCCTGCGCCATGAAGGTTTCGCTCAGCCGCAGCGCATCTTCGACCCGCTTTCGGGGATTCACCCAGGGACCCGCGGCAAGGTCACGATCGAGCTCGCTGCGGATCCTATACGGAAGATCAAATCGGACTCGCCCGCGGATGTGGCGGGGACCGCTCAAAGCTTGGGCATTGACTCCGCGCGGCGAGTTGATTGATACCAATGCGCATCTCGACAGCCGCATCGCATTCGTTACGCTACTGTGCGCGATGACCGAATCTCCGCTTTAGGTGGACGCAAGGAGGTAACCATGGCGCGCGTGTTATTGGTGGACGACGACCCGTCAGTGCTGTTCGCGCTACAATCACTGCTCCAGTCAGCTGGCCACGAAGCGGTGCTCGCTGACTCAGGCGCAGAGGCGCTGGCCCAGCTCGAGGGCGTTGACGCGGTAATCACCGACTACTCGATGCAGGGAATGAATGGCGTCCAGTTGCTCCAAG
>WNFF01010916.1_pt1 | contig 16189 bp, 11 predicted proteins | sample 5400441 | NCBI WGS metagenome assembly WNFF01 (sample SAMN13153345, study PRJNA577476) | soil metagenome | isolation source: 120 cm saprolite under Douglas fir tree site 2 hole 3 replicate 1 | place: USA:California | collected 2015-04-18 | reverse complement strand
CAGATCGAACGCCCGGTGTCCATACATTCGATACATAGTTTCGAATTTGGGCAACTCTTCGCGGCACGGTCCGCACCAGGTGGCCCAGAAATCAACCAGCAGCAACTTGCCGGTAGAATTCTTACGAAGATTTTTGAAGTATTCGACAGTCGCGGGTTTCAATGCAACCGCCTTCTTCTCGATTTCTTCCATCTCCTTGCGGCGCCCAACTTCCTTGTAAATCCACTTGGTCGAGCAACCGACCGAGGGGGTCTTCTTAACCAAGACGGGCTTGCCAGCAAGTAAAGCATCAATAGCGTCGCGGGCGTCGTGTTTGGTGACTAGCGGTTCGCGAACATTGTTGTCCAGACGGCCTTCGTAGCGAAGTTTTCGGTCGGAATCGAAGATAAACAGGTGCGGCGTAGCGCTGGGGCCAAATGCGGTCGCCACTTTCTGGGTCTCGCCGTCGTACAGATAAGGAAAGTTGAAATGACGGTATTCGGCCCGGGTCTTCATCTCCTGCAATGAGTCTCCGACGTCGGTGTATCCCATTTCGTCGAGAAGAACAGCGTCTGGATTATTCGGCTGGATCGCGACCAACTCCACGCCTTTGTCCTTGTAATCTTCAGCCAGTTGCTTGATCCGGGTCTCGTAAAGCTGAGAAGTCGGGCAGTGATTGCAGATGAAAGCGACAACCAGTACCTTGCTTGCGTTGTAGTCCTTCAAGCAGTGGCTCTCGTCATCCACTCCGGGCAAACAGAAATCCGGAACTGGGGAGCCGATTGCCAATGTAGGATGGGGTTCGCCTTCTGCGGCGAGAGCTGTGGCCGACGTTCCCAAGACAATCAGGAGCACGCCGAGGAAGGCGAAAGTCAGGATTCCTCCGCCCAGTGCGGGCCCTACCTCGGCGGGAATGTAACCAACCGGTTGGCGAACGGAGACGACTTGCCTGGAGATGTCCACTGAGAGATTATTTGGTGCCGGAGGAGGGAAGTCAACTTGCGGTTGTGGTAGCTTGATTTGCGGCGAGGAGTTTGCATGAAAGCTGTCCGTATTCACGAATTCGGCGGGCCTGAAGTTCTTCGCTACGAAGACGTCCCGGAACCACAACTTCGCAAAGATCAGGTATTGGTTCGCGTCAAAGCTTGCGCGATGAACCATTTGGATTTGTGGGTGCGCAAAGGGCTGCCCAGTGTGAAGCTGCCGCACATTCTCGGCAGCGATGTCGCCGGTGAAATCGTCGAGGTGGGCGAGTACGTTTCGGGATTCGAGCCGGGCCAGCGCGTCCTGCTGGCGCCGATGCACTTCTGCGGGCACTGCCTGAAGTGCGTGGCGGGATTGCAGAACCAGTGCCGCGCGTTCACGGTGTTGGGCAATGCCGTGGACGGCGGCAATTGCGAACTTATTGCAGTGCCGGCGGTGAGCGCGGTCCCCATTCCCGACGCTTCAAACTTGGACTTCAACCAGGCGGCCAGCGTTCCATTGGTGTTCACCACCGGCTGGCACATGCTGACGGGGCGCGCGGCGATTCGTCCGGGTCAAACCGTGCTGGTGCTGGGAGCGAACTCCGGGGTTGGGATTGCCGGCATCCAGATCGCAAAGATGTTCCACTGCACGGTGATTGCAACCGCCGGAGATGACCGTAAGGCCGAACTTGCCCGTGGACTCGGCGCTGACTACGTTATTAACCACTACAAGCAGAAAATTTCTGAAGAAGTGCGCCGGATCACGAATAAAGAAGGCGTGGACATCGTGATGGAGCACGTTGGGCCGGCCACCTGGGACGAGAGCGTACGCTCGCTCAAGCCCGGCGGAACTCTGGTGACTTGCGGCGCGACGACCGGGCCGCAGGTTGGGATGGATCTGCGTTTTGTGTATTCCCGCCAGCTGTCCATCCTGGGTTCTTACATGGGAACGATGGGCGAGATGCACGAAGTCCTGAAGCATGTTTTCAGCGGACGGCTGAAGCCGGTCGTGGACCGAGCTTTCCCACTGAAGGAAACGCGCGCCGCCCACGAGTATATGGAGAAGAGCCAGATGTTCGGGAAGATCGTGATCAATCCCTAAACCTTAAACCTTTACCACAGAGGACACAGAGGATCACAGAGTATCTTTTTTCTTGTTTTTTCTGTGATCCTCTGTGTCCTCTGTGGTAAATGCTTTTCGTGGTTTAGAATATCTGCAATGGAAAAAGTACTGGATTTCGGCCCCTACGTAGAAGTCGAAGACGGCAAGCGGGTCGTGAAAGAGCTGACCTACGGCAATCCCACGCCGGAAGGGGTGGTGCTTACGACCGTGGACAACGTCATCAACTGGATGCGCAAGAACTCGATCTGGCCGATGACATTTGGCTTGGCCTGCTGTGCGATCGAGATGATGTCCATGGGCGCGTCGCGGTTTGACATTGCCCGCTTCGGCGCCGAAGTGTTTCGCCCGTCCCCGCGCCAGTCGGACCTGATGATTATCGCGGGCCGCGTCTCGAACAAGATGGCGCCAGTCATCCGCCAGCTCTGGGAGCAGATGCCCGAACCTAAGTGGGTGATTTCCATGGGCGCATGTGCGACCTCCGGCGGAGTGTTCAACAATTACGCGCTGGTGCAGAGCGTGAACCAGGTCATTCCGGTGGACATTTACGTTCCTGGCTGCCCGCCGCGTCCGGAGCAGCTGATTTACGCCATCACTCTGCTGCAACAAAAAATCCAGCAAGAGCGTGGGACGATCAAGCGAGCGCTGAACCTGACCACGTAAAACCTGCCACATAAAATCAGAAATCCTGACGGTTCCTGCACGAATTCCTCCGCGATGGTATCTTTTTGTCTTCTCGCCACTCCCCTCGGGAGGAACTCCGAATGTCGGTTGATCGCAGGCAATTTCTATCTGGCATCACTCTCGCCACTGCCGGGTTGAAGTTCTTGCCCCAGGCGTGGAGCCCCGCGACGGAAAACCACGTCCCGGCCGGCGAAGTTAGCGGAAAAGCATACGGGTGCGGCCACTTCGGCAACTGGATTGAGGACGAATTCGGTCTGCCTGCATTCCACTACACTTGCGACCAGATCAACGATCCCAAAGCTGTTACCCAGGTAAATCCCGGCCATCTCTCTTCGACCGAGCACATTCATCAAGTCGGGAACGATCGCATCGTCGCAATCGCCTCCAATTACGGGCATGTGCGGGTGCGGCAGGACGAAGGCGCGCCGAAATTTCTCAACCACTATGCGCCCGAGCGAGGCCAGTTCGCAGGCGGGTTCGGCTATTTGACCGATGGCAAAGCAGTGTTAAGCACGTACTATCCAGGAAATGCGAAGGTCTTCGACCGGACTTTCGGGATTGGATATTTTCGTAAGAAAGTTGGTGGGGACGAATACGCGATCGATCACGTCATCTTCGCACCATTTGGTGATGATCCGGTATTAGTTTCGCAGGTGACTATCGTCAACCACGGTCGGTCCGATGCGAACCTCCGCTGGATTGAATATTGGGGCTGCCAGATGTATCAATTCTCTTTCCGGGCCTTTATGGAGGGATTTGCCGGAAAGAGCATGCATGAATTGCGGCGCGACTTTGCCAGCCGCTTCGAACATCATTTTAAAAAACTCGACGACGGTTCGGGCCTGCTCGAGAGCAAGGAATTTCTCGGCCGCGACCCGGCCGAAGAACGCCAGTTTCAAGGAATGATTGCCTATCTGGAGAAGAGCCGGAATGTTTTCCTTACTGTGCCCGACAAGAACGCGCCGAAACAGGCGGATTTCGACGATCTGAATCCGCCGTCCACGTTTCTGCTGTCGTTGGATAGTGCTGCGGATCGAATAACTACGAACGGGAAGGATTTCTTTGGGACCGGCGGCGTAAGCAGTCCGAGTGGTCTCGTCCGTGATTTGGATGGAGACCTCAGCAAGACTGGTCCGGAAAGCGCTCTGCTGCTCGAACGCCGGATCAATCTGAACCCGGGCGAGAGCCGCACTCTGACCTTTCTCTATGGCTATCTGCCGAGCGGAGCGGACCTGGATGCACTGACGACCAAGTATCGCCGAGGCGCTCAGACCGCCCTCGCGGAATCAAGTCAGCAGTGGAAGAAAAAGGGCTTGCGTTTCAGCACGGAGAGCGAGCCTTGGGTTGAGCGCGAAGTCACCTGGAACTACTACTACCTTCGCAGCGCCTTGACCTACGACAATTTTTTCCACCAGCACATTCTTTCGCAAGCCAGTATTTACCAATATGTGATGGGGTTTCAGGGGGCAGCGCGCGACCCCCTGCAACACGTCTTGCCATTCCTGTTCAGCGATCCGGAAATCGTCAAGGAAGTACTGCGGTACACCTTGAAGGAAGTTAGGCCGGATGGCTCGATCCCCTACGGAATTGTCGGTCACGGGATGCCGATGCCCACAACCAGCGACAACTCCAGCGATATGCCGTTGTGGCTTTTGTGGGCTGTGAGCGAATACATCTTGGCGACTCGCGACGCAGGATTTCTCGATTCCGACATTGTCCCCGCATACGGCCCCAACGACAGCCGAAACTCGGTGCGAAGCCTGCTGGCTCGTTGCTACGCCCACTTGACCCACGAAGTGAAAACTGGCGAGCACGGGCTCATGCGTATGCTTCGCGATGACTGGAACGACGCGCTGGTGAACGCTTGGGTAACCGAGTCTGGGGTGAAGGAATGCGAGGAGAAGGGTGAAAGCGTGTTGAATTCGGCGATGGCGGCCTACGTCTTCGATTACTATGCTCGCCTGCTGACCTACGCCGGCGATGAGGACCGCGCGACCACACCGATTCGCGTGGTTGCCGAACAGCATCGTGCGGCCGTGCGCGAACAATGGACAGGCAAATGGTTTCGCCGTGCCTGGCTTGGGCCTACACTCGGCTGGCTGGGGGAAAAAGGAATGTGGATTGAGCCGCAGCCGTGGACGCTTATCAGCAGAATCACGGACGACGAACAAACCCGTACCCTGGTGCAAAGTATCGACCAGGAACTGCGGCGAGTTTCGCCCATCGGCGCCGTACAACTTACGTCCGGTCCAGATCAGGGAACTCGCGGCGCCTGGCATTCTGATCCCGGGACGTCGGTGGCTGGCGGCGTGTGGCCCTCGCTCAATCAGACCCTCATCTGGGCGCTCGCCGGCGTCGATGGCGCAATGGCCTGGGACGAGTGGAAGAAAAATTCGTTCGCTCGCCACGCGGAAGTGTATCCGGAAGTCTGGTACGGAACCTGGAGCGGGCCTGATGTTTTGAATTCGGCGTCCAGCAAGAAACCGGGCGAGACGACCGGAGGCGCTCCCTTTGGGTGGACGGATTTCCCGGTGCTCAACATGCACACCCACGCCTGTCCACTCTACTCATTGGCGAAATTGCTGGGCCTGGAATTCACTGCGGCGGGCGTGGTTTTGGCGCCGAGGTTGCCTTTGAGTTCGTTCCGCTTCGATTCGCCGCTGCTGGGACTGGTTAAATCGGCGCGGGGATATGAAGGCTGGTACAACCCGTTATCAAGAAACACTTGGAGCGTGCGCCTTTCGCTTCCATCTGAAGAACTAAAACGCCTGCAAAGAATCGAGGTTAACGGCAACCGGATCCACCCTCGGGTCACCGAGGGTGTGGTTGAGATACGAGGCGCGGGCGGCGACGGCAATCCGCTGCGGTGGGCGATCTTGGGTAGTTAAACTATCGTGAAGAGAAATGGCCGCCAGCTCGGAACGCCACCCTTGCGCCCCCAGCGGTCTTCAATGTTTTCGGAGCGATCAGCAGCCAGGCCTCGCGAATGTGCGCGGCTAGTTCCTCATCGCTGATGCGCTCAAGTTCAACGCCGACCCAGCCACGCACCCCTACATACGGAGGCCTGAAAAATCTCTGCGGCGAGCTTTGAATCAGTATTCCCTGGAGACCTGGCGGCGCGGGTATCCACACCGCAATGTGCCCGTCGTTGTGGTGATTGTTGGCGAACATGGCGAAGACTTTCTTGCGGACGAAGAAGGTTGGTTCGCCGTGGGAAAGCTTTTCTGTGCACTCCGGCATGGCGGCGCAGATTCGCCTTACTCGCCGCAAGTGCTCTTCACCGGCATCCGACTTGCGTTTTCCGGTCATGATTGTGTCGTTAGCGGATCGCCGCCGTCCTCTTAAACACGGTTATACCAAGTTCTGCTGGTCACCTGTCATATAATTCGCAGTTCACACAGCATGAGCAAGAATCTCTACTCGCCCAGCGGCCCTGCGATTGTTGCGCAAGCGCCTTGCCGCGCCGATCTCGCCGGAGGCACCATTGACCTGTGGCCGCTCTATCTTTTCCATCCCGGAGCGATGACGCTGAATTTTGCGGTCAATATTCTCACCACCTGCCGGGTGACACCGCTCAAGGGCAAACATATTCACCTGCGCTCGCTGGACACCAAAAAAGAAGAAAACTTCGACAGCCTGGAAGACCTGCGCTCCAGAAAGAAATTCCGCCTCCCGATTACCGCGCGGCTTCTGCAATTCTTTGCCCCCAAGGAAGGCGTGTTGATCGAAACCGATTCCGAATCTCCCGCGGGAGCAGGAATTTCCGGATCGTCGGCGCTAATGATTGCAGCCACTGCGGCGCTGGCCCGCTTCACCGACCGAAACTTGACCCTGGAGCAGATGCGCGTGATCGCGCAGAATGTTGAAGCGCAGATTATCGAAGTGCCCACTGGCTGCCAGGACTACTATCCAGCGCTCTACGGAGGCGTGAGCGCGATTCGGCTCGATGCCGACGGAATTCATCGTGAGGCGATACCGATCATGCCCGAGGAGATCGAATCGCGCTTTGTGCTGGCCTACACCGGAGCGCCGCGCAAGTCAGGAATCAACAACTGGGAAGTGTTCAAGCTGCATATCAACGGCGACCGGCGGGTGTTCCGTAACTTTGAGCGCATCGCGACGATTGCGCGCTCGATGCATCAGGCGCTCGTGGTCGGCGACTGGGACTGCGTCGCCCGTCTGCTGCGCGAAGAATGGAAGCTGCGGCGGACCAATGCTCCCGGGATTACGACTCCGCTGATTGACAAGCTGATCGCAGTGGCCGACAAGGGTGGCGACCGCCATTGGCGACGCCGGCGCTCGCGTGCTGCCCCTGCAGGTGGCGAGAGATGGACTGCGACTGCCTCCGGCGAGAGGGTAAATTCGAGGTCCGAGCGGACTTTCCCCTTGCTTAATTTCTCGTGCGCAAGGGTCTATAATCTACGACAGGTGGGTTGTATGTGGCCGCGCCAAACTGCTGTACTCGTTGCGATATACCTTCTGGGCGTGGTGACCTCCAGCGCCGAAGACAATAAGATCTCTCTTACTGAGCAGCACCGGTTGGAACTGATCCGGACGTTCAACTCTGACTTGGTGTTCATCCGCACTGAATTTCCTATGGGCAAGACCGGGCTCACCGTCAAAGACGGGAAGGTTTCGCCCAGCGGCGATACTTTGAGACGGCAACTGGCGCTGTGGGGACCCTCGGTTAAGCCCGGTGATCGCGCGATTATTACCCGAATGGATCTGAAGGACGATCGCATTCATTTCGAGATCAACGGCGGCCCGGTCAAGAAAACGAAATGGTACCAGCACCTGCAAGTCGGGGTTGGCGGAGGCGCGGTGAACCCAGGGGGTGGGCAAGATCCGATCAACAATCCTCGCGGGTCCTACGTGGACCTGGTTTTTGACCATCACATTCCCGACCTTACGGTGGAACAGGTCAAGCATCTGCTGTGGCCGGTGTTCGATTTCGACTCGAAGTCTTCCCTCGAGGCTTACCTGGAAAGCGTGCCCCCCCAAGTGAAAGAGGCCGTCCAAAACCATCACGTGCTGGTGGGCATGAACCGGGAAATGGTGATCTACGCGAAAGGCCGTCCAGAGAAAAAAATCCGCGAGAAGGACGGGGAGAAGGACTACGAGGATTGGATTTATGGTGAGCCGCCGCAAGACGTAGATTTCATCCGGGTGGTCGGAGACCAGGTGGTGCGGGTGGAAACCATGAAGGTCGGCGGCGAGAAGATCGTGCGCACAGAAAAAGAGGTTGAGCTCGAAGGCCCGACGGTAGCCACCGCAGCGCAGAAGGAATCCCAGCCGGCTAAAGGGCCGACCTTGCGGCGTCCCGGGGAAGAGGGGCCGAACGCGCCGACCGACACCGGAACCACGCCTCCCGCGAAGGTGCCCGATACACCCACCCCGCCTCCGCGGTTTGAAGCGGGCTCGGTCGAAGAGTGACCCTCCTGGTTTCGGTACACAGTTCCTCGACTTGGCTCGGAATCCTCCCGCCATTAAACTGGAAGTGTGAAGATTGCGCTGGGGCAGATCAATCCAACGGTCGGAGATTTCGGCGGCAACGCGGCCAAGATCATTGATTTTGCGCAAGCGGCGAAGTCCCTGCGGTTATCCTCCCAGAGACTTAGTGGAGCGAACGTCGTTCGTGGTCCACAATCACGAGGCGGCGGAACACATTGCCGCTGAGACGCGCGGCATCGCGGTGATTTGCGGGCTGGTCACGCCTGCCCAAGCGGACACGGGAAAGTCAGTGATGAACTCCGCGGCGCTACTCATGGAAGGTAGCATCAAGTTCGTGCAGTCGAAGATGCTGCTGCCCACCTATGACGTTTTTGATGAGATGCGCAATTTTGCTCCGGCCCGCAGCCAGTCGCTGTTTTCGTTCTGCGGTAAACAAATGGCGCTGACCATTTGCGAGGACGCCTGGAACGACAAACACTTCTGGGACCGCCGGCTGTATAGTTTCGATCCGGTGGAAGCGCTGGTGCAGGCAGGCGGGAATTTCGTGCTCAACATTTCCGCCTCGCCGTTCTGGGCAGGGAAGCGCGAACTCCGCAGGGAAATGCTGGCTACCATTGCCCGTACCGATCACGTGCCGGTAGCGTTCGTGAACCAGGTCGGTGGCAATGACAGTCTGGTTTTCGATGGCTCCAGCATGGTTTTCGACCGCGAAGGCAACGTCATTGCGGAGGGGAAATCGTTCGAAGAGGATTTAATCCTGTTCGACTCCGATTCTCTGACTGGCGAAATCCACGAGCAGATCGATGGTGAAGAGGCCAGCGTCTATTCTGCTTTGGTGTTGGGCACGCGCGACTACATGCGCAAATGCGAATTCCGGCAGGCGATCATAGGTCTCAGCGGCGGCATCGACTCAGCGCTAACTGCGGCCATTGCGGCAGAAGCCGTCGGGTCGGAAAACGTGATCGGCGTGGGAATGCCAGGGCCGTACTCCTCTCCCGGTTCCATTGCCGATGCGCGCACCCTGGCTGCGAATCTCGGCATCCGTTTCGAGATTCTGCCGATCACAGAGATATTTGAAGGCTATCGCAAGGTCTTGCGCGAGGTATTCCGGGGGCGGCCCGAAGATGCCACGGAAGAAAATATTCAGTCGCGAATTCGCGGATCCCTCCTGATGGCGCTCTCCAATAAATTCGGGGCGCTGGTTCTGAGCACCGGAAACAAAAGCGAACTCGGCGTCGGCTATTGTACGCTCTACGGAGACATGGTCGGCGGTTTGGCAATCATCTCCGATGTGCCCAAAACGATGGTTTACCGGCTGAGCCGCTATGTGAATTCCAGGAACCTGGTTATTCCCGCAACGACGTTGGAAAAAGCGCCTTCCGCCGAGCTTCGGCCCGGCCAGATGGACAGCGACAGCCTGCCTCCGTACGACGTGCTGGATGCTATTCTCGAGGATTATGTGGAGCAGGCGCACTCGATCGAGGAGATTGCGCGCGATCACAGCTTCGATGTCGAGCTGGTACGAAGCGTCGTCCGCATGATCGAGCGGAATGAGTACAAACGCCAGCAGGCGGCTCCGGGGATCAAGATTTCTCCCAAAGCTTTTGGCTATGGGCGGCGTTTTCCGATTGCCGCCAAAGCGGATATTTGATCTAAACATTAAGGAACGACATGCGCCATTCATTCAAGATATGTTCGTCGCTGCTGATGCTGTCCGCTACGGTCGCCGCGCAGCAACAAACCAGCACCGGTGCTGCCGCGAAACCCAGCAGTCCCGTGAAGAGCCATTCCGCCGCACCCACGCCGAGCGCGCCGACGAATTTACCGACAGAAGAACAGGTCAACGCTTTTCTGCAGGCGCAAATCGGATGGGAAGATCAAACAACGTGGAAAGTCGTCAGCATCAAGCCCAGCAAGGCGGCAGGTCTGGCTGAGGTCAACGTGCAGATCAGCGGCCCGCAGGGCCAGGGGGGGCAAAAATTCTTTGTAAGCGCCGATGGCAAGCACGCCGTTTTCGGCGATGTCGTTCCATTTGGCAAACACCCCTTCGAAGAAACGCGGCTGGAACTTGAGAAGAAAGCCAAAGGGCCGGCGCGCGGCCCAGCCAACGCTCGGGTGACGATTGTCGAATTCAGCGATCTGCAATGCCCGCACTGTAAGGAGGCGAATCCCACCGTCGAAAAATTGCTGGCCGCCGAACCGAATGTTCGCTTTGTGCTGCAGAGCTTCCCTCTGCCCATGCACAACTGGGCGCAGAAAGGCGCGGCCTATGCTGACTGCGTGGGCAGGGCTTCCCAGGATGCGTTCTGGAAGTTCATCTCCGGCGTCTATACAGCGCAGGCAGAGATAACCGCCGAGAACGCCGACCAGAAGCTGACGGAGTTGGCAGACCAGGCGGGAGTGAAAGGGCCGGACATCGCCGCCTGCTCCACTCAGCCCGAGACCCAGTCGCGGGTGGAAAGCTCGATCAACCTCGGCAAATCAGTGGAAGTCACTGCGACGCCTACATTGTTCGTCAACGGAAGGCCGGTCGGGGTAAGCGAGAACAATTACGAGGTGTTGAAGCAGTTGGTGGATTTTGCCGCGAAAGAGAAGTGATTACGCTTCTGTTGTCGGCTGTCGCTTAAATATTCTGACCGCGAAACACCGTTATGTCAGATCCTTCCGCGAGGAAGGCCGATAAAGGAGGGGCGGCAAGCACCGAGGCCAGTTCCCGGCCATAGAGTTCGATTACGTCGCCTTCAAATTTCGCACTGCATCCACTCCAAACCCGCCAGGATGGATGAGCAACGCGATATTCGACAGTCGCACCGTCCGTTTGAGCTGAGTAACCCCAGAAGTGCTCGGTGATGAACTGCTCTTGCGTTCCGCGGCTTGGAAGCGTGGGGCCTCCTGCCGTGCTGACCCTGATCCGATTCCAGCCAATGCTGGAACGCCAACCATATTCCACTAACAAGCCGGACTCGCTAGACGCGACCTCATGGTGCATGGGTAGTGCCACGTACTTCTCGTTGTAGAGGCGTCGCGCTACCGCTGCGATAGCCCAGCGAGGAACGATCTCTTTGATAAATACGACACCTCTTCTAATTTCGTTTTCTGCCCTCCTGCGAACATAAAACCGAAGGTTGACTTCATCGAAATTACGGTGAAATGGGACTGAAATTCCGCATACCCTTGTCTTTAAGAAGCGAAACCCAACCAAACTGACGAAGGCTTTGCCGCTCCAGCAGTCGAGTTCAGTTCCAGCCGGAATCAACTTGGCGAGAAGTGCTGGCTCGACCTCGTAATTCAGCATTGCGAGGTGGCGCCATTCTGCAGTTAGAAAGATTTCGTTCCAGAGCATACGCCAACCAAAGGTGACTACTTCGGCAAATAAACTTCCGAAGCCTGCCCCGTACTGCGGCTGATAATGTGTGGGGTGATGACGACCAGCAGCTCGTCATCTTCGTATTGCTTGCTGTTGGTGGCGGTGATTTTGTTCAGTCCCGGCACTTGCCCCAGACCTGGGATCCCGCTTAGCGCCTTGGTTTCGCTGTGCGTCACTTGTCCGGCCACGACTGCCGGCTCTCCATCGAGCAGCGTGATGCTGCCTTTGTACTCGCGATTTCCAATCACCGGCACCCCGTTAAACGACGGTCCTGCGAGTGATCGCAAACTGATTTCCAACTGCAGACTCACGCCCGATCCGGAGTTGATGGAGGGTTTCGCTTTCACCGTTAGTCCTAGATCTTCATAGTTGAATGAGGGAAACGCAGCCTGGAAACTGTTGTTCTGGAGCACCTGCGAGATGGCGGCAGTATTGAAAACCGGCGCAAAAGTTGCGTTCAGGATTGGGAAACGGCTGCCCATACGGAAAGTCGCGTCATTCCCTTGAGAAGCTCGCAGGGTGGCGCGGTCGAGGGTAGTGATGTAGCTCTCGTTCAAGGATAGCTGCGCAGTCACCTGGTCGAGGCTCACGCCGGTAAATGTCTTGCCACCGCCAAAAGTTGCCAGCGGCTGGCTGAAGATGGAGTTCTGCTGGTTTTGTTGGCCCTGGAGTTGCGCCAAGAGGGCTGAGATGGCCGTGTTATTTGCCTGATTGATGCCGCCACTCGAAATCAGTTGGTTGATCAAGTCCTGAATATTCTGTCCGCCCAGTGCGGCCAGTGCGCCGGCAGGAATGTTGAACATGTTGAACTGGTTGGGAATATGCACTCCGATGTTGCGGGTGAGGGTGTGGCTGACCTGATAGACGTGAATGTCGAGCATCACCTCCGGGCGCGAACTGTCCATGCCTTCGAGGAATTGAGTGGCAGCATCGAGCAGGTTCTGCGGTCCGCGCACGACTAGAGTTGAAGCGCCGGCATTGGGAGTGATGAACCGAAGGTCAAACAAATTGCGCAGCAGGTTCATGACGTCGTTCAAAGCCGTGGGCGTGGAGGTTGCTCCCGGGATGTAGAACGTGCGCATAGCCAGGCGCTCGTATTGGCGGCGGTTATCGGGCGTGTCGGCAGCAACCAGCAATTGCTTTTCGCCCAGTGGCGTCCAGAAAGCTTTGGTGACTTGCGCGGCGATTGACATGGCCTGATAAAAATCCACGTCGTCAATATCGAAAGTCACGCGGCGGGAAGTGACAGAATCTTCAACTTGCGCTGAAACTCCGTACGACATTGCAATGGTTGAGAGCAACTCGCGGCTGTCACCGCGGAAATGAAAGCTGGCGCGGTTCAGATTGGGCGCCAGCCGGATTACCAGTGACTCCTCCACCACGCTCGGAGGAGCAGTGGTCGTGGGGAGAGAATCGCCAAGAGAATCGCGCACCCGCTCTAGCGCGAAGGTATTTGCGGGGTCGAGACTCAGGGCGCTGCGAAAATCAGCCAGGGCCTCAGCTTGTTTGCCGCCTTCAAGTTCCTTGTTTCCACGCTCGATGTGGCTGTACACCAATTGTTGCCGCGCTAGTTCGCGCGCGGTCATGTATTCCAGATTGCGCGGAACCAATTGCGCGGCGCGGTCCAACTCACGATACGCCTGGTCGGGGTCATTTTTCTGGAGCTTCAGTCCGTGCGCGAATGCGGATTTAGCTTCTTTCAAGTCGTGGCGTGAAGGATCGCACGCCGCTTGGCTGGTGCCCGGCGGACAGGGCAGCAAAGCGGGCAGCTTCTGCTGCTCGGCGCGGACCCCAACACCGGTCAACGCGACCATTGCCAGACTAACCGCCCAACGCATGTCCCGATTGTAACCGGGAACCCTCAGCGTGTATGCCATTTCGAGAGGTACGTGTACCTTTGGGGAACGCGCCCAGCTTGGAAACTTGCCGCTTTTTAGCGTATAAAAGTTAGTTGGGACGTGGCATGCGTTCGCCTTCGGCGAGCGCAACAATCTCTGAATATGAGCGAGGAAGAATGTCCAGCCTGACCGCTACTCATGCTCCCAAAGGGCTGGAAGGCGTGGTCGCCACCACATCCAAAATTTGCTACATTGACGGCGATCTGGGAGTCCTCGCCTACCGCGGCATTGACATTCACGAACTCGCCGACCACTCCACTTTTGAAGAAACCTGCTACCTGCTCTGGAACGGCAAACTTCCCACCGAGAATGAAGCCAAAGCACTACATCAGCGGCTGGCCGCGGAACGCAATCTGAACCCCGAGATCATTGACTTCCTCCGCAGTGTGCCCCAGGGCTCCATGCCCATGGACGTGCTTCGCACCGCGGTTTCCGCCCTCGGGCTTTATGACCGGGAAGAAAAAAGCAACGATCACTCCGCCAACGTCAGCAAGGCGATCCGCCTGACTTCGCAGATTGCGATGATCGTGGCCGCTTACGACCGGTTGCGCAAGGGCAAGAGCGTGATCGAGCCCGATCGCTCGCTCTCGCACGCCGCGAACTTCCTGCTGATGCTCAATGGCCAGTCGCCTTCGAAGACGGCCGAGAACGCGCTGGATGTGGCGCTGATCCTGCACGCTGACCATGAGCTTAATGCTTCCACGTTTGCGGCGCGGGTAACAGCGGCCACGCTTTCCGACATGCACTCCGCGATTACCTCCGCCATTGGCACGCTGAAAGGCCCGCTGCACGGAGGCGCGAACGAGGCCGTGTTCCAGATTCTGCAGAAAATTGACGCCGCCGGCGCCGACCCGGTGGCGTACGTGCGCGACATGCTCGCGCAGAAGAAGAAGATTTCCGGTTTCGGACATCGCGTCTATCACACCGAGGACCCGCGCGCGACTCACCTGCGCAAAATGTCCGAAGACCTTGGGCATTCCAGCGGCGAGCCGAAGTGGTTTGAGATGTCGCGAAAAATCGAGCAATTTGTGAAAGCAGAAAAAAAGCTGAACGCGAACGTGGATTTCTACTCCGCCTCAACCTACCACGTGCTGGGAATTGATGTTGACCTATTCACGCCAATTTTTGCGGTTTCGCGGATCAGCGGCTGGGGCGCGCACGTGATCGAGCAGCTCGACGATAACCGCCTGATCCGTCCCCGCGCCGACTACATCGGGCCGGCCTATCCTCAGCATTGGGTGCCCATGAATCAACGGTAGTTCGTATTTCTGACACTCTTCTCCGTCAACGCAGGGCAACTTCCGGGTGGTCGCTAGCCTTGATCGGAAACGCCTCGGCACAAAAATTTCCAGGCAGACGAGCTGGACCCGAGGGGCAAGTAGGAAGCCGCTGGCGTTCGCGGCGGACGCGGTTAGCTATGGGATTTGAATGGCGTTTTTCTTGACAATCGGACACTCAAGGTTAGTTTCTGTGCCGGGTAGTCTACATTTGCCATGGCAGCTAATCATATGGCGCTTAGAGTTGAACGACAAGACTTATTCGAAGACCAACTTCGAGCCAGCAACACGCGTAGCGTCCGCCGCGCCAGCGGCTTAGTACTTGCCCGTCACTCGGACCAGAATGCTCCGATGAGCACACTTACCGAAGCGGTAGACAAATTCCGTGCCTATAATCTGCAATCGACCAATGCAGAAGAAAATCTATGGTCTCGCGGAACCTTCATGAAAAGCGCCTTGGCCGGGGCAGCAGGCAGCTTGATTGCCGGATTTGACATCGGACATGCTTCTCCCGTATTGCTCAGAAAGATGATTTCCCACGTTGAACACGGGTGGCCGAATCTCTGGATCCCAATCCATGGCTCACGGTGGAAAGTTCATCCGCCGGATCAGGTCTTCAAAGCATGAGGTAGAGCGCAGATTATCGAAGCAGGGATCGACCTTCAGCAATAGCATCCACTCGGCCTGTTGGTGGTAAGCGGTCTCGAGCCACTGAAGAGCGTCATCCGTCCTGCCCAAAGCATTGTAGATTCGGGCAACCCCATACGGTGTTACGTACCTTTCCTTGGATAGCACGAACAGCTGCTCTAGAACCATCTGGGCATCGTCTCGTAGAGAGCATGGTGGGACCCGATGCCGCACCTTTGGTATTGGCGGAATATCCACTCGACAACTATGACAGCCCTGATCTAGCGGTCGGTGCGATAGGGACCGACTCCATATTTGCCTGTCCAGCCCGTGCGGTTGACCAAGTACTTTCGCCATGAGCAGCAACAGCAGCTCTCCCACAGCATGATCAGCTATTGGACGCAATTCGCGAAGGTGGGTGACCCCAACTCGTCAGACCTGCCATCATGGCGCCAATACCAGGACGCCACGGATCAATTCCAGTCTCTTGTCCCGCCATTGCCCATGAGCGAGTCTGGATTTGCAGCAGATCACAAATGTGTTTTCTGGGCGTCGCTGTTTGGTGCGAATGCTCAGCCAGCGGCAAGAGGTGCGAAATAAGGTGCGACGCAGCGGTGACATAAACGAAGTGCGTCGACTTGGAGCTGTCATCGCGCAGCAGAATAGCTCACGAGCAATCACGCAGAATCGCTATTCGTGCCGGTGTTCCACACTCCGCGTGAATCACTTCGGTAGTCCCCGAGTGGTCGGCAACTCGCAAGTTACCCGCCGAGAAAGTTGATTTTGGGCCCGCAAATTTACAACTCCCTCCTCCCCTCCAT